>Ga0207042_1176_pt1 | contig 10312 bp, 7 predicted proteins | sample Alteio_BWMinCont_70_FD_153310 | JGI IMG/M metagenome (GOLD analysis project Ga0207042, IMG submission 153310) | Enriched cells from forest soil in Barre Woods Harvard Forest LTER site, Petersham, Massachusetts, United States -... | ecosystem: Environmental > Terrestrial > Soil > Temperate forest >... | reverse complement strand
GCGAACGGCGCAGCTGTGCTACCCCTCGTCCCATTGACGGGCGATACAAACAAGCTAGCTGAATACGGCTCTTTGGGACTAACTGCCGGGCAGCCCTTCAACCACACTTGCAGTAGCGCTACGGCCTGCATTTCAACAATTCCGCATCAGCTTTTCGATTCCAATGCAGTCTTGTTTATGGGAACTGGCGCAATTCCTATGCCGAATGCAGCCGGAAACCAGTACATCGCCTCACCTAAGCAACCAGTCATTGTGGTCTGGACGCATGCCATTAAAGCTCAGGTTGAAACTGCTGCCCTGTGCTGTAACGCCATTGAAGGAAGGATTGGTAGTGGAAACACCCGTACCCAGGGTTGTCAAAGAAATCACGTTACGGCCATTTGTCGCCAATTGTTCGATTTGTTTTCCGGTAATTAGAGAGCTGACCTCATTTGTCTCCGTCTGCACCTGGAGGACATTGGCTTCGACAGTCACGGTCTGTGACTCCGAACCTAGTGTTAGCGCAACGTTCTCTCGGAGTGTCTGCGCCACGTTCAGGACTAGCCCAGTGGCGGTAAAGGTCTTAAATCCCGTAGCGGTGGCTTTAAGGTCGTAAGTTCCGATTGCTAGCCCCGAGAAATGGTAAAGCCCCGACACTCCGGATTGCGTTGTCCTGACAGTTCCGGTCTCGACCTGTTTCACAGAAACCGTCACGTTAGGTACTATCGCTCCACTCGGATCAGTCACAAGGCCATCGATTTCCTGAGCTCTCGCCAGTATCGACATGGATAGAACTAGTACGAAAATTCCCAGCGACCTATACAAATACTTCATAAAGCCTCCCTTATCTGTACTCCGGAATATCAGCAAATTATGGGATTCGGTTGGTATCTTCCATCCCTCATGTGGCTCACAGCTTTTTTCAGATCGGTTGAAAAGATCGCGTTTGTAATAAACCGCCTTCGCTTACGAACAGTAACTAGAGGCACGGGAAGATCTAAAAATATTTGAACCATCGTTCCTATTGAATTGGTGCAAATGCTTCTTTCTCGCCACAACGTCCTGAGGATAGAGGCTTAGAAAGCAATGAGTATGTTTGTGCAAGTGTTCTTCATCCTTCGCTTAGGGCGAATCCTTCGATGGTCGAAGTAAATGCCCGGATCGCTAAATTCCTTGATATCGGCTGGCTTATTAGTCGGCAGAATCCTAAAGGGATGTGCATCTTTCTGTCAAGGATGTTTTTTTTGGGTTCAAATAATTTCGGAACTGTTGGCAAATCGACAACTACAGCGATGCAAATTTAAAACCGCAATTCGTTTGATTAGTGGCATGAGCACTGCCCTGGCGCTGGTATCCAACGGCAGGCGCTCGATATCCCTCAAGTGGCTTTCCCGGACTGCTGAGGTGAAGACGACTACTGACCGTGATCCAATCGAGAAATTGTTTTGCTTATAAAATAAAGTAGTTGAGGACGACCAAATCCCGACACTCATACGGTTATCGTCCCGGTCGGACATTCGCTGCTGGGAGCGTACTTTTACTGTTTTGGGACTCACCTAGATGAGGCTTCAACCATCAAAGAGTCAGACCATGAGAGATAGAATGTTCATTTAAATCTCACGATTGATGTCGCAAGGAGTTCATCGCCCAATGGGAGGCGGCCCCTTCGGCCATCTATATAGGTGATAGACCATTCCATTGGAAGAGGTCGATCATAAGACAAGGAACAACCCATAACAGAATGAATGGTCACGCAATCGACAGCGAGGTTAAGTAGGCCTCTAGATTGAGCATTGCCAGCCAACGTAAAGTCTTTATGCTGAACCGCACCTGAAAACACACTCAGGAACCTCTCCCAATATGTGGCGTTGTCGCATAGAGATACGTCGATGGCGTTCTGCACGAGCATTGACCGAAGTTCATCGCAAAAAGCCTGCAAGGTCAAAAGGCGCCCAATTCTTTTCCACTCTGGATGAGTTTGCCTCTCCTGCAAAGTGAGAATTGGTTCGACCACGCCCAAAATCGACCTTGCCGCAGTGCGGTCGAGTCCCTTTTTTAGGATCCAACTACTGTAAAAGTGGAAATTTGGAGCCGTCAGTTCAAAGGCTTCACCGCATTCCCCTAGTTCGCAGACGAGAAATAAAAAGTAAACAAGGGTTGGCTCATCAGTTATCGGGAGACCAGTAAGTAGATCCTTTATCTTCCCTACGATCATATCCTTCATAGCGCACACCTCGAAAACTTGGCGACGTCGTATGATGCAAACCGGTTCTAGCCTCTCTCACAGATGCTGCAGAGCCTGCCACTCCTAAAATGCTGAACCACCGAGACGGGTGTTGGCTTGTCGTCTCGGCTAAAAGCTTCGAGCGATTAGGTTTTCGAACTGCTCCTGACGTCCTGAACGTGGCTTTGGATTCAGTGCTTCTCGTTCAGCCATTGCCGCGATCTTTTCTAGGTCCACTTGTCCATCCAGCATTGCGCGAGCCTCTGGGCTCTCCCAACCGGAATATCTTTGGTTCACCATGTTCTTGAGCTGGCCGCGTTCCACAAGGTCGGCAGCGAGAAGGAAGGCGCGAGCACATAGATCTACACCACCAACATGGGCATGAACCAAATCCGCCGGTTCGATCGATTGACGCCGCACCTTTGCGTCGAAGTTCATCCCGCCTTTTCCTAAACCTCCAGCCTGGATGACGTAATACATCGTTAAGGTCGCGGCTTGCAAATCGTTTGGAAACTGATCCGTGTCCCAACCGAGAAGAGGATTGCCTCGATTGATGTCGAGAGACCCGAGGATTCCAAATTCTGCGGCCATCGCGATCTCATGCTCAAAACTGTGACCTGCCAGCAATGCATGATTCGCTTCCAGATTCAACTTAACTTCCTTTTCCAAGCCAAATCTTTTCAGAAAACCGTAAACAGTCGCAGTATCGAAGTCATACTGATGAGCTGTCGGCTCCTTTGGTTTGGGCTCGATCAGGATTTGGCCAGTAAATCCCATTTTATGTTTGTAGTCGACGACCAGAGTGAGGAAGCGGCCTAGTTGATTCATCTCTTTGCTAAGATCCGTATTCAAGAGCGACTCGTATCCCTCGCGACCGCCCCAAAGAACGTAGTTATCGCCGTTGAGCGCTTTGGTGACATCCATGCAATGCTTGACGATCGCAGCACTGTAAGCGAAGACCTCGGGATCAGGGTTCGTGGCGGCTCCAGACATGAACCGGGGATGGCTAAACAGATTCGCGGTACCCCATAGCAGACGAGTTTTAGAGGAAGACATCTTTATCGCAATGTAGTCCGCGATCTCGTGAAAGTTCCGAAGCGAATCCTGTAGGGAATCTCCCTCTGGAGCAATATCCCGGTCGTGGAAGGTAAAAAAAGGAAGATCTAGCACGCGGAAAAGATCGAAGGCAGCATCCGCCTTTTCTTTTGCGGCCTGGATACTATCGGAACGATTCATCCATGACCTAACGATCGTCGGGTCGCCGAAAGGATCGCCGCCGTTCATCGCAAGACTATGCCAATAGGCGACAGCAAATCGGAGATGCTCTTCTAAGCGTCGGCCCAAGACTTCTAGGTCTGCGTCATACCAACGATATGCGAGTGGGTTTTCACTTTCACTACCTTCGAATCGTACTGTCGCTAAACTTTCGAATACGGATCCACTCACCGCGTCCTCCGCTGAACCTCTATCGAAACCTCAAAATAATCTCGAGTCGCAACTGCAATCGTAAGGCCAGTTTATTCGGCCTTCAAATAATAAACGATATATCAAAATAAAAGCGGAAGAGAACGCTTCCTCATTAGCAGTTAAGCTCGCATATCCGCATAGGGTATGTCTATGCGGATATGCAACAACACCCACGAAATCTGAAGATTAGCACCTGCCGGAGTTCCTGCAATTTAGGCATGGCTGTCTCCGCATTTCCTATCGTAGACATACGGCTATTTATAGTTTGCCCACTAGAGAAATCCGATTCAGCCTCACTGCCTTGCGATTAATACGGCTCGAGATGTGCGTGGCCCTTCTCAAGGACCACGATTGCCTCAAGAAGAGGCTAAGACAAATCAAAAGGGGATTTTAAGGGGATGTCGATTTCATGATGAGCGCAGTCGTCGCCCAAACTTATTCTCGGATGTTACGAACTCACAGCGTACTTGCCTGAGGAAGATGAGTGGATCGGTTATATCCAGAGTGGCGTTGAAGGACTATTGCTGCTGCGCCTCTCAGGCGTGCGAGTTCTCCCCCGGTGGCAATCTCCAGCCTGGGTGAGGCTCCAGCCAAAATCCCAGATGAAAGTTCTCTTTGTACAATGCTGCCGAAACGGCCCCAGCATGCAGTCAGTGCACCGGTAATCAAAATTACTTCAGGAGAAAGTGCAGCCGTAATTATCCGGAGACCTTTACCAAGATAGTAGGCCTGTCGTGACACCGCCTCTATCGCGGCTACGTCACCTTCTTCGGTAAGCTGCAACAAATCCTGTACGCTGCGTACGTTGGATTTCGAAACGATCTCTTCATAAAATCGTAAAGCAGCGCTGGAAGACGCGAACGTTTCCCAACAGCCGCGCTGGCCACATCCGCATAGGGGGCCAGTAGAATCCAGAGGAATATGTCCAAACTCACCCGCAAGGCCGTTGAGACCGGAAACGAGTTGACCATTCGTCAAGATTCCGGTTCCCAAGCCTTCCGACAAGCTGACAAGCACCGCATCGCGGACGCCGTCCATGCGACCAAACCAAAGTTCTGACAGCAGGCAGGCGTTCGCATCGTTGTCGAGTTCAACCTGAAGGCGCAGTGCTTTTTGTACAACCGTCTTGATGTCATAGTCGGCCCACTTCAAGTTTGGAGCGAGAATCAGCCGCTGAGTTTCAGGATGAACGCGGCCGGGGAGACTAATGCCTATCCCTTCAAAAGACCTCGTAATATTGCCGGCGCGCATCGCCTTCATCGCTTCGATGATTCTTTCGATGGAACGCTCAGGATCGGCGACGAGGGGAACTCTTTCTTGCGCCAAGAATCGACCGTTGAGATCCACGATTGCAAGGAAAGCAAGACGAGGTCGTACATCGGCAACGATTACGACAAGTTCATCGTTCAGAGACAGTAGAGTTGGTCGCCGACCTCGCGGACGCTGAGCGGAAGCTCCTTCGACAATCCATTTCTCTTTGATCAACTGCTCAACGATTGAAGAGACTGTGCTGGGCTGCAAGCCTGAAACGCGGGATAGGTCAGCACGAGCGATCGGCTGGCGAGACCGAACTAACTCCAAAACCACATCGCGATTGGTTTCGCGCGCCCTTTCACTTGAACCAAGTTCTACGTAGGCCAAATCTATCTTGCGGAGACCGCGCCCGGCTCGGTTTTGATAAGAATTCATTTATATGACTTTCGCAAGATGACCATCATCGCACGGATTCAACTAATACCCTGACCGCTCTTAGCATCACGGTGGGTCCTTATAACGTCTTCGACATGGCTCGTCTTTTAAAGAAAAGATTACTAAACTATTTCCAAACTACCAAAAATAAAACGTGCTCAGGAGCGTCTATCACCTTACCTATCCTATCGCTGCTTTAGTTTCTGCAAGAAAATAAAGCAGGAGTCGAAAGCTATGGCGTCAATAGCGAAAGACCAGGGTTTGTGCGCTTTTTGTCTCTGCAAGGATTTTACTAGCATAAACCCTGTTCTTCTATCTTTCCGTTCCCGTAGCCCGTTGTCTCGTGCAGGATGGGCACTGCGATCACCTCAACATATGTTTTTTCCCACTCGATCGGCACTGTCCTTGCAACCTGCAAAGCAGGCTATGAGACATTTTATTCATAAGCAAAAGTAAGCGGTCGGCTAAGAAGATGATGAATCTGAAAGGAAAATGCGCTGTCGTGGTTGGTGGAACTTCGGGTATCGGCAGAGCCATCGCCTTAGGACTGGCGTCGGCCGGTGCGGATGTCGTTGCATCTTCGCGCTTGAAGGAGAGCGTTATTGAGATGGCGAATATCCTCGAAGGTCTCGGGCGAACAACCCTGCGCATTCCCTCCGATGTGTCGGACCGTAGTTCGCTTCAGGCGCTCCATGACAAGGTCATCTCCGCATACGGGCACGTGGATATACTCGTTAATTCAGCAGGAATGACAAGGCGGATCCCGACACTGGAGTGCTCCGAAGATCTGTGGAAGAACATTATGGACGTCAATTTCAGCGGCACGCTAAGGGCCTGCCAGATCTTCGGGAAGACAATGCTCGCGCGACGAAAGGGCAGAATCATCAACATCGCATCGCTAGCGAGCTTCGTAGCTTTCCATGACGTGGCAGCGTATTGCTCAAGTAAAGCGGCAGTAGGTGCTCTCACAAAATCGCTCGCGGTGGAATGGGCTCAACAGGGAGTCTGTGTCAATGCCATAGCCCCCGGGGTCTTCCCCACAGATCTTAACCGCGGCCTGCTTGACTCTCCCCGTGGGAAAGAGCTTCTCCTCAGAACTCCCATGCACCGCTTTGGAAAATTGGATGAAGTCGCGAGTGCCGCCGTCTTTCTCGCGTCTGACGAAAGCGGTTTTATAACCGGACATATTCTTCCCGTAGATGGCGGCTTCCTCGCAAGTGGAGTTAATCAATAGCCATGAAATTGAGTACATATTCCAGTTCAGGAATTCGAGAAATCAAGCGCATCGACCGAAGGCCGCCGCCGCATAATTATCAGCAATAGGCGACAGAGTCTTCTTCTGAACGCACCCTTTGCTTGACAATACCCTTTCAAATTTATAAAGTTCGCGACACGTAGAAAAGTAGTTCTTCAGGCATCCGTAAAACTGAATTCCACCTATAAAACATGTCTTCGGAGGAATCCGACTCATCATGCGGCTCCAAACAATTGCTGCTCTTCTCTTACTCGGCGTCCTCTCGTCTTACTCTGTCGCTCAGTCGCCAGAGACGCTTCCGTATATGGATCCCTCTCTCCCCATTCCTCAGCGCGTCGACGATCTCATCGGTCGGATGACCCTTGACGAAAAATCAGCCCAGACGGTCAACACAGCGCCGGGCATCCCGCGGCTTGGCATTCCTCCTTACGATTGGTGGAACGAGGGCCTTCACGGCGTCGCCCGTTCCGGCTACGCTACGCTCTTTCCCCAAGCCATCGGCAACGCTGCGACTTTCGACGAACCGCTACTCGGCAAAATAGGCGAGGTCGTCTCCGTCGAGGCCCGTGCCAAACACAACGAAGCCGTCCGTCACGATATTCACTCTATCTACTTCGGCCTCACCATCTGGTCGCCGAATATCAATATCTTTCGCGATCCACGCTGGGGACGCGGCCAGGAGACCTACGGCGAAGATCCCTACCTTACCGCAAGGCTCGGTACCGCATTCGTCAAAGGCTTGCAGGGCGAGGACCCCAAGTACTACCGCACTATCGCTACTCCCAAGCACTACGCCGTCCACAGTGGGCCCGAATCCACGCGCCACAGGGCAAACATCGATCCCAGTGCACATGATCTCTGGGATACATACCTGCCTGCATTCCGGTCCACAATCGTAGAGGGGAGGGCAGACTCCATCATGTGCGCCTACAACGCCGTCGATGGCAAACCAGCCTGTGCCAGCGACCTCTTGCTCAAAAATATTCTTCGCGGCGACTGGAAGTTCCAGGGTTTCGTCACCTCGGACTGCGGCGCCATCGACGACTTCTACGAGCCCACCGCCCATCACACCAGTTCTGATGCCGAGCACGCCTCGGCCGAAGGCATTCGCGCAGGTACCGACACGAACTGTGGCAACACCTATGCCAATCTTGCGGATGCAGTTCATAAAGGCCTCATTCAGGAGTCCGAGATCGACGTCTCGCTCAAACGCCTTTTCACAGCCCGCATGAAACTTGGCCTATTCGATCCTCCCGCGCAGGTTCCTTACGCCTCCACGCCATTCAGCGAGGTCATGTCGCCTGCACACACAGAGATTGCTCTTCAGGCCTCTCGCGAAGCTATTGTTCTGCTGAAAAATAACAACCAAACTCTGCCATTGATGCCTGCTAAGGTGAAGACAATAGCTGTCATTGGACCTAACGCTGCTTCTCTTGCGGCTATCGAAGGCAACTACAACGCCATCCCTCGCGCCCCCGTTCTGCCAGTCGATGGCATCGCAGCCAAGTTTCCCTCGGCGAAGATTCTCTATGCTCAGGGCTCACCCTATGCCGAGAACGCCGCCGTCGTCATTCCTCGCACTCAGCTTCGCGTTGCTTCGGGCTCACCCGTCGAAGGACTGAAAGCAGAATATTTCAATAACGACACCCTGGCCGGCGCTCCGGTCTTCACCCGTACTGACAAACAGGTTGACTTCGACTGGAACGGCGCTTCGGCCGCCACCAATAACTCTGCCGCGCTCAATCCCCGCGCCTTCTCCGTGCGCTGGAGTGGCACTATTCAAGCGCCTGCCCCCGGTGACTATGAGATGACCGGCATTATGGCTCATTGCGCCCCATGCAAAGACTCCGAGCATTACACCATCCGCTTCGATGGCAAAGAACTCGCTACCTCCGAGGTCAGCGTCGATAAATCACAGCATGGTGCCACCAAGACGGCCGTCAAGGTTCACTTCGATGACACGAAGCCGCACCCCATCGAAGTCACCTATACCCACACGATGAAGCTCCTCGGCGCCGGCTTCTCCCTCCAATGGGTGCCGCCAGTCGCACCCCTCAGGGCCCAGGCGCTCGAGGCTATCCGCAAGGCCGATGTCACTCTCGCCTTCGTCGGTCTTTCCCCCAATCTCGAAGGCGAAGAGATGCCTGTCCACATCCCCGGATTCTCTGGAGGCGACCGCACCGACATCAGCCTGCCCGCCGCACAGCAAGAGCTTTTGGAAGCTGCAAAGGCGACTGGCAAGCCTCTCGTCATCATTCTGATGAATGGCAGCGCCCTTGCCATCAACTGGGCACAACAGAACGCCGACGCCATCCTCGAAGCGTGGTATCCCGGACAGGCAGGCGCGCAGGCCATCGCCGAAACCCTCGTCGGCGAAAACAATCCTGCAGGCCGTCTACCGGTCACCTTCTACCGTTCCGTCAAAGATCTGCCGGACTTTGAAGACTACTCCATGGCCAACCGCACGTACCGATACTTCAAAGGCCAGCCACTCTATGGATTCGGTTACGGTCTCAGCTATACAACGTTCACGTATGACAATCTCAAACTATCCACCTCCACCCTTCACGCCGGTGACCCGCTGACAGTGGAAGCCGATGTAAAAAACACGGGCAGCCGCGCCGGAGACGAGGTTGCAGAGCTTTACCTCATGCCACCTCAAACCTCTATCTCACCCGCCCTCGCCCTCGACGGCTTCACTCGCATCCATCTCGCACCGGGCGAAACCAAACACATCACCTTCACGCTCGATCCACGCACGCTCTCACAGGTCGACGACAGTGGCGTCCGGGCCGTGATGCCCGGCAGCTACCGCGTCGCCGTTGGCGGCTCCCAACCCTCCGACACAAGTAACAATCAAGCCTTCACCATAGAAGGCCGAGCGGAGCTTCCGCACTAATGCAACGCCTGAACGAAGTGCACATGTTTGCTGCACTTCTTCTTCTTATTGTCACAACCTTCGCCCGCGCCGAGACCGGAGCAGAAGGCTGGTTGCGATACGCTCCTCTCACCGATCAAGGTGCGATCCATCGCTATGACGCTCTACCCAACCGCATCGTAGTCCTTGGAGATACCCCGACCGACCGAGTTGCTGCCCACGAGCTTGAGCACGGCCTCACCTCCATGCTCGGCCGCCCCTTTACCGTCTTCCGTAGCGCTGAAGACAACTCCAGCGCTATCGTTCTTGCCCATCTCCCAACCCTGAAAAAAGTATTCAGTATCTCGGGTGACATACTCCCACCCGACTCCTATGCTTTCGGTCCAAGAAACGAAGGCTCTTCTACCCGTTACATCGTTTTAGGAGCTGACCCGCGCGGCGAACTCTACGGCGTCTTCCACCTCCTCGAACTAATCGCGTCCCAGCAACCGCTACCAGCTAAGCCCACCACGGAATCTCCCTCTTCTCCCATTCGGTGGATCAATCAGTGGGACAATCTCGATGGCACCATCGAGCGCGGCTACGCTGGTCGCAGCATCTTCTACGACAACGGCCACGTCTGCTCCGACCTGACCCGAGTCTCCAAATACGGTCGTATCCTCGCCTCTATCGGTCTCAATGGCGCGACAGTCAACAACGTCAACTCCGACCTACGCACATTAGAACCCGACATGATCCTCGAGTTCGCTCGGATCGCCGATCAACTCCGCCCATGGGGCGTCCGCATGTCCCTCTCTGTTGACCTCTCCAGCCCCCAAAT
>Ga0207042_1174_pt1 | contig 10528 bp, 5 predicted proteins | sample Alteio_BWMinCont_70_FD_153310 | JGI IMG/M metagenome (GOLD analysis project Ga0207042, IMG submission 153310) | Enriched cells from forest soil in Barre Woods Harvard Forest LTER site, Petersham, Massachusetts, United States -... | ecosystem: Environmental > Terrestrial > Soil > Temperate forest >... | reverse complement strand
TTGGAAAAGGAAAAACTGGCTTACCAAAGTAGGGTAAGGATCTATGCGATGCTGGCTGGTATTGCGGTATTTATGCTGATCGCCTTGCTCCTTTACCGAAATAACCTCAACCGGAAAAAAGCCAATGCGTTGTTAAAACAGCAAAAAGAAGAAATTGAGAGTCAGAAAACAAACGTGGAACACACATTAGCCCAACTGAAGGCCACCCAAACCCAGCTCATCCAATCCGAAAAAATGGCTTCGCTGGGTGAACTTACTGCAGGCATCGCCCACGAGATCCAAAACCCGCTCAACTTTGTGAACAACTTTTCGGAAGTAAATGCTGAGCTGATTGATGAGATGCAGGATGAGATCGAAAAAGGTGACTTGGATGAAATAAAGGCTATTTCGCTTGATATAAAAGAAAACTCAAAAAAGATAAACATACACGGCAAACGTGCCGATGCCATTGTAAAAGGCATGCTGCAGCACAGTAAATCGGGTAGTGGAACAAAAGAGCCAACTAACATTAACGCCCTTGCTGATGAGTGTATGCGGCTGGCGTTTCATGGTTTAAGCGCAAAAGACAAAAGTTTTAACGCTGAAATGGTGACCCATTTTGATACCGGCCTGCCCAAAATAAATGTTATCCCGCAGGACATTGTACGTGTGATGCTTAATCTTTTTAACAATGCTTTTTATGCGGTGAACCAGAAGCAGAAAACAGCGGGCCCTGACTATAAGCCCGAAGTATCGGTCAGTACATCACCTGAAAACGGGCAGGTAGTCATCAAAGTAAAAGATAATGGCATCGGCATACCCGGCAGCATTAAGGACAAGATTATGCAGCCGTTTTTTACAACCAAACCTACTGGCGAAGGTACCGGGTTAGGGCTGTCATTAACTTATGATATGGTAGTGAAGGGGCATGGGGGCAAAATAGAAGTTGAAACTGAACCGGGCGTTTACACAGAATTTAAAGTAACCTTACCGTATTAGCCGATGAAGAAGACGATTATAACAGGTGTTTTTTTACTGATCTGCCATCTTGCCTGGGCGCAAAAAAGCCGGCTGGACAGCTTACTGGTAAAAATTGATAAAACAGCCGACCCCGAAAAGGTCTACACAATCTCTGATGAGATAGACGCCATCCCGCAGGGTAATATCGCGCTTCTTAAAAAAGGCCGGCAAGACCTTGCTAAAGCACAAACCACGGGAACCATAAAAGCCAGGGAACATGCGCTGCTGATGATCACGCGTGCGACCTTTAATCTGCATTATACGCCTGAATTACTTGCCGCGTCGCTGCAAGGGGAACGTATTAGTCGCGATCTGAAGGATTACCGTTACCTTGACCGCTTCCTGCACATGGCAGGCCTGGCCTATACCTACCAACAAGATATGCGCAAATCCTGCAGCTACGAATTAGCCTCGGCGAAGGTAGGTACGGCTGCTCATGATACGATCGACTTACTCTTCGCCTATTCAAATTTAGAATCGGCGTGTGTATATTTAAAACTGACCGACTCGGCAGCGTTCTATGCCAGGTCCGAACTGCGGTTGGTTAGCCGGCTTGATTCGGCCCGAAACTATGATCTGTTGCAGCTCGCTTTGGGCGATTACGGTGAGGTAATGAGCAGTGTGAACAAACTGGATTCGGCGCTGCTTTATTATCATCGCGCTTACCAGATCGCCAAAAGCCATGTCAAGGCAATTGTCCGTCCGTTCCTGGAAAACAATATTGCAAAAACATATATGCGAATAGGAAAGCCGGACTCTGCGGCCAAATATGCACTGGAAGCCTACCGCGAATCGGCAAATGCAAATACCTGGGAGTTCACAGCTGGTGCGGCGGCCATACTGGCGAAAATATTCGAGGGCCGCGATGATAAAAAAAGTATTTTTTATCTGAAGGCGCAGATGATCGCGCGGGATAGCATTAATGCCAACGAAAAAGCACGGCAGTTTGACCAGGTAGTTGAACGGGACCGGCAGCATGAGCAGGATTTGAAAGCTGCCCGGGAAAAATTCAATGCGCAGGTGCGTTTATATGTGGTCATAGCCGCGGCAATAGTGTTATTGGCGATCGGTATTATTCTTTGGCGTAATAACCGGAAGCAAAGGCATACCAATAAGTTGCTGAACGAGCAAAAGGAAGAAATTGCCTCACAGCGTGACCACCTGGGCGTAACGCTTGAGCAGCTTAAATCCACACAGGCCCAGTTAATACAGTCCGAAAAAATGGCCTCGCTGGGAGAGCTGGTGGCAGGCATTGCCCACGAGATACAAAACCCACTGAATTTTGTGAACAACTTTTCGGAAGTAAACGCTGAGCTGGTCGATGAAATGCAGGTTGAGATCGAAAAAGGTAACCTGGATGAAATAAAGGCTGTTTCGCTTGATATAAAAGAAAACTCGAAGAAGATAAACATACATGGCAAACGAGCCGATGCTATCGTAAAAGGAATGCTGCAGCACAGCAAAACCGGCAGCGGGACAAAAGAGCCAACTAACATTAACGCCCTTGCCGATGAATGTATGCGCGTTGCCTATCATGGCTTGAGCGCAAAAGACAAAAATTTTAACGCTGAAATGGTTACCCATTTCGACACTGATATTCCCAAAATAAATGTGATCCCGCAGGACATTGTGCGGGTAATGCTTAACTTATTCAATAATGCCTTTTACGCGGTAAACCAAAAGCAGAAAAAGTCGGGTGCCGATTATAAGCCTGCAGTGACGGTAACCAGTTCGACTGAAAATGGCCAGGTTATTATCAAAGTAAAAGATAATGGCGTTGGGATCCCAGAGGCTCTTAAGGATAAAATAATGCAGCCGTTTTTTACAACTAAACCGACGGGCGAGGGTACCGGATTAGGGCTTTCGCTGACTTATGATATGGTGGTGAAGGGGCATGGGGGGAGTATACAGGTTAGCAGCACCGAGGGAAATGGTTCGGAGTTCATTATTAAATTGCCTTTTAATTGATTAAAACAATGAGAAAAATCCTCACATCAGCCTTTTTACTTTTTATCGTTTTTACCGCCAATGCGCAGAGCAAAAAGATAGACACCCTAAGGGTTGCTTTAAGCAAAGCAACTGAGGCTGATACGGTCAGGTTAAATATCCTGCGTGAATTGGCCCGTAATTATTTTATTTCCAAACCCGATTCGGCCCTTCTTTTCGCACAGGAATATTATGATATCGCCGCAAAATTTAAACTGGTAAAAGATCAGGCGTCCGCGCTTAATAGTATGGCCAATTCTTATATTACTTTAGGTGATTATGTTAAAGGGTTTTCGTTCTATTTTAAAGCTATAAAGCTTAATGAAAGCATTAATAACGTACAGGGAATAGCAGTGGAATATAGTAATATAGGCAGTGGTTATACAGCAAAACAAGAATACTTAAAGGCTCTGCCCTACCTGCAACTAGGACTAAAAACATGGCTTCGATATACCAAAACTCATAAATTAACGATACATAGTCAATTAGAACAAACGGCTATACTTTTGTTAAATATCAGCGAAGTATTTCTGTACACGCACCACATTGATTCGGCCGAACATTACCTGCTGCTTAGTTATGCGGATTCAAAGAAAAATAATTTCACTGACCTGCTTGGCAACATTGAGCGCGACCTGGGCGAAATTGAAGTGACGAGGGGGCATAAAAATGCAGCGCTTCAATATTTCAGGCATTCGATCCCCTATTCGGTGACTATTGAAGATGGAGAAATGCTGAGTGTCACTTACCTGAGCACGGCCAATTTATATCACCAATATAAACAGCAGGATTCGGCAGAATATTATGCGCAAAAGGCATTGGACGCTGCCGCGGCGCAAAGGTATTTACAGGACTTTTATAATGCCGGAAAGGTATTGTATACCTATTATGAGGAAGACCATAATTTACCGCAGGCTTATAAATATTTAAAGATCACCACAGCCACAAAGGACAGCCTTTTTAGCCAGGATAAAGTAAAACAGTTGTTATCATTAGATTTTGATGAAAAACAAAGACAGCGCGATATTGAAGCTGCTCAGATCCAGTTACGTAATAATATCCGGATGTATGTATTGATAGCGGGGATGGCTATACTCGTGGTGCTGGCATTTATTTTCTGGCGCGCAAACAAGGCGAGGACAAAAGCCTATAACCTCCTGCATAAACAGAAGGACGAAATCGACTTTCAAAAAGCTAAGGTTGAACATACCCTGGCGGAATTAAAATCTACCCAAACGCAATTGATCCAGTCCGAAAAAATGGCGTCTCTTGGCGAACTTACTGCAGGAATAGCACACGAGATACAAAATCCTTTAAACTTTGTCAATAATTTTTCGGAAGTAAATACTGAGTTGCTTGCGGAATTAAAACAGGAAATTTCAGCAAAAAATTATGAGGAAGCAAGCGCCATTGCAGATGATATAATAGGAAATGAACAAAAGATAAACCACCACGGCAAACGGGCTGACGCCATTGTAAAAGGCATGCTGCAGCACAGCCAGAGTGGCACTGGGGCTAAGGAGCTAACCAGCATCAACGCCCTCGCCGATGAATACATGCGCCTGGCCTACCACGGCCTGCGCGCAAAGGACAAAAGCTTTAATGCCGAAATGATCACCCATTTTGACCCGGCCCTGCCAGAAATAACCGCCATCGGCCAGGACATCGGCCGGGTGATGCTCAACCTGTTCAACAATGCTTTTTACGCGGTAAATCAACAGCAAAAAAAATCAGGAGCAGATTATAAACCGGAAGTATCGGTAACAACCTCAACAGGAAATAACCAGGTCATCATTAATGTAAAAGATAACGGTGTTGGCATACCTGATGCGATAAAAGATAAGATCATGCAGCCATTTTTTACTACTAAACCGACTGGCGAGGGCACAGGATTGGGTTTGTCGTTAACTTATGATATGGTGGTGAAGGGGCATGGGGGGAGTATACAGGTTAATACTAAGGAAGGTGAGGGTTCGGAGTTTATGATCTCCATACCAGTTTAGCTAAGTCTATATGACTATTCGTGGGCTTTATACCAAAAACAATAAGAGGCGTAACCTCGACAGATATTGTAACAACGGATTTTAATCCGTTGAGTGGCGCAAGAAATAAATGAAATTGTTTACCGCGTTTGATGATTATTCTTCAAAGCGTCATCAATAAAAGATTTGTCAATTATTAAACGTATCACCTCATCAATTTCAGTGCCTACGGTTAGCAGATGTTCAATTACTTCTTTATTGTCCGGGTTGAAAAAATTCACCCTGTCCATAATATTAAGTAGTCCAAGCATACTTGCTACCGGCCGGCGCAACTCATGCGAGGTTAAGGACGCGATATCCCTCAAACGTTCATTTTGATCAATGATTGCTTTTTCTGTTTTTAGCAGCCCGGTTATATTGCGTGCGAAGCAACCTATACCGGTAATGTCGCCCTTGATTTTATAAATAGGGTTAAAACTTATCTCAAAACTTAATACCTGTTGTGTAAGCGGATCAATACTTTCATTTACTATGCTGTAGCGTTCACCGGTAAGCGCACGGTTGTAATATTGTGTCCATTCTTCAATTATTTGTTCACTATAACCTGGATGCAGGTATGAATAATCGCCTTCTTTCGGTTCAACTCCTGTTAACTGTGAAATTTGTTTCCGATAAGCTTTGTTCATGTAAACATACCTGGTTTCTTTATCAAGCGACCATATCTGGTCCTCCGTATTATTAATCAGCGCTTCCAGGTTGTTTTTGGTCCAGGTGGCTTCTTCCAGGTAGCGGATTTTTTCTGTGCCATCTGCGGCAACAACTAACCGGCAGTCACGGTTTTCAAATTTTACATCCTGGCTGGTTATATCGGCATAAATTAATTCGCCCTTTTTATTTTTGTGTTTCCATACCCCCGATTGAATGATACCATGGGCCGTTGGCTCAAATTGGGCATTAAATTTTTCCAACTCAGTTACCGGCAGTAATTCAAGGGCGCTCATTGTCAAAAATTCCCGCTCCGAATGACCATAACGCACAACAGCGGCTTTATTTACCCTTAATATACGCAATGCAGACAATTCAAAAATCCACATTGGGTTTGGATTGTCATCAAAAAGAAAACTCAGACCGGTGAGCGGCATACTAAAGGTTATTTAATTTAAAAGATCAGTGACTGGAGGTTAGATAAATCGGATAGTCGGGATGACGCTAATCTCTAACCCCTTTCACTTTCATTTTGCTATACTAATCATATCCGCTGGTTTTTTAAAGAATATTTTGAAATAAGTTGGGAAAGTCCGAAAGTCAGGAAGAGTGTAAGTTTGAAGTGATAAGCCCATTATAATGAACCCGTAAAGCTTTCAGACTTCCGGACTTTCCGTCTTTCGGACTCAAAAAACATTTTAAATTAAAAATAATTTGCCTACCTTTGCATCCCCGCAGAAAGGACTCCGGGGACAATGTTGAATACATAAAAATAAAAAATGGCAACTAAAATCAGACTGCAACGACATGGTAAAAAAGGGAAACCTTTTTACTACATCATAGTAGCGGATGCGCGCGCCCCGAGAGACGGGCGTTTTATTGAGCGTTTAGGTTCATACGATCCTAATACCAATCCTGCAACTATCGACATTAATTTTGAAAAAGCCCTTGATTGGGTAAACGAGGGCGCACAGCCGACCGATACCTGTCGTGCGATCCTATCATACAAGGGCATTTTATACAAAAAACATTTACAGGGCGGCCTTAAAAAAGGCGCTTTGACCGAAGAACAGGTCGAAGAAAAATTCCAGGCATGGCTTGATCATAAAGAAGGTAAGATCACCGGTAAAAGAACAGGCTTGGTTTCTGCTAAAGAAGATGCCCGTAAAGCCGCTTTAGCCGCTGAAGCAAAAAAGAAAGAAGCAAAAGCTGCCGCTATAGTTGCTAAAAATACGCCGCCGGTAGAAGAAGTTGAAGCGCCAGCTGAAGAAGCAGCTGCTGAACCGGAAGCTGAAAGCGCTGAATAAAAAAGAATCGAGAGCCCGGAATCAAGATTTTTGACTTAATAATATTAGTGGCGAAGTACCCTCCGGTTCTTCGCCATTATTATTTTTACCCATAACGATGGGTTTAAACCCATCGTTATGTGGGATGAATATCAAAAGTATAGCATGGTAACCGAAGATCACTTTAGAATAGGAAGCATACTAAAACCCAAAGGCTTAAAGGGCGAATTGCATATCTATGCCGACTTTGAAGGCCTGGAAAACATTAAATTCAATGCCATTTTTATTGAAATAGCCGGCAAACTGGTCCCTTATTTTGTAAGGTCGATAAAATATCTTCAAAAGAATGCCGCTTACCTTGTTTTGGAAGATGTTGATACCATCGAAAAAGCTTCATTATTGGTTCGCAAAGATGGGCCGAATCGGGTTTGGAAATAAAATAATTACGGGCCAATTCACGCAGGATATTTAACCTGACCGTATCAGCCTCAGTTGCTTTGCTTAAAGCAACCCTTAGGGTGTCTATCTTTTTGCTCTGCGCATTGGCGGTAAAAACGATAAAAAGTAAAAAGGCTGATGTGAGGATTTTTCTCATTGTTTTAATCAATTAAAAGGCAATTTAATAATGAACTCCGAACCATTTCCCTCGGTGCTGCTAACCTGTATACTCCCCCCATGCCCCTTCACCACCATATCATAAGTCAGCGAAAGCCCTAATCCGGTACCCTCGCCCGTCGGTTTAGTTGTAAAAAACGGCTGCATTATTTTATCCTTAAGAGCCTCTGGGATCCCAACGCCATTATCTTTTACTTTGATAATAACCTGGCCATTTTCAGTCGAACTGGTTACCGTCACTGCAGGCTTATAATCGGCACCCGACTTTTTCTGCTTTTGGTTTACCGCGTAAAAGGCATTATTGAATAAGTTAAGCATTACCCGCACAATGTCCTGCGGGATCACATTTATTTTGGGAATATCAGTGTCGAAATGGGTAACCATTTCAGCGTTAAAATTTTTGTCTTTTGCGCTCAAGCCATGATAGGCAACGCGCATACATTCATCGGCAAGGGCGTTAATGTTAGTTGGCTCTTTTGTCCCGCTGCCGGTTTTGCTGTGCTGCAGCATTCCTTTTACGATAGCATCGGCTCGTTTGCCATGTATGTTTATCTTCTTCGAGTTTTCTTTTATATCAAGCGAAACAGCCTTTATTTCATCCAGGTTACCTTTTTCGATCTCAACCTGCATTTCATCGACCAGCTCAGCGTTTACTTCCGAAAAGTTGTTCACAAAATTCAGTGGGTTTTGTATCTCGTGGGCAATGCCTGCCACCAGCTCTCCCAGCGAGGCCATTTTTTCGGACTGTATTAACTGGGCCTGTGTGGATTTAAGCTGCTCAAGCGTTACGCCCAGGTGGTCACGCTGTGAGGCAATTTCTTCCTTTTGCTCGTTCAGCAACTTATTGGTATGCCTTTGCTTCCGGTTATTACGCCAAAGAATAATACCGATCGCCAATAACACTATTGCCGCGGCTATGACCACATATAAACGCACCTGCGCATTGAATTTTTCCCGGGCAGCTTTCAAATCCTGCTCATGCTGCCGGTCCCGTTCAACTACCTGGTCAAACTGCCGTGCTTTTTCGTTGGCATTAATGCTATCCCGCGCGATCATCTGCGCCTTCAGATAAAAAATACTTTTTTTATCATCGCGGCCCTCGAATATTTTCGCCAGTATGGCCGCCGCACCAGCTGTGAACTCCCAGGTATTTGCATTTGCCGATTCGCGGTAGGCTTCCAGTGCATATTTGGCCGCAGAGTCCGGCTTTCCTATTCGCATATATGTTTTTGCAATATTGTTTTCCAGGAACGGACGGACAATTGCCTTGACATGGCTTTTGGCGATCTGGTAAGCGCGATGATAATAAAGCAGCGCCGAATCCAGTTTGTTCACACTGCTCATTACCTCACCGTAATCGCCCAAAGCGAGCTGCAACAGATCATAGTTTCGGGCCGAATCAAGCCGGCTAACCAACCGCAGTTCGGACCTGGCATAGAACGCTGCCGAGTCGGTCAGTTTTAAATATACACACGCCGATTCTAAATTTGAATAGGCGAAGAGTAAGTCGATCGTATCATGAGCAGCCGTACCTACCTTCGCCGAGGCTAATTCGTAGCTGCAGGATTTGCGCATATCTTGTTGGTAGGTATAGGCCAGGCCTGCCATGTGCAGGAAGCGGTCAAGGTAACGGTAATCCTTCAGATCGCGACTAATACGTTCCCCTTGCAGCGACGCGGCAAGTAATTCAGGCGTATAATGCAGATTAAAGGTCGCACGCGTGATCATCAGCAGCGCATGTTCCCTGGCTTTTATGGTTCCCGTGGTTTGTGCTTTAGCAAGGTCTTGCCGGCCTTTTTTAAGAAGCGCGATATTACCCTGCGGGATGGCGTCTATCTCATCAGAGATTGTGTAGACCTTTTCGGGGTCGGCTGTTTTATCAATTTTTACCAGTAAGCTGTCCAGCCGGCTTTTTTGCGCCCAGGCAAGATGGCAGATCAGTAAAAAAACACCTGTTATAATCGTCTTCTTCATCGGCTAATACGGTAAGGTTACTTTAAATTCTGTGTAAACGCCCGGTTCAGTTTCAACTTCTATTTTGCCCCCATGCCCCTTCACTACCATATCATAAGTTAATGACAGCCCTAACCCGGTACCTTCGCCAGTAGGTTTGGTTGTAAAAAACGGCTGCATAATCTTGTCCTTAATGCTGCCGGGTATGCCGATGCCATTATCTTTTACTTTGATGACTACCTGCCCGTTTTCAGGTGATGTACTGACCGATACTTCGGGCTTATAGTCAGGGCCCGCTGTTTTCTGCTTCTGGTTCACCGCATAAAAAGCATTGTTAAAAAGATTAAGCATCACACGTACAATGTCCTGCGGGATAACATTTATTTTGGGCAGGCCGGTATCAAAATGGGTCACCATTTCAGCGTTAAAACTTTTGTCTTTTGCGCTTAAACCATGAAACGCCAGCCGCATACACTCATCAGCAAGGGCGTTAATGTTAGTTGGCTCTTTTGTTCCACTACCCGATTTACTGTGCTGCAGCATGCCTTTTACAATGGCATCGGCACGTTTGCCGTGTATGTTTATCTTTTTTGAGTTTTCTTTTATATCAAGCGAAATAGCCTTTATTTCATCCAAGTCACCTTTTTCGATCTCATCCTGCATCTCATCAATCAGCTCAGCATTTACTTCCGAAAAGTTGTTCACAAAGTTGAGCGGGTTTTGGATCTCGTGGGCGATGCCTGCAGTAAGTTCACCCAGCGAAGCCATTTTTTCGGATTGGATGAGCTGGGTTTGGGTGGCCTTCAGTTGGGCTAATGTGTGTTCCACGTTTGTTTTCTGACTCTCAATTTCTTCTTTTTGCTGTTTTAACAACGCATTGGCTTTTTTCCGGTTGAGGTTATTTCGGTAAAGGAGCAAGGCGATCAGCATAAATACCGCAATACCAGCCAGCATCGCATAGATCCTTACCCTACTTTGGTAAGCCAGTTTTTCCTTTTCCAA
>Ga0207042_1171_pt1 | contig 10770 bp, 4 predicted proteins | sample Alteio_BWMinCont_70_FD_153310 | JGI IMG/M metagenome (GOLD analysis project Ga0207042, IMG submission 153310) | Enriched cells from forest soil in Barre Woods Harvard Forest LTER site, Petersham, Massachusetts, United States -... | ecosystem: Environmental > Terrestrial > Soil > Temperate forest >... | reverse complement strand
GCGAGCCGTTCACTGCCAGATGCACGGCCAGTACATCGCCCACTTGAGCCGCGCCTCGAAGCGGCAGTAACTGATACACAACTTTGCCATCCTTTTGAGATGGAACCAGCTTGAAGTAGTCGCGGGTTATATTTAGATTCATCGTGCCTGCCTGATACAGTCGCTTCTCAGTCGAAAAGTACCGTCCCTGCACGCTCCAGTACGCTTTTCCTGCACCCTGCTTCATAATCTGCACGCTGTTGCTAGCTGCCTGAAGATTCGCCGTTGGCACGTCTACGTCCAGACTGGCGCCGCTTATCGCATCCGCCGCGGTAAAGTGCCTCTTTGCGACTGACGTTCCATTGATTAGCACATCCACATTGAAGTCTGCATTCAGCTCCTTTGAGGCAGCCATGTAGTCCACGAGTCCGAACAGCACCATCGCCGTCTGCTCTGTTGAATCCCACCAATAGCCGCCTGTCCGGTTGAGAACCAGCCACTGTGCCGCCGCATCCAGCAAAGGGCTCTTCGGATCAGCTTTTACCAGGAGCCGCAGAGCATACGCCGTACTCTCCGCACTGTTGTCATACTCAAAATCCAACAACGGGCTGTATCGCGAAGGCCACAACGCCAGCTCACCCTGTCGCTGGACCTTTGCCTCTACCAGTTTCGCAACCTCGCCCGCTCGGCCATCCTTCACATCCATCATGGCCAGTCCAACCATGGAGAGACCCTCGGCGCTCAAGTCTTTTGCGCGACCATATAACGTATCCAGATCTTTGCTATGCCCTCTCTGCCCTACTTCGATTAGCGCATAAATGGTGTACGCCCGCAGCTCCGGCAGCATCCGCGGATGATCCGTCAACTGCTTCTCCAGATACCTAATGCCTTTCTGCTTCATGTCCTGCCCATCGCCGTTTAGCTCCATCGACCGCGAAGCCTCCGCTAATCCGCTGACCACATAGGCCGACATAAACACGCGGCTTTCATCTTCCTTCCACCATCCCCATCCCCCGTCGTCATGCTGGTAGTCCTTCAGTCTGTCCAGGCCAGCTTGCACCTTTACCTTTAGATCGTTCTCATCTACACGGCCCGTCACGTTCAATTTCTTCAGGGTTTCGGCCACGATTACATTAGGCAGGAAGCTCGACATCGTCTGCTCCGTGCATCCATAGGGATAACTCGTCAGATAGGCGAGCGCAGGAAAGATGCTCCCGACAATAGATGGGCTCACCTCAACATGTAGCGAATGTGCCTCGGGATCCGTTATCGTCGGGAAATCTACACCCATCTGCGCCGATCCATTCAACTGCTCAACCGCACCGTTTCCGCCGATTGTCACTGGCACACCCGAGGGCTCCACCGGGAAGGTAACCTCCAGTGCATCGCTTTCTTCATTCGTCAGAGCCTTCGCCAGCAGCGTCGACGTTCCAATCTGTGTTGCTTTCAAATGCCATAGCGCCACACCATCGCCTTTGCTCGGCACAGAAATCGTCTGCGCCGAACCCGCTGCTGTCTCCAGTCCATGCACCTCAAGTTGCAGCTGAATCTGCTTCTCTGTCTCGAGATAATTGTGTGCAATCACCGGAATTGTGATCTCATCTCCCTTGCGCATGAACCTTGGTGTGCCCATCCGCACAATCACGTTTTTTCGCACAATCACACGGTTGATCTGCGACCCAGCCTTCGAGTCCGAGGTAACTGCGCGCACCGTCGCACGCCACGTCGTCAACGAATCCGGAAAGGTCATCGTTACCTTTGCATGACCTTGCGCATCTGTCTTTATATCCGGAGCCCAATACGCCGTATCCGGAAATGCCTTGCGGACTTTCGGCTGTACAACATCGTTTCCGGGCTTCACCTGCGCCATCCGCGGGTTGTAGCGTGATCTCCGCTCCGCCAGCAGCGGGGACTTCTCGCCCGCTCGCCCGCTAAAGCTGTACTGCAGCGAACTCGTTACCTCGGCGTACACATATCGATCTGGATATAGACGTTTCACCATATCCCCGCTCGTGTCTGGATAAAGCGAATAGATCGCCTCATCCACCACACCAAAGGTTAGATCGGCACCCGCCACCGGCTTACCCTCGCTGTCTTTTAGCAGCACGTCATATACCGCTGTCTGTTGTGGCTCAAAGACTGGTTTTGCCGGTGTGATCTCGACCTGTAGTTGCTTTTCGACCGGAGGTACCTTGATGTTTTTGCTCGCCTGGTACATCTGGTTGTTTTGAACGAACACTGCATCCACCTGCAGGTTCGGCACTGAATCGCTGGCAATCGGCATATCCCAACTCAGCGTCTTGCCGTCCGACGAAACCACCTTCCGAAACTCGACAGTATTCCCAGTCGCTGTCACCAGAGCATGAAAGCCTGTTACCTGCGTCACAATGCTCAAGTGTGCCACATCGCCCACGGCATACTTCTTCTTGTCCGCTATGATCTGCACCTGCTGTGAATCGGGGCCCCACATCTCCGCCTCGCGCGAGCCCATCACCCAGAGCCAACTCGTATCCTGCACCACACGGTTTTCCGGCGTTGTCGCGGTCGCTACTACCTCCATCGAACCCGCATCTTTCGTCGCCAGCGTCATCTTCGCGTGTCCTGACGAGCCCGTAAATACATCCGCCGACGGGCCCGGTATAGTTACTGTTTTGCCGTTGTCCCACCTCCGCTGCAGCATCGCCACATGAACACGTGTCTGCACGGGACGGTTGTCATAGTCCACCGCCGTTACGTCGAACATCGCCTGCGAACCTTGCTGTATCGCATAGCTCGCAGGTTCGACATGGATTCGGAAACTCCCGTAGGTCGCAAGGAAGCGACCGCGCCCGAGCACCTCGCGGTTCGCCGCGTCCGTAACGCCAGCCTCAACGGTGTAGTCCTGGTCCATCTTGCGGTTTGGCGTGTCGAGCGACGTGGGCACAGTAATCGTTAGCTTGCCATTTGCATCCAGCTTACCCGTTTGCTCCGACTCCTGATCGGCTCCGTAGCCCGCAGAATCATCCGTTTCTGCATCCGTGTTCTCGGTGGAGCTCATTCCCACATTTGGGTCTTCCTCGTCGCCCCACCAGTAATGAGGCGCGTGAAACACCTTATACTTCACCACTGCATTTGCCACTGGTTCGCCGAAAAAGTATCGCGAGTCGATTGTTACCTGCATCTTGTCGCCCTGCAGCAGCCGCGGCTTCGCCGCATTCACTTTCACCTGGTATTCAGGCTTGCGATACTCCTCCACCCGAAACGATCCCATTGCACCATCGTCCGTATTGCCGATCCGGATTGTGTAGTATCCCAGCGAAGTATTTGCTCGCAGCTCAACATCGCCCGCCACGGTTCCCTCTGCGCTGGTCGTTACGTCCTTCTCCAGCACGGCGTGATCCTCATGGTCGCTGACCGTCACATGAACCTGCTGCGGTTTCGGCACCTCCAGGTGGTTTTCCACCTTCACGCGTAAGATCGCCTTCCAATGCACCGTATGACTGGGTCTGTACACCGGCCTATCGGTATACACATACGAAGCCCACTTGCTGCTCTCCGAGCCTGAAAATGCATAGCTCGCCGGCGTCACTGCGGCTACGTCGTTTCCTGACTTCGCAACAACCCAGATATTGGGTTGCATCGCTTTCGAAACCGGCCCATGCAGCTCAGCTACGCCATCGTCGCCCGTCTCCCCTTCGGCCACCTGCTGCTGCTTGATGCCCAACCTGACCTGTACCTTGCTAAGCGGAGCGCCCGTCTTCCTGTCTACTGCGTAGGCCAGTACCGTTCCGCTGGATGTCCGTGTCACCAGCGCAATTTTCGATACGAACAGGACCGTGTATGCTTTATAGCGGCCGTCCGTCGCCTCGACCAGGTACAACCCAGCATCCAACGAATCTATTGGCAGATCCTGTGAGTCGCTCACATAGGTGGGAGGCATCTCTTGCCTCCATCGCACCACCAGTTGCCGGTCATTCAGCAGCGGAATCTGCGCGAACTGCGCCACGCCCACCACCCTGCTGCGCTTAGCCAGCCTGGCTTGCTTCTCGCGTAGCGAGTCGCGACTTTTCATGCTGAACTGGGCGCGGAAGAACTGTCGGATCACAAACCAGATATGGTGCTTCCAGTCATGAAATTTCTCCAGCCACGTCCGTTCATCCACCCGCTCCTTCGGGCCCCAGTCCTCTTCGCCAAACGAGTGCAGGTCCGTTAGTCCGGATAAAAACTTCGCCGGATCGTCCACGCGATACACACGAAACTCCAACTCATCCACGTTCTGCGAGTACAGATGAATGGTCGGCTTCTCGCCCAGTGCAAAGGTCTTCGCAGTGCTCAGGTTGAACGTAACGGGGCGCGCCGAATACATTGCTGCCGGCATCGCCAGCAGCAGCGTTACAAATCCAACCCAGAACAGCCCTAGTCCCCTTCGCGAAGCACGTTCCAACGGAACACTCCCAAAAAGTTTGGATTTTCTACAACGGGTCGCCAACGCAAGTCCGGATGTTGCAACAGATCCGCAACTGTCATTCGCCGCATCTCCCCCTTGTGCTTCCCGATTGGTCCCGTGTGATACACAACCCAATCAGCATCGCTGCCTGTTATTACCATCGAATGATACGGTGAGTTCTGTTCAAGCTGTCGGAAAAAGATCAGGTCACCCGGTTTTGCTGCTCTGAGGCTTCTTCCCACTCGATAGGTATTCCACGACATCAGGGCATGCGCGTCAGCAAACTGCGCGAAGGCCCCATTGCTTTCGTCTCCCTCCAAAAAACGGTCCCGGCCGTACTCGAAACAATCCAGTGCCCAGCATCGTATCCGGATATCGCCACTGGCGCGCCGATTCGAAAGCGATGTCCCCAACATGTTGCCTTACAGTCCACTCTGCATTGTGTGCTTTCAGGGCCTCGCGATACGAATACCGAAGTAAGGCTGAACAGTCCTGAATCTCCCCGGCCTTCTCCGCGTCCGGCAACTCGGCCTGCATCTCCGCTAGCCTCCAGAACCACTGACGAAATGCAGTCCTGTCCTCGAGCGAATGCAGCCGCAGCGCATCAGGCAGCCCATCTCCAAAACTATCGGCATTGTTGGGAGCAAGCCGTACCGTCCCCACCGCGGCCCGTGGTCCCCACCGCACACGCACCCGCCGCTCCGCTGCCATCACAGGAGCTCGCATCCACACCTCAAGCTCCTTGTCCGTCTGCACGATTCGTGTGTCAACCACATCATCTGTAGCCGGCCCTGTTATGGCCTCTGCCGTTATCTGCCCAGCTTTCACTGGTTCCCCATCTGATCGCGCCACACGCCACACAGCGTGTTCACGTCCATCAGCAGGCAACACAGCTGCGATAGAACTCACAACAAATTGCGGTATCCTCCGCGCCAACATGAAGACCCAAGCCGCAATGATCAATAGCATCGTTGCCGATCCTGCGATCAATCGCCACTTTCCTCTGGGTATGGGTACCATTTGTACTAGCGCATCATAGCAACCTGGCCAATCTGCCGGGATAAGCGTCACCGATCAGTACCCGGCCTGTGGGACGTGATTCCGGCCGTTCCGGTTAATGGCAAACCGGAATCGAAGAAAAGAGAAATATCCCCGTCTAACAGTAGGTGGGAGTCATAATCTTAGCCGCCCCTCCCCACTCCCGCCCTTTTCTGGCAATAATTAAAGACGATATGTCTAAACAACAATTTCAAACCGAAGTTTCCCAGCTCCTACAGCTGATCGTCCATTCGCTCTACTCACACCCCGAGATCTTCCTTCGCGAGCTCATCTCCAACTCCTCTGACGCGCTCGACAAGCTCCGTCACCTCACCCTTACCGACGAGAAGTACAAAGCCCTCGTCGGCAACGGCATCAACTCTCCGCGCATCGACCTTGAGCTCGACGAAGCGGCCAAAACCATCACCATATCCGACACCGGCATTGGCATGAACGAGGAAGACCTCGTGTCGCATCTCGGAACCATCGCCCGCTCGGGAACCAAGAGCTTTCTCTCGCAGCTCTCTGGCGACCAACGTAAGGACTCCAACCTCATCGGCCAGTTCGGCGTCGGCTTCTATTCCGCCTTCATGGTCGCCGACAAGGTGGAAGTCATCTCTCGCAAGGCTGGTGAAGACAAGGCGTGGAAGTGGACATCCGACGGCAAGACCGGCTTCGAGATCGAACCTGCCGAACGTGCCTCCGCCGGGACCACCGTCCTCCTCCACCTCAACGAAGAAGGTGCGCAGTACGCTAACGGCTACCGACTCCAGGAGATCGTCAGGAAGTACTCCAACCACATCGCCTTCCCAATCTTTCTCACCCACGATAAGAGCGAGTGGAACACCGAGAAAAAGGAGTCCATTAAATCCCGCGTCACCGAGCAGGTCAACGCCGCCTCCGCTATGTGGCAGCGCTCCAAGTCCGAGCTCACCGACGACAACTACAAGGAGCTCTACAAATCCCTCACCGGCGACTGGGAAGATCCGCTCCTCTGGTTCCACACCCGCGCCGAGGGCACCCTTGAGTACACCACTCTCTTCTACATCCCCGCTAAGGCCCCGCTAGATCTCTACCAGACCGACTACAAGACCGGCGTTAAGCTCTACGTCAAGCGCGTCTTTATTATGGACGACTCCAAGGAACTCCTCCCGCAATACCTCCGCTTCGTCCGCGGAATCATCGACTCCGAAGACCTTCCGCTCAACGTCTCGCGCGAGATCTTGCAGCAGAACAAGGTCCTCACCAGCATCAAGACCGCCAGCGTCAAAAAAATCCTCTCCGAACTGAAGTCCCTCTCCACCAGCAACCCCGAGAAGTATGCGCAGTTCATCACTGAGTACAATCGCCCTCTCAAGGAAGGTCTCTACGGCGACTTCGCCAACCGCGAGACATTGCTTGAACTCATCCGCTTCAAGTCCACCAAGGTCGATGGCCTCACCTCGCTCGCCGAAGCTAAGGCACGCATGCAACCTGAACAGAAAGGTCTCTACTACATCACCGGTGGCACTGAGGCTCTCCTCCGGAACTCGCCTCTGCTCGAGGTATATAAGAAGAAGGACATCGAAGTTCTCATCCTCGACGACGACATAGACGAGATTGTCTTCTCCACGATCAACAAATATGGTGAAATCGATCTCAAGACCGTTAACAAAGGCGCAGCCAACGAAGACGTGAACAGCGACACCGAGCCCGAGAAGGCCGAATCGCTGAAGCCTCTCCTCGAAAAGCTCAAGGCCACCTTGGGAGACGCCGTCAAAGAGGTTCGCATCTCGACGCGCCTCACCGACAGCCCCTCCGTCATTGTCTCCGACGAAGACGAACCCTCTGCTCGCATGCGCCAGATGATGCAGGCCATGGGCCAGAAAAACGTTCCCGAGCTGACACCCATGCTCGAGATCAACCCTGATCACGAGATAATCAAAAAGCTCCTCGCAAAATCCGACGGCGCAGCAATACAAGACGCAGCATGGCTACTCTTCGACCAGGCCCTCCTCCTCGAAGGCGTCCCACTCAAAGACCCAGCCGCCTTCGTCCAACGCCTCAACCGCGTCCTCAACCAATCCATCTAAACCGAAGTACCACCTCCCCGGTCCGGGGGGAGGTGGTACTTTATCAAGATGGGAGTTGTACATCGTCTTCCTTCAAGAGACTTGCTTTCCTCACTCCTTCAAATTCAAAAGCAATCTTGGAGGGATCAGCGCCCGGAGCAAGCTGAAGTCATGTTTGAGCTTATCTGAGTTGCTCTAGAAGATGAGATCAATATCGGGGATAAAACTCTGCAGCGGCCTGACTTTCCTTTGTATTCCCAGACTTGTTCACTCCAAGTCCGGACTTACAACCTAACTGATTGAAATAAATGGTCGGGACGACTAGATTCGAACTAGCGACCTCACCCACCCCAAGGGTGCGCTCTACCAGGCTGAGCCACGTCCCGACTATGGTTTGCACGTCAGCCAGGCGGCCGACGGCGGGGTATCCTGCAGTCCTAAGTGTACACGACTAGCCTATTTTTGCGGCCATTTGCCACCCTAAACTACGTCGTAGGCGCGACATATTCCTTCGGCAACGCGCCACCCTCGCCAAAAAAGAACTCATTCATCTGCTCCACCAGAAACTCCTGCGCCTCGCGCGTCCACGGTTGAAGGCGATATTCATTCAGCAGCATCTTCTGCCGTTCCACCCACTCCCCCCACGACTTCTTCGAGACATTCTTGAAGATCTTCTGACCGAAGTCAGAGTCGAACGGAGGCTCGTCCAGCCCTTCCATCTCAGCCTTGAATCGCGTATCGAAAACCATGTGTGCCATTCTCTTAAACTCCTTTGGAACTTTTATTTTACGATGTCGTACGAATTACTGCGCTGCATCCAATAATGAATGAAGATTGCCTACGACATAACGACCGCAGCCGTTACGGGGATGATGGTGGGCAACGAACTCGCCGTCGCAGCCTTCATCCATCCCCAGCTTCAAAGATTAGCCTCGAGAGCGCATGCCCAAGCCGCCGCGCCGATTGCCGTCGTCCTCGGCAGAGTGATGCCGCTCTGGTATGGCCTGGCCCCAGCGCTCATCCTGGGTGCAGCGTACGAGCATAGCCCGATATCGAACGGTCCGGGACTACTCATCGTATCCGCGACCGCTCTCTGGGCTGCAACCATCATCTTCACCATTACAGCTCTCGTTCCGATCAACAATCGAATCGCGAAGATGAACACAGAGTACCCCTACGACGGCTGGCTACAAGATCGCGTCCGCTGGGATCGGCTGCACCAAATACGAGTAGCACTCCTGACCACCGCACTCCTGTTGCTCCTGACAGGTCTCTTCGGCGGATCAGCGTCCGTCTAACGCCGCTTCCCCTTCGCCTTTTTGTTCCGCTCCCGCGCCTTGGACTTAGTCTTCCCTTTCTTACCCGATCGATTCGGACTCGAATGCGGCCGCTCTCCACTAGCAGTCGCCGCAGTCTTCGACCTCCTCAGCGATCGCGGCGCACTCGCAATCTCCTCTTCAGACGGAAGCAACGCAAACTGCAATCGCCTCTGCTGACGGTCGATACGATCCAGCAACACATGCACCCGCTGCCCCATCCTGAACACTCGCCCATTCCGCGTTCCGACGATCTGCCGATCCGTATCGCGAAACATATAGCGATCGTCCTGCAGCGAAGTCAGCGGCACCAATCCTTCAATAAACAGCTCATCCAGTTCAACGAAGAACCCATACTTCGTGCACGAGAGAATAATCGCGTTGAAGTCCTCACCCACACGGTCCTGCATGAACTTGATCTTCTTCCACTCGATCAGCTCACGCTCTGCATCATCCGCCCGCCGCTCCGATTGGCTCGACTCCGCAGCAATCGCACCCAGCTCCTCCTCCGGTATCGGCCCCTCCAACATCGTCCGCTCAACACGCTCCGAACGCTTTCCAACCGCCCTCTCACCCCACGGCTGAGGTTCATCCGACAAGATCGACGCACCCTCCGGATTCGCACCACTCTGAATCAGCTCCCGCAACAACCGATGCACGATCAGATCCGGATACCGCCGAATCGGAGAAGTGAAGTGTGTATAACTCGGCGCAGCCAGCGCAAAGTGACCAACGTTCTTCTCGCTATACCGTGCCTGCTTCAGCGAACGCAGCATCAGGTGAGAGAGAATCCGCTCCTCCGGCTTCCCCGCGATCTTCGCCGTCAGCTTCTGATACATCTGCGGCGTCACTGGAATCGATTCCGCCACCTCATGCGTCTTCGCCTGTCGGTCCTTCCCCCGAGAGTCACGCCGATCGCCCTTCGTCCGAATCCGCTTCACCGACAAACTACTGAACCCCAGCGTGTATCCAAACTGACTCGCCGTCTCTTCGAAATCGACAATCCGTTTCGGATCAGGAGTTTCATGTATCCGATAGACACTCGGTACACTCTGCGACTCGATCCACGTCGCCACGCACTCGTTCGCCGACAACATGAACTCCTCTATCAGCCGATGCGCCCACCCGCGCTGTGACCGGACAATCGCCTCCATATTCCCATCCGGATCAAACTGAATCACCGGCTCCGGCAGATCGAAATCGATCGACCCACGCCGATGCCGCTTCGCATTCAGCTTCAGCGCCAGCTCATACATCCGTTCAAACTCCGGCACTAGCTCCGCGAACTCCGCGCGCGTCTCTGCATTGCCATCCAGCACGCCCTGAATCTGCGTATATGTCATCCGCTTCGCACTGCGAATGATCCCTTCGCAAACCTCATACCCGAGCACCTCGCCGCGTCCATCGATCTCCGTCAGGCAGCTCAGCACCAGCCGATCCTCATCCGGCCGCAAACTGCACATCCCGCTCGAAAGCTGCGGCGGCAGCATCGGAATCGCCCGATCCGGAAAATAAACCGACGTCCCCCGCAACCGCGCCTCCAGATCCAGCGACGTCCCTGGCCGCACATAGTGGCTCACATCAGCGATATGAACCTGTAGCTCCCAGTTCCCACTCGCCAACGGTGTCACCAACACCGCATCATCAAAGTCCCGAGCCGTCTCCCCATCGATCGTGACGATCTTCAAACCACGAAAATCCCTGCGCCGCCCAACCTCCTCGGCATCCAACGTATCGACCGTCTGCGCCGCCGAAGCCGTAGCCTCCGCCAACACATTCGTAGGAAACACATGCGGCAAATGATGCTTACGAATGATGATCTCGACATCCACGCCAAACGCATCCGGCGGCCCCAGCACCTCAATCACGCGCCCCCGCGCCGGTCTGCCCATCGTCGGAAAATCCGTAATCTCCACATCCACAGCAAGCCCTTCCAGCGGACGATGCGGATCCAGCCCCT
>Ga0207042_1170_pt1 | contig 10847 bp, 13 predicted proteins | sample Alteio_BWMinCont_70_FD_153310 | JGI IMG/M metagenome (GOLD analysis project Ga0207042, IMG submission 153310) | Enriched cells from forest soil in Barre Woods Harvard Forest LTER site, Petersham, Massachusetts, United States -... | ecosystem: Environmental > Terrestrial > Soil > Temperate forest >... | reverse complement strand
AAGTCATCCTTGTCATCAACCATATCTTCAAAATCCTCATCATCGACATCCGACCAATCGTCGTCGTCATTAAGATCGTCGTCATCGCCCGGTGCCAATGAGGTCATAGTTTCCATTCCCGTTTTTGTTAAAGCTAATCTAAAGGTAAGTCTGTTAATCCGCTATTCCAAGAAATCCATATCCTCTTTATTGAGCTTATATCGGCTGCTTTTAAATTTTCCTCAAAGCGCCTTAACGATGAGGTATCCGATATCGGCAATTTCCAGGGTGAATGATGCAGCAACCAGGCTATATTGATCTGTGCTTCGGTGGCATTTTAACAGCCAAAATTTATTTTTTCAAATTTATGGTAGTTAAAACAGGCCCTCCGGCGCCATTTATACCGAAGATTATCATACTATTAAATAAGGTGCAGGTATGATTGGTAAGATTACTAATTGTATAAATGGGATAGTATGCTGAATCGACCATATGGGTTTGGCCGTCGATATAGGCAGACTTGAATTTTATCGTATCGCCGCTGATGAGGTAGGTTGCGGTATCCCTTTGCCCGTTAATGCTCCAATACAATTTGCCGTACGTGGTGAAATTGAAATAGTCGCCGGCTTTGCCGGTATAATTTGAACCACTTGCCGGCGTACTTGCCCCGGCGCTTTCACTTGTAGCGTCGTTCACAACAGTCCAGCTGCTTCCGATAAGCGAAGAAGAAGACTCCGCTTTGTTTACATTTTCTTTTGAACAGGATGTCAAAATAGCGGATATCATAAAAATCAGCGTACAAATGGCGGGGTTTCTCATAACTTAGGAGGTTTTTTTAGTGGTTTAACAACTATACGCAATTATTTGCCGCTGTGATACAGCAAACCCTGAAAATTGATCTTTACAATAGTCGAAGACTTTCCACTACTCCAGGAAGTTCATGTCCTCTTCCGTCAATGCAATAGCGGCTGCCGCCATATTTTCTTCAAAATGCTTTAGCGACGACGTGCCCGGTATCGGTAATATCCACGGCGAGCGGTGCAGCAGCCATGCAATGTTTGCCTGAACTTCGGATATGTTATATTTTTGGGCAATTGCAGCTATCTTTGTATCCTTTTTAGGCATGGACAGGAATAACGAAAAATAAGGGACCAGCGGTATACCGTTTTGTTCGCAAATATCAAGCAGCTCTTCGCCGCCATTGCTTTCGCCATGCAAACCTTTGTGCGTATTACGCTGCGCGTGGCCGTACATATTTTCCACGGTGGCTATCTCACCCATGGCCATTGCTGTTTCCAGTTCATCACGGGTTACGTTGCTAACGCCTACGTGCTGTATTTTACCCTCTTTTTGCATTTCGAACATTGTGTCCATTGATTCCTTAAAAGGCGCACCATGCGCGGCAATTGCCCTAAAATGTACAAGGGTTATTTGTTCCAGCTTCAGGGTACGCAGATTATTGTCAATGCTGCTGCGCAGATTTTCGGGGCGGTTAAACGGTATCCAGCTTTTATCCGGTTTGCGTGCGCCGCCAACTTTGGTGCAAATAACCAGGTCGGCAGGGTAGGGGTGTAATGCTTCAAATATCAGGCGGTTGGTTACATCCTCGCCGTAATAGTCGGCCGTATCGATAAAATTTACCCCGCTTTTAATGGCTTGCTTTAATATTTGCAAAGCTTCGGGGCGGTTTGGCGGTTCTCCGTAAATGCCCTGGCCGGTAAGGCGCATCGTGCCGTAGCCGAGGCGGTTAACGGTTAAAGGATTGTTGCTTTTGGACGCGATGGTGATGGTTTTGGGGATGTTCATTATTTGTTTTTATAGTTGAGATTATGCGAAATTAGTTATTGTTTATCGATTAGACATCATGAAACCCGCTCCTTTTTTTGCGCCAGGGATAGCAGCGGATACCGGCCAGGTGGCTAAGGCCTGTGCAGTATGAGCGTATAGCCCGCCCGGGCGCCCAAAAATCTTATTAAATTCAACTACATAAAAAACAAACTATACACAAGAACCAAGTCTACTATACAATTTTTCACAAAAGCTCTACACTTTTTCACAAAAATTTCTATCTTTGCAGCCCCGTAATAGCGGGTAAATTATTAAAAATCAAAGTATAACAATGCAACAGTACGAAATCGTGATCGTTCTAACCCCCTTGTTATCAGTAGATTCAGCTGCAGAGGCTATCGCCAAATACAGCAAATTCATTACTGATAACGGAGCCGAAATTGTCCAGGAGGATAATTGGGGTTTGAGAAAACTTGCGTACCCTATCCAAAAGAAAACAACAGGGTACTATCACTTAACTGAATTCAGGGCTCCGGGTGATTTAATTAATAAACTGGAGGTTGAATTAAGGCGCGATGAGCGTGTTTTGCGTTTCCTCACGATAGCTTTGGATAAACATGCCATCGCCTATAATGAGAAAAAACGCAGCGGCGCATTCAACCAAAAAAAACCGGTTAAAACAGAGGAGGCTGCAAACTAATGGCAAACGACCAAATTAAATACGTTACCGCCCCCAAAGTGGAGGATATACGTAAAAAATACTGCCGTTTTAAAAAGAACGGGATCAAGTATATTGATTACAAAGACGCTAACTTTTTATTGAAGTTTATCAACGACCAGGGTAAAGTATTGCCGCGCCGTTTAACAGGTACTTCGTTAAAGTTTCAGCGCAAAGTGGCCCAGGCTGTGAAGCGTGCACGTCATATCGGTTTATTACCTTATGTTACAGATTCATTAAAATAATCAGGAGGCACAAAAAATGGAAGTTATTTTAAAACAAGATGTAAAAAGCCTCGGTGATAAAGACGATATCGTAAATGTAAAACCAGGTTATGGCCGTAATTACCTTATCCCTAAGGGCTATGCCATCCAGGCTACTGAATCGGCCCGCAAAGTTTTAGCTGAAGACCTGAAACAGGCCCAATTTAAGCAGGAAAAGATACGTAAGGATGCAGATGCTATTGCAGCCCGTTTGGAAGGTGTAAAACTTACCATCGGCGCTAAAGCAGGCGAAAGCGGTAAAATATTTGGCGCTATCAATACCATACAAGTGGCTGATGCACTGAAGAAAGAAGGCTTTGAAGTGGACCGCCGCCGTATTACTTTTGACCAGGACCCCAAATTTGTTGGTGATTACATCGCAAATATAAACCTCCACAAAGAAGTAAAAGTACAGGTTCCGTTTGAAGTGATAGCGGAGTAGGCCCCCTCTAAATCTCCCCCGGTAGGGGAGACTTTAAAAGCGTTTATCTTATATGGTACTTTAAGGTGTTTTGCATAAGCAGGACACCTTTTTTTGTGGGAATTATTTACCTTGCAAATAAAAGTTTCCTGTGCCCGCGGGAGATTTGGAAGTGTTTATTTAGTTGATATTGAATTATCCATAAAAAAAATGAAAATTGTCCGGAATAAAAAGGCTGCCGCAAATAGAAGATCAGGGATCCGCAATTCAAAAGGCATTTTCAAAGGGGGCGTATTCAGGCTTATATTTTATGTGTTCAAGCTCCTGTTCATTATTTTTGTGGCGGGAAGCATTTTCTTTGTGCTGCTATTCCGTTTTGTTAACCCGCCGGTTACCCTGTTGATGATTGAGCGTGGTTTTGAACGACAGGCCGCAGGCAAAGCCTGGAAGATTGACAAGCAGTGGAAAAGTTTTGATGAAATTGGCGGCCCTATGAAACGCGCCGCCGTTGCAGCCGAAGACCAGTCGTTTTTAGAAAATCATGGTTTTGATTTCAAAGCAATTGAAAAAGCCATAAAAAAAAATGAGCATAGCAAAAAGCTCATCGGCGGAAGCACCATAACGCAGCAAACCGCAAAAAATGTTTTTTTATGGCCTGGCCGGTCAATTGTTCGAAAAGCGTTTGAAGCGTGGTTTACCCTGCTGATGGAAGTTTTCTGGGGCAAAAAACGAATTATGGAAGTTTATCTTAACGTAATTGAAACCGGCGATGGTATATATGGTGTTGAAGCTGCATCACAAGCCTATTTTCATAAACCAGCGTCACAATTAACCAACCATGAAGCAGCGGCAATAGCGGTTATATTTCCAAGTCCGCTCAAATGGTCGGCTACTAAGCCTACTGAATATTTAAGGCACCGGCAATACCTCATCATGAGGAATATGCGGAGGCTGGGACCGCTGGAGTTTTAGCGCGGTTCATAGTTGATGGTTCATAGTTCATAGCCTTTTTGTAGGAACAAGGATTGGTGATTTTATTGATTTTTATTTGATTGCATTTTTATCATAAAAATCAGGTGAATCAGCTTAATCAACGGTTCAGACAATTTCACCGCTGATACTTCCAATGTCTTGATTTCCCTTCAACAATCTGCTCAATAGCGGTTTGCATCCGTTTCCGACGGGTTTCATCACTTTTTGCATCCACTATCCATTCCAGGTATTCGCGTTTGTGGGAAGGACTGAATTTTTGGTAGATTTCGAGCGCTTTCGGATTACTGGATAGCAGATCGGCAAAATCAACGGGCATTTCTATAGCGGCCTTGGGAGCTGTTTCTTTTTTCACAGCAGGCTTTTTATTGCCAGCCTCATTTAGTCGCATTGCCTGTTTTATAAAATCCACTAAAATATCATCCGCAGGAAGATCGCTTAAACTGGTAATTTTGCCAAAACTGCCCGCGGTACCATCTTCCTCCTTAATTAATTTACCAGGGTCATTCAATTGTTTCTGCTTCCAGAATCCAAAACCCATGTGCTCTTTAAAAGCGGCCATCTGGCAAACTGACCCATTATAATCAAAAAAAGGGAAGCCCCATTTCATTGTTTCGGTTAATAAAGGCGACACCGAGTGTACCAGTTGCCGTAAGTGTCTTAAGATTGGTTGCGCAAACGGGGCGGACTTTTCAATGTAAGCATCGACCCTGCTATCGTATTGTTCCATAACTCAAATATAAAAAGTCATTAGGTCATTGAGTCATTTTTTAGAATTATTGTCAACCATTCAACCAATGACTTAATGACTCAATGACCCAATGACCCAATGATTATTCAGGAACCAAATCCTTAAACAACTGTATGTGCCAGCTATCCTTAAATGGCACTTCCCATTTGGTTTGCAGCTCTTTTAAGTTTTGCACCATGTTATTAAATACAATGGTATTAGTATTGATACTGCCTTGCTTTAACATGGCCTCAAAATCATGACGCGGTGCCGAAAGCACCTCATCGCCTTCACGGTAAGCCAAATTAAACCGGTCAAGCAGGTTAACTCCAAACCGTTCTTCTACCTGTTTAATAAAATTAACTGACTTGTCGATGGAGCACCCGCTTGCCCCTGCCTGGCTTTCGTCAACAATCAATATCAAAAAGCGGTGATACCTGATCTCGGCTTTAGCTTTTAGCTGGTTGTTGTGTGCGGTCCAGCCTGTTGCAAAGTTATCAAGCTGAATTTGTATTTGTTGAGCTTCCCTATCCGACAGCTTTCTATCCGACTGGTAAACCCAAACCCGTGAATTTTCTGAAAATTGCATTTACAAAGCTATGCATTTTATTAACTTCGGATTTAATTTTGTTGTCATGTTAAGTATTATTCCTTCAGTTTGCACCAGTTAAATGACATGGATTGCATCGGCATTCCAAATAGCGGCACCCTGCAATTTAAGACTATAGCCAATGATATTATCGTACAAACCTATAACGACCGGTATGGCGATGCTGTTTCAATGACCACCGTGCTTAACATCCCTGTTAAAAACATGGAGCCGGAACGTTTGGATAGTTTAAGGGAAGCTTTTAATTATTTTAAGGGAAAGGCTTATAACCCATTCGCCCTCACCGTAATCTCCGCAATATCAAGTACCTGAATTTCCTGCTCTTTATTCTCGTGCTTTACGCCATCGCTCAGCATAGTCATACAAAAGGGGCAGGCTGCAGCAACTACATCAGCTTTTGCTTCTAAAATGTCAGCCATCCGTTCCACATTAATGTCTTTTTTCCCTTTTTCGGGTTCTTTAAACATTTGCGCACCTCCGGCGCCGCAGCAAAGGCCATTTGATTTGCAGCGTTTCATTTCCACAAGTTCGGCATCCAAAACTTGAAGCGCTTTTCGTGGCGCATCGTAAACGTTGTTTCCACGGCCTAAATAACAAGGGTCGTGGTAAGTGATCCGTTTACCCTTGAAGCTCTCGCCGCCTTCGGTTTTCAGTTTGCCTTCGTCAATCAATTGCTGTATCAATTGCGAATGATGGATCACCTCATAATTCCCGCCTAAACCAGGGTATTCATTTTTTATCGTATTAAAACAATGCGGGCAGCCGGTCACAATTTTTTTTATTTGATAATCATCCAACACCTGTATATTGCCCAAAGCCTGCATCTGGAACAAAAACTCATTACCTGCACGCTTAGCCGGATCACCTGTACAGCTTTCTTCAGTACCAAGAACAGCGAAGCTGATACCAACATGGTTCAGTATTTTGCAAATATCGCGGGTTATTTTTTGTGCCCGTTCATCGAAGCTGCCGGCACATCCTACCCAAAACAATATTTCGGGCTGCTTGCCTTCAGCAGCCATTTCGGCAACTGTGGGGACGGTTATTTCATTAGCCATTGTGTCATTGGGTCATTAAGTCATTATTGATTGGGGTCGTTAGATGATTGATCATTAAGCCGATTTAACAATGACTTAATGACGCAATGACCTAATGACTCTTGTTCCAATTAAATCTATCCGCGTTACTATACTTCCATGGCGCGCCGTTATTTTCAACATTGCCAAACATGGTGTTAAGGCTTGCAGGCGCCTGCGATTCTTCCATAACAATATATTGCCGCATCTCCATTATAATTTCCAATGGATTGATATTTACCGGGCAGGCATCTGTACAGGCATTGCAGGTTGTGCAGGCCCAAAGTTCTTCGCGGGTGATATAATCATCCAGTAGGGTTTTACCATCGTTATGGTCTTTGCCGTGCGTATCAATATTATTGCCCACTTCGGTAATACGGTCGCGGGTATCCATCATAATTTTTCGGGGCGAAAGCAATTTGCCGGTTTGATTAGCCGGACAAACAGAAGTACACCTGCCGCATTCGGTACAGGTATAGGCTTCCATCAGATTTTTCCAGGTAAGGTCGGTTACATCTTTTGCCCCGAAACGTCCGGGCTCTCCTGTGTTTTCAGGTACGAATGAGGGATCAAGCATGGCCTTAACCTCGTTGGTAACCGATGCCATATTGCTAAATTTCCCTTTGGTATTTAGATTTGAATAATAAGTATTCGGGAATGCCAGCAGTATATGAAAATGCTTTGAATAAGGTAAATAATTTAAAAAAGCTAATATCCCGATGATATGGAACCACCAGCAAACCCTTTCTGTAATTTCGAGTGATTTTGCACTATCAGGCAATAAAGGACTGATTATTGAACTTACCGGGAAACTTCCTGCTTTTATATAATGACCAAAATTTAACACTTGAAGTTTATGATCGGCAGCGTTCATGGTTAAAAAAGCGGTCATTAAAAATATCTCAATAATCAGGATATAGTTTGCATCTGATTTCGGCCATTCAGTCATCTCTATGCCGCTGAAACGTTTTAGATGAACGATATTCCTTCTTGCAAGAAAAACTACGCAAGCGGTAAGCACTAAAACCGCCAGTATTTCAAACCCGCCAATCAGGAGGCCATATAAACTACCCAATGGCTTTGAAAAAATGCGGTGCGATCCGAATACGCCGTCAATCAGGATCTCCATCACTTCAAGATTGATTATGATGAACCCCACATAAATAAAAAAGTGCATCACAGCGGCAAGGGGGCGCTTCACCATTTTGGATTGTCCAAGGGCTATCTTTGCCATGGTTTTCCAGCGCAGTGCGGGATTATCAGAGCGATCTTCAGCCTTCCCCAATAATATATTGCGACGTATTTTGCCAACGTTTTTGCTGAACAGGTAAACAGCGGCAGCCAGTATAATAATAAACAGAATTTGTGCAATCATTATGCGTGCATAGTAATTTTTTCAAAGTTAGTTTTTTTGTTCATTTGTTCACTGGTTCATTTGTTCATTAGTGCATCGGTTTCTTAATGCGTTCTTACCTTTTACCCTTTACCTTTAGCCTTTTACCTCCACGGAAGCTTTTTTCAAAAAAAATTATCTGAAATAAAAAGAAACGCTACATTTGCAGTCCTTAAAAGGGCGGTATCATAGCTCAGTCGGTAGAGCAAAGGACTGAAAATCCTTGTGTCCCTGGTTCGAATCCAGGTGGTACCACAAAATAAAATAGGTCTTTTTCTAACGAAAAAGGCCTATTTTTGTATCTGCAAGGCATATTCTTTGGCTTAGGGCCATTTTGCCGGGACGTTCTGTTCTGGCCGGTTTTACACAAATTTTTGTTAAACTCCGCGAAAAAAAGTTACAAATAAGTTACGAAACTTTTTTCGCCTAAAAACCAAAGTATGGCTACTGTAGGCATTAAGGTGTTTAAACACCACAAAAAAGCAGACGGAACTTACAATGTTAAGATCCGCGTATCACACAAAGGGAGTAATCACTACGTTGATACTACCCATTTTGTAAGCGGTAAACAACTTACTGCAAAATTTAAAGTCAAGGATACTTTTATTATTGATCTTGTTAATGATACCTTAAAAGGGTATAGAAAAGTAATAAGTGAACTGGAAGAAAAAATCGACCTCTACAATTCTGAAACTTTAAGGGATCATTTAGTAGGAAAAGACAAAGAAGTAAACTTTATCCAATTTTCACTTGAACACATTGATGGGCTATTTAAGGAAAAGCGGGATGGTTCAGCCAAGACATTAAAAACGGTTGTACTTAGTTTAATTGACTATTTCAAAAAGTCAGTTGTTTTACCAAAAGAGATTAACGGGACTATGCTGGTTCGATATGAGGCTTATTTAAGACAGCCGAGAAAAATAACCCGCCCTGACCAATTCAATATCCCACGTACACGAACAGTTAAGGGCATGAAGGATGCTGGAGTTCACAATCACATGCGTGACCTCCGGATATTGTTTAAGGCCGCAATGAAAAAATATAATAAACCGGAGCTTGGAGAAATCAAAATCCATCATAATCCTTTCGAGAACTTTAAGGTCGTGGAAGCACCTGAAACGAAAAAAAGAAACATCACAATCCAGCAAATAATTGATATCATGAAATGTGAAGTTAAACATGGGGGAAGGGCTGAGTTAGCCAAAGATCTGTTCACCCTGTCATTTTTCATGTGTGGTATAAATGCAGTGGACCTTTACGAACTTACAAAAGACAATATTGTTAAAGGTCGGTTAGAATATAACAGGTCTAAAACTGAAAGCCGTAGGAAAGACAATGCATTTATAAGCATCAAAATCGTAAGGGAGGCTAAACCTCTCCTCAATAAATATATCGAAATATTAAGCAAAAGGTATGCGAGTTCCGAAAACCTGGATCATGCTCTTAATGAAGGTATGCGTCAGCTATGTAAGACCCTAAAGATGCCTCGGATTACATTTTATTGGGCAAGGCACAGCTTTGCTAACATTGCCAGGAATAAGTGTAAGTTAAGCAAAGATTATGTTGGTGAGGCTCTTAACCATCTTGACAGCGAACACAAAACAACTGATATATATATTGAAAAAGATTGGAGTATTGTAGATAACGTGCAAAGCGCAGTTGTGGAATTCTTCCGAAAGGTTTGGAAATTAACACATAAAAAGGAAAAGATCGAGGACGTGAAAGAGGTTGGGGTTATTAACTTATTTCAATCAATCGTACTTAATCCTTTGAAGGCAAGTTAACTCCAAGTTAACTTTTAAATAGCATCAAAATTAAATAACAGATTATGAGTCTTTTATTGCCACCATCTCGGCTAGGTGTGCAAATGTTGTTTCTGTTCAACGGAGACCAATTTATGGCGTTTTTCTTTTATTTTAAAATTCAGTTGTAACATAATTGTAACCGTTTTTCATTGACGAACAGGGTCTTTTGCTCTATATAATTTTACTCTTAAAATTAAACACTGGCAATCGTCGTAAAGTGTAGGTTTTGCTGCGCCGAAAATACAGTTTTAACGTATCTACTTACCGTATTGTAGTTTAAGTGGGATAGAAAGAGACGGTACAAAAAACTCATCATTTGCTGGCGGAATATAAGTAAGCGAAGATTTGTATCCTCCGACTATACGTGTATTCGATTGGAAAGGACAAATATGCTCAGAATTCAGCCAATTGATCTAGGAAACTGTCATTAATACATAATAAGGACTATTTTTAAGTCTTTATTCTTCGGGAGTAGTCCGTTAGGTCAAGAATTGAAACCCAATTGTCTAAAGGGATTTGGATTTAATTGATACACCAGATATTCAAATTTTGAATATTTAACGTTACTAAAAATTGTGTTAGTGTGTTAAAAAATTATTTAAAAACCAGTTTAAGAAATTTATGGAAGGACAAATCGTCCACTTTCCTCAATCTTGCTGGAATGGCTTTGGGTATAACCTCCTGCATGCTCATTTTGATTTTCATTAAAGACGAATTGAATTTCAATAAGTCTAATGTTCAAATGGATAGGATTTACCAGGTCGATTGGAATAGTAAAGCGTCAGGGCAGCTAAGCGAATCAGCAACAACGCCCGTTGTTCTGGGCTCTTTAATTACTCCCGAGACCCCTCAAATTAAAGCTGAAGTGCGGTTATATCCGAGAAGCGGCGAAATGCAATACCAGAATGGCAAGAATTCTCATGAATTAAAACGATTTGAGGAGCAAAACATCTATTTTTCGGATAATTCGATATTTCAAGTATTCACGATACCCTTTATAAAAGGCGACAGCCACTCAGCACTTCTAAACATTAACTCTGTTGTAATTACTAGCAGTACAGCAAAAAAATATTT
>Ga0207042_1169_pt1 | contig 10906 bp, 13 predicted proteins | sample Alteio_BWMinCont_70_FD_153310 | JGI IMG/M metagenome (GOLD analysis project Ga0207042, IMG submission 153310) | Enriched cells from forest soil in Barre Woods Harvard Forest LTER site, Petersham, Massachusetts, United States -... | ecosystem: Environmental > Terrestrial > Soil > Temperate forest >... | reverse complement strand
TGTAACGCCGGTGGTAGCGCGTAGTCAGAAAATTTCCTGCAAATAAAATATAGCAGCGCGGGTAACACGACAAATTTCAAGGTGGCGAGCGGCAGGCCGTGTTTGGCAAGTCGGCGCAAGTGTGCATGCCGCAGCATAGTTGCCAACTGCTGCAAATAGACCAGGCAGCCAAGAACCAGGGTCAGGCTGGCGGTTTGCGGGAAGACGTGCGATTGCAGCGCGGCGGCGGTCAACGCGCCAAAAGCGACGAATTCACCTTGTGGAATGAAAATGATGCGCGTGACCGAGAACACCAAGACCAAAGCCAGCGCCAAGAGCGCATAAATCGCGCCGCTGGTGATGCCATCCTGGGCCAAAATCGCAGCAATGGATAAGTCCACTTGATTGATCTCATTTCTCAATTTACGATGAAGCTGTCTATACACGCCGGTGTACCTGGCTGTATGTCAAGGCAATCGCATGAAGCCCCTTCCTCCTTGCAGGGGGAAGGTTGGGATGGGGGTAGTGCGCTTAAATTACGGCATCACTTATTTCGACCACACTACCCCTCCCTAGCCCTCCCCCTGCAAGGGGGAGGGAACTTCACCCATTTGCACGAGCCATCCTTGATGCGGTCGCCCTCTGCTTAACGTCTATTAATTTAAAAGGTGAGCATTTGCTGACTACAGGGTCAGATAGCGCAGCATTGTAGCGACCGGATTGACTCCAGGCAAGGTGTGTTGCCGTTGCAAGCGGCGAATCCGTGCAAGTCTTGAATCCAAAAGTCGATGGTTCCCGTATCAGTCATACGCAAAGCAAAAAATTTTCAAGCCAAGTGTAAGTAATCTGAAATTGAGCCGACTGATTGCCAAGCCTACGCGTTGCAAGATACGAAGTTGCTGCGAATCTGCGGTATGCGACGGTGTGGGTACGGATCTATGCACGAAGGCGTGTCAAATAAGTTTGCCAAATTCGTGGTGCCAGGATGTCATATTCATTTAATATTTCTTAGGAGAAATGCATGAAACAAACGATCAAAACGGGTGCCTTGATTGCTGCCGCTGCTGCTGCGATGGCTTTGTCTGGTGCCGCCACCGCTGGCACCACGTCGGTCAGTGCTGGCGATACCGTGCACTGTGCAGGCATCAATAGCTGCAAAGGCACGAGTGACTGTGCAACTGCCGAAAACGCATGTAAAGGTCAAAATGCTTGCAAGGGTCACGACTTTCTTGCGTCTAAGGCCGGTGCGTGTTTGACCAAGGGTGGCAAGATTATCGATCTCGACAAATAAGATCCTGTAATTCCGCTTCACCTTTTCCCCGGGTACTGCCACAATACTTGCGCTCTAGTGTGAGCAGGTGGTATCCATAAAACGTTGTACAACTTTTTGGAGACTCAAATGAAATCAACTATCAAAACTGGTGCTTTGATTGCCGCCGCCGCTGCTGCGATGGCTTTGTCTGGAACTGCTTCTGCCGCTTCAGCTTCGGTCAGTGCCGGTGACACAGTACATTGTGCTGGCATCAATAGCTGCAAGGGAAAGAGCGATTGCAAATCTGCGGAAAATGCATGCAAAGGTCAAAATTCCTGCAAGGGCCACGGCTTCCTGGCTACCAAGGCATCGGAATGCTTCGCAAAGAATGGCAAGATCGTTGATCTGGACGCCAAGTAATCGGTTGTAATATTCAGTATGTGCCGGTCTATCGGACCGGAAGCGGATTTCCGTCGCCGGCTATCTCGATAGTCGGCGACCCGACTGCTTTGTCGGATTTGACTGTTGCGTGTTGTACACATTCAAACGCTACTAGATTAAATTTTAAATTGAATTCAGACATCAGCATTTAGAACAACGCCATCCTATTTCAATCAAGCTGAACCATGTCCACCGCAAAGATTCGTCAATCACCAGGATTCGGTTTGGGTTTGCGCACCGATCATTACACAGAAATTCTTGCCGCGCCTTGCCAGGTAGATTGGTTCGAGATCCTTTCGGAAAATTACATGATTCCCGGCGGCAAGCCGTTGGCGATGCTTGATGCAATCCGGCGCGATTATCCGATGGTGATGCACGGCGTTTCGATGTCGATCGGTTCAGCCGACGGGCCATCGGGCGCGTATTTGCAAGAATTGAAAACCTTGATGCGGCGCGTAGACCCACTGTGGATTTCGGATCATATATGCTGGACCGGTGTGCACGGCCATAATATGCATGATTTGTTGCCGCTGCCTTACACCGAAGAAACGGTCAAGCACGTGGTGCGCAACGTCAAGCGCGTGCAAGACTTTCTGGAGCGCCCATTGTTGCTGGAAAACGTGTCTAGTTATGTGTCCTTTACCAGCGACACGTTGACCGAATGGGAATTTGTGACCGCTATTGCGGAAGAGTCCGATAGTTTGATCTTGCTCGATGTGAATAATATCTACGTCAGCAGCGTTAATCACGGCTTCGATCCACGCGATTACTTGAACGCTATCCCGGTTAACCGTGTGCAGCAAATTCATTTGGCCGGGCATAGCGACCACGGCACCCATATTGTCGACACCCACGATCATCCGGTGGCCGACCCGGTATGGGCCTTGTATGCGGATGCATTACGGCGCTTTGGTCCAGTTGCAACTATGATCGAGCGCGACGACAACATCCCCCCCCTGGCTGAACTGGTGTCCGAGCTTGGGCATGCACGCGACATTGCAGGCACTATCTTGAAAGCGGCAGCATGAGTACGCCCCTGCAAACGATTCAGGCGAATTTTCAGAATTACGTGCTGGGTGCCAGCAAAGAGCAACCGGCTATCGCGGCGATCGTCAACAATCATTTCGGACTGCCGGCGGACGAGCGCCTGGCCATTTATTACGATGCCTATCGGATACGTCTGGCTGAGGCCTTGTCGGAAGCCTTCGGCAAGACCCATTCCTACGTCGGCGATGAAATGTTTGACGATCTATGCCGTGCATATATCGATCAATACCCCTCTCGTTATCGCAACTTGCGCTGGTTTGGCGATGCCTTTCCAGCCTTCGTCGCGCAGTCGCTACCCGATTATCCAGTGGTCGCCGAATTGGCGGGTTTTGAATGGGCGTTGGGCTTGGCCTTCGATGCGGCCGACGCGCCTGTATTGGCAGGCGAAGGACTGCAGCAACAGGGCGCTGACGATTGGGAGCAAATCGGTTTTACGCTATCGCCTTCGCTGCAAATGCTGAATTTGCACTGGAATGCACCGAGCATTTGGTTGGCGCTGGAAAAAGAAGGGTCGCCACCGGAAGCTGTGGCGTCGGAAGAAGCATGCACCTGGATGGTTTGGCGCAAGGATTTGCAGCCGCACTTTCGTTCATTGGATGCTTATGAAGCGCTCGCATTACGCGGCTTGACGCAGGGGCTTAGCTTTTCCAGTGTCTGCGCACACGCGGCAGAGCTATCCGAGCAAGACATCACGCCGCAAATCGCCGGCTGGTTGCACACCTGGCTGACCGAATCAGTGTTATCCGGCATTAACTCAGACGCCAAATCCTAATCCCTGATTTCCACGCTGCAATATTGCCGCCAAGTCGGTTCTCAAAATCCATCAGCGGCCATGCACTGCTGATTATTTTTGCCAAAAATACAACAGTGGCCAATTCAAGGTCTCTTCCCAAATCATTGTTCTTCCGGGCACTTTTTGCAAAATTAGTGGTCAATTAATGGTCAGATTCACGTTACGTGCGAAAAAAGTTGGCGTCAGTCGATGTGGAATGTAACAATGCGCGCTTCGGCTATATACTCGCATCTTGATTTAATTTAATTTAATTCCCAATAGAAATTTCCATGACATCTCTTTCCATGACTTATGGCGCCAAGCCGCATCAACCGAAGGCTGCGCGCGGATTCACCTTGATTGAAATGATGGTAGTGGTGGTCATCATCGGTATTTTGGCGGCTTTGGTGGTGCCTAAGCTATTAGGTCGTGCCGACGATGCCCGTATTACCGCGGCCAAATCCGATATCGGATCCATCATGCAAGGCTTGAAGTTATATAAACTGGACAACCAACGCTATCCGACCACAGAACAAGGCTTGCAAGCTTTGATAGCGAAGCCGACCACGGGGCCGACTGCCAACGGCTGGAAGTCGGGCGGCTATTTGGACAAGGTGCCGAAAGATCCGTGGGGCAATCCTTATCAATATCTATATCCCGGCGTGCACGGCGAGATTGACGTCTTTAGTTACGGGCCGGATGGTCAGCCAGGCAATGGTAATGGCAGCAGCGGCGGCGATGCCACGATTGGTTCGTGGAACTTGTAGTTTTTCCCGGTTTGCGATTGATGCGGCGGTTACCGATGCGCCAGGCGAAGTTGCGTGTATTGACGGCTTCACGCGGCTTTACGTTGCTTGAGCTGCTGGTGGTACTGGTGATTATCGGCATTACTTTAGGTGCGGTGTCGATCAACGCGATTCCCAGCAATCAAAAGAATTTGCAAAACGAAGTACAACGAATCGCTTTGCTGCTGCAGGCAGCACGTGACGAGGCGATCGTACGCAATCGTCCGGTCGCGTTTGAGGCTGACGCCAATAATTATCGTTTTCTGGTGCGCAACGACACCGATTGGGAGCCGATTGCCGACGACGATCTGATGCGCGAACGGCAATTCAAATTGGCACCGGTCGATCTGCTGATGGAGCCGGCGCCGGTCACCGGTAGCGACCCGCTACGGATCGTTTTCGGCCGTGAACCGGTTGATAAACCGTTTGTGTTGACCTTTACCGTTGGCAGCGATGCCGTCGCTATTCATGCCGACGGAATTGGCCACTTCACGGTCGAATAAGCATGCGCCAGAGTCTCCCGTCATTGCAGTCGAATTGCATTCGCGCCATTTGTTCGGCGCGCGGATTCACTCTGCTCGAAGTGTTGGTGGCGCTGGTGATCGTCGGTACCGCATTGGGCGCGAGCTTGCGTGCGGTCGGCAGTTTGACCCGCAATAGCGAAGACTTGCGCGGCGCCATGATGGCGACCTGGTCGGCGGAAAACAAATTAACTCAAATTCGCCTCGGCAGCGAGTTTCCCGATATCGGCGAGACCGATTCCCCATGCCCGCAGGGCGATTTGCAATTGGTTTGTCACGAAACCGTGTTATCGACCCCCAATCCATTTTTCCGCCGGATTGAAATCAGCGTGGCCAGCCTTCAACATCCCGAGCGCAGTATCGTCAAATTAAATCAATTGGTGCCGCGATGAAAGCCAAGGGATTTACGCTGGTTGAATTGCTGGTTGCCATTAGCATCTTGGCGATCGTCGCGGTACTGGGATGGCGCGGCCTCGATAGCATTATTCGCGCACGCGTTACCTTGACCGAGCAACTGGAAGAAACTCGTGGCATGCAATTGACGTTTGCGCAAATGCAAAGCGATTGCGCCAACGTGGTACCCGCCCTTGTGATCGGCAGCCGACCGCAACTCTTGGCCGATGGCGAACGGCTGCGGCTGGTGCGCACCGTATTCGCCGACGATCAACCGTCGCGCCTGGAAGTGGTGGTCTATCGCTTGAAGGATGGCGTGTTAAGCCGCCGCGAATCGATCGCAACCCGCGATTTGAAGCAACTCGACTCGTTGTGGAGTTCGACCGCCGACGATACAGACGGTACGCAGCCGGTTGCGTTGCAATCCGGCGTGACCAGTATGGCGATGCGCATGTGGTTGGGCAACGGTCCGTGGCAAACCGCCGTAGTGCCGGATGCGACCGCAAAACCTGCGGCACCCGGCGTGTCAAATCCGACCGCGTTGCGTGGCTTGGAAGTGACGCTTCAGACCAGGGCTAGTACGGCCCCCATGCTTAAAGTGTTTTTGGTGGGGCCGGTATGAGGCAACAATTGCCCTCGTTGAAAGCCCAGCGCGGGGTAGCCGTGATTACTGCCTTGTTGTTGACCACGTTGGCGATCACCATCGTCGCCAGCTTATTTTGGCAACAACAAGTGCAAGTGCGCTCGATAGAAAATCAACGCCTGCAACTGCAAAAGCAATGGATATTGCGCGGCGCGCTGGACTATGCCCGTTTGATCTTGCGTGAAGACGCGCGCAATTCAAACATCGACTATCTGGGCGAGCCGTGGTCGGTGCCGCTGCAAGATACCAAGTTGGATCAATATGTCGACAATAACCGCGACGAAAGTGAAGCCAGCGACGCTACCTTGTCGGGAAATATTATCGATGCCGAATCACGACTGAATTTGACCAATCTGTGCGTGGGCGGTGTGATCAACCAGACGCAGTTGAGTGCCTTTTCGCGTTTGCTGGGCAATTTAGGCTTGACTACGTCGCTCGCGCAAGCGACCGCAACGATGATGCAAACGGCCCAAAAAGCCAGCGGTGAAACGCAGGCCGCCGCCGCCGCTGCGGCAACGTTGGCATCAGCGAATACTGCTGTGGCCAATGCGCCGAATGCGCCGTTGACACCGACCACTTCGTCGAATACGACCATCACCGGTGCGGTTCCGACCTCCAGTTCCGGCGACACTGAGCCACTCGGCCTGACCCAGAGTGAGGATTTGTTGGCCGTACCGGGATTCACGCCGCAAATTGTGGCAAAATTGAAAGATTTTGTGGTTGTTTTGCCAACAACAACGCCAGTCAACGTCAATACGGCGCCGGCAGAGGTATTGAGTGCGATGGTACCGACGCTGGAGATGGGCGAAGCAAAAAGCCTGGTGGCAAGGCGAACTTATTACAATAGCGTGGCTGATTTTACGTCGAAATTGGGCGATCAAGCGCCGCTGAAAGCTGCCAATATCATCGATGTCAAGACAAGTTATTTTCTGGTAAATGGAAAAGTACGTTTAAGTCGCGCCGCACTCGACGTACAATCGCTGATCCAACGCACCGGAACTAATACGTCCATCATTTGGACGCGGCAAAATTAGGCAGTCGAGTTGACGAAATTATGCATTTAGAGACAGGGAACCTAATACTTTGAGTACATTGTATATACGCCTGCCGTCCAAAGCTGCGGCTGAAGCAGCGGAACACTGGATGGCGCTGCCTTGCCCGTTCGCACTGGCGACGTCGACCAATGTCGTCGAGCGAGAAGGGGTCGCGCCCTTGTCCGAGATGGCCAATGCTGTGGCTGCCGCACAACGGGTGGTACTGTTAGTGGCTGCCAGCGATGTTACCTTGTTGCACGTTAAGACGCCGCCGCTGTCTGCTGCCAAGCTCAAGCTAGCCTTACCGAATTTGGTTGAAGACCAGTTGATGGTCGATCCAGACGAGTGCGTGGTGGTTCCCGGCAATATGGTCGATGGCCTACGTACCGCCGCAGTGATGCAGCGCGGCTGGCTCGATATATTGTCCAAATCCTTCACCAGTTTTGGCGCGCGTAGCCTTTCCGCGGTTCCCGCACAACTTTGTTTGCCGCACAGCGATGGCAATGTCACTGCGGCGATTGCCGAAATTGGCGTTGATATCGACCTGGCGCTTCGTAGTGCCGAACAGTCTGAGGCCGGGATAGGCTTGCCGATCATGCCGGAATCCGCCGATACTGCGGCTTCCGAAGTGTTAAGCACATTGCGCATGCTGGCGCCGGCGATGCCGATCATTTTATATGTACCGCAATCACGGGTAATTGAATATCAACAGGTCAGTGGCGAATCGGGAGGCGAGTTCCCTATTATCATTCATGCCGACCAATGGTCGCATTGGGTCGACGGGGCTGGCAAGGCAACGCTTAACTTGATGTCCGGCTTGGGTGCCGGCAGCGGGCCGCAAGTCAATTGGCGGCAATGGCGCTGGGCGCTAGGATTGGCAATTTTATTGCTGCTCGTCAATGCATTGGGTTTGAATCTCGATTGGTGGAACATGAAACGGGAGGCCAGTGCCTTGCAGACCGCCATGATACAAACTTTCAAATCGACATATCCGAAAGAGACAGTGATCTTGGATCCGGTTGCGCAAATGCATAAGAAAATCGATGAAGCCGAGCGTAGCGCCGGTCGTTCTGCTCCCGACGACTTCGTTCAACTGGCTGCCAATTTCGGTGAAGCGTTGGACGCCGAGATCGCTGCGTCCAAGGTGCAAGGTGGGGCGAGTTCGGTAGTGGCTTCGATTGACTACCGTGAGCGCAGCTTATTGGTGCATATCAAGCCAGACAACAAGGTATCGCAGGAAAATATGAAAATAGCCTTGGCTGCACGCAACTTAAGTTTGAGCAATCCATCCAATGGTGTGTGGCAAATCGGGAGCGCGAAATGAAGCTTTCCGTATTATTGGGCACGCTCAATGAGTCGACCACTGCATTTTGGAATGCGCGCAATGCGCGCGAACGCTCAATCCTACTGGCTGGTAGTGTCGCATTGCTCTTGTTTTTGATATACGCGATCTTTTTTGGCCCTGCTCTTAACGGTAGACAGACCTTGAGCAAACGTTTGCCGGAGCTGCGTCAACAAGCCGCCGAGATCCAGGCATTGGCAAAACAAGCGGCCGACTTGAAGCTTGGCGGTGCTTTGGGTGCGGGGCCAGTTTCGCAAGAGAGTATTACAAGCTCGTTGGCCAGTCGGGGCATGAAGGCGCAAAATATTTCGGTTACCGATGATTTAGTGCGCGTGCAGTTGAATCCGGTATCGTTTGCCGGTTTGCTCGATTGGATTGACGATCAGCAAAAAACGACACATTTGACTGTGATTGACGCTAATTTCATCGCTTTGCCGCAGACTGACATGGTGAATGCGACTGTGACGCTCAGGCAACAAAAGAGCGAGGGCTAGGTTGAAGAAAATCGGTAAGCGGGAGCAGTTATGCGCCGGTTCATAGCATGGTTGCTGGCGGCGGCGCTGACGATGGCTCTGAGCGTAGTTGTTTTTTGTCCGGCGGCTTGGTTGTCGTATTTATTGGAACAACAAACCGGCGGCCGTTTGACGCTAGGCGATGCACAAGGCACACTATGGCGCGGATCGGCGTTTGTCGGCGGTGCGCCGGGAAAATCCGAGGCGGTCACGCCGCTATTGGCGGGGCGGTTTTCATGGCGCATTTCGCCGGCCTTGCTGTTCGGTCGAGTGGATGTTGAGTTGGAAAACACTTCTGCTTTGTCGCAGATGTTGACCATACGCGGGACATGGTCGCAGTGGCAAGTCGGCCCGGCGGCGGTAGAATTGCCGGCGGAGCGCTTGTCCGGCTTGGGTGCGCCTTTGAATACGATAGAGCCAACCGGGCAAATGAAATTGTCGTGGGGGCCTTTATTGGTGCAGCGGCAGAGTGCGGGGGTGGCTGTCAATGGGACGATGAATCTGGATTTGGAGAATATCGCTTCACGACTGTCGCCCATCAATCCGTTGGGTGCGTATCAGGTAGCGTTGGTATGGAGTGGAGTGGATGCAAGCCTGGTGCTTAAAACAAGCCGCGGGCCTTTGTTGTTAAGCGGTAGCGGCGCCTTGGCAAATGGTAGATTCCATTTTTCAGGTTTTGCGGAAGCTGAAGTGGGGCAAGAACAAAAGTTGGCAAATTTACTTAATTTGCTGGGTCAGCATCAAAAAAATGGTAACAAGGACGTGTTCGCGTTAAAGCTATGAAAAAAAACAATCGATTAGCAGTGCCGTTTAAGACGAAAAACAATTGGCGCCGTTGGAGCGCTGCGATGGCGGTACTGTGTACCCTTGCCACCGTGCAGCCGTCATTTGCGCAAGATCCCAGCACCGACGAAGCGACGCTCAATTTCGTTGGCGCCGACATCGAATCGGTGGTCAAAGCGATTGGGCACTATACCAACACCACCTTTATCATCGACCCGCGCGTCAAGGGCACGTTTTGACCGACGATGACCGTCGCTTCTTCATTATCGAGCGTGACCAGATTCGGCATCGACAAGATATTGGATTTATTGTCGGTTGCGACCGCATGCGCAATCGCACCCAGGGTCAGTTGCCCCGCCACTTGGCGAAATACACCGACCGACAAGCCATTCCCCGGTAATGCTGGGGTGCTGGTGGTCGTGCCGCCGGTGCCGCTGGCAGCGCTGGAACCTGCTGCGAGCGAGAACAAGTTGTTCGACCCGCTAGTAAATGCGGTTGCACCGCCGACCCGATATGCGCTATTCGCATTGCCCGACAATGCCGCCCACTGCACGCCAAATTCCGAGGCCAGCGTATCGTTGACTTCGACAATCAAGGATTCGATGTAGACCTCGGCACGGCGCGCATCCAATTGATCGATCACGAAGCGCAAGTTGCGATAAACCGATTCACTACAGGTGATGATCAAGGTGTTGGTTGCCTGATCGGCCTGAATGAAGCCGGCAGGACCGCCAGTTGGTAATGTCGATGCCGGGGCCGGCGTCGATGGCGGCAGCCCGTTCGCACCTGCGCCGCCCGCACCACCCGCACCGCCCGCATTAGCGTTGGGCGCTGTAACAGGTGTGACACCGGCAGATTTTGACTCGGAACCGGTTGACGAAGCATCCGACGATATCACTGCACGTAAGGTCACCGCCAGCTTCAAGGCGTCGGCATTTTTCAAATACACCACATGTACGTTGCCGGGTTGGGTGGTGGGTTGATCCAGCTTGGCAATGAGCGACTTGGCCAGGTTGGCACGCGCATCCGACGGTGCCTTAATCAAGATCGAATTGGAGCGCGGATCCGCGGACAAGGTAACTTTGCCAGCATCTGGACCGCTACCGGCGCCAGGTTCCAGCAAACGATTGATCATCGTCGCAATATCGCTGGCGATCGCATATTTGATCGGGACGATATCGACATCCACAGACGATGGGCCATCGAGTGCCGCAATAATCTTGGCGAGACGCTTCAAATTGTCTGCGTAATCGGTAATGATCAGGGTGTTATTGCCGACGTTGGCGTTGATCGTATTATTGGGCGATATCAATGGCCGCAACACTATTTGCAAGTTGTTGGCCGACTCGTAATTCAAGTGGAAGATTTCGGTCGCGACTTGATCGCCCTTGACCGTTGAAAC
>Ga0207042_1167_pt1 | contig 11025 bp, 8 predicted proteins | sample Alteio_BWMinCont_70_FD_153310 | JGI IMG/M metagenome (GOLD analysis project Ga0207042, IMG submission 153310) | Enriched cells from forest soil in Barre Woods Harvard Forest LTER site, Petersham, Massachusetts, United States -... | ecosystem: Environmental > Terrestrial > Soil > Temperate forest >... | reverse complement strand
ATTGAGCGGACGATCGATGCAGTGGTGAAGCATGGTGCGGCGATTGTGGGGCTGCCGGCGGTGGACACGATTAAGCAGGTTGAACGGATGGCGGATGGGGCGATTGTGACGGCGACGATTCCGCGGGAGCGGATTGTGCAGGCACAGACGCCGCAGGGGGCGAGGTTTGGGCTGCTGCGGAGAGCGTTTCTGGAGGCTGAGGCGGATGGGTTTTCGGGGACCGACGAGGCGAGTCTGCTGGAGCGGGCGGGGATTGACGTGGCGGTGGTGGCAGGGTCGGCGAGGAACTTCAAGATTACGCAGCCGGGGGATATAGAACTGGCGGAGTTTTATCTGGGACAGGCGAAGGCGTAACGGCATTGCGAGAGCGGGCACTCCGCGATTCTCTGAAGAATGGGAAGATAGCTTATGGGTATGAGAATTGGTTACGGATTTGACTCGCACGCTTTCAAGGCCGGCGTGCCGCTGGTGATTGGAGGGCTTGCGATCGAGCATCCCGAGGGGTTGGCTGGGCACTCGGATGGCGATGTGCTGCTGCATGCGATAACGGATGCTCTGCTGGGCGCGGTGAGTGCCGGGGATATTGGGACGTTCTTTCCGCCGAGCGATCCGCGGTGGAAGGGTGCGGCTTCGAGTTTGTTTTTGAAGACGGCGCTGGAAGAGGTAGCGACGGCGGGGTACAAGATCGTCAATATCGATACGGTGCTGGTGATGGCAAAGCCGAAGATTGTGCCGATTGCGGGGGAGTTGCGAGAGAGCGTTGCGGCGCTGCTGGGAGTGAAGCCGGGCGAGGTGGGGATCAAGGCGAAGACGCCGGAGGGATTGAACCAGGACAATGTTGCGGTGGCGCATGTGACGGTGTTGCTGGAGAGTTTGGGAATTCCTGAGTCGGTGGGCGCGATGGTGGCTACGGCTGATGTCGACGATGAGATCGATAATGTGGTGAAGACGCTGGTGGGAGAGACGCGAGATGTTTCGGCGTTGGGGCGGAAGGTGAAGCCGTTCAATACGGATGATCTGACTTAGTTCTCTGAGAGGCCTTGTCCTGCCGGACGGGCCCACTACGCATGGGGCGGTCACTTCGTGACGTGTGTACCTTGTATGGGTGAAACGATCAGTATGGGGCCTCCCGCTGGTCGGCCTGATCTTTTTTCTATTGGTTATGCTTTGACTACGGCTATGGCGAATCCGTCGTAGCCCTTGGAACCGACGGTTTGAAGCGCTGTGGCTTCGAGTCGTGGGTGGCTTCCGAGGTGCTCGAGGAAGGTACGGGTGCCGGAGACTGATGGGTTGGTGCTGTTTGGATCAAGGATTTCACCGTCGCGGATGACGTTGTCTCCGATGATGATTGTGCCCTTGCGTGAGAGCTTGATGGCCCATTCCAGGTAGACAGGGTTATTTGGCTTGTCGGCGTCGAGGAAGATGAGGTCGAAGGGTTCGATCTTTTTGGCGAGCAGGTCTGCATGCAGGGTTGCGAGGGATTCGGCTGCGGGACCTACCCTTATATCTACGAGCGAAGAGAGGCCGGCGCGTTCGATGTTCTTCGCCGCTACGGCGGCGTGAGCGGGATCGAGCTCGAGTGTGATGAGGTGGCCGGTTGGAGGAAGAGCGCGGGCCAGCCAGATAGTGCTGTATCCGCCGAGGGTGCCGACTTCGAGGATGCGTGTGGCGCCCTGGATACGCGCGATCAGGTGGAGGAGTTTGCCCTCGTTGGGAGCGACGTCGATCGCGGGGAGGCCAGCGCTGGCGTTCGCCTGTACGGCTTCGTCGACAGCCTGGTCGGGGTGGATGAGAGTGCTGACGAGGTATTTCTCGACGGATGTCCAGAGATCCTGATTCATATGGTGACGAGGATAACGGTGCGCGGCCGGACGGGCAAATTGTGCGTTAGGTCCGCCTGTGTTCGCGGGATGTTAGCGTGTTCGTAGAGAGTTTATGTACGAGGAGTGGAGATGCGAGTTGGTTCAGGCTTTGGTCTGGGTTTAATGACGGCTTTGGTTTTGGCGGGAGTTGTGAATGGTCAGACGGTAAGTGATGCTAGCCTTCAGCCGCATGCGACGAGTAGCGCGAGTTGCTCTCCCAGCGGGGATGCGACGTGGCTGACGCCGGCGGAGAAGACTTGTTATGCGACGACTCCTGATTATGTAGTGACGATGGATTATTTGAAGCGAGTGCAGGCGACGGCGCCGGGGCAGGTGCGGATTGAGCCGTTTGGGAAGACGGGTGAGGGGCGGGATTTGGATATCGTGATTGTGTCGCGGGATGGTGTGTTTGATCCGGCGGCGATTCACGCGGCGAAGAGGCCGATTGTGCTGGTGCAGAACTCGATTCATGCGGGGGAGATGGATGGGAAAGATGCTTGTCTCGCGCTGCTGCGGGATATGGTGATCGCGAAGACGAAGGCGAATTTGTTGGAGCGGGCGGTGTTTGTGTTTATCCCGATGTATAACGCGGATGGGCATGAACGGAGGAGCGCGTATAACCGGATCAATCAGGATGGACCGGCGGAGATGGGGTGGCGTGGGAATGGGACGAATCTGAATTTGAATCGGGATTATCTGAAGGCAGATGCACCAGAGACGCGGGCGTTTCTGGCGATGTTTCATCGGTGGCTGCCGGATTTTTTTGTGGATGATCATGTGACCGATGGCGCGGACTATCAGTATGATGTGACGTTCACGATTGACGATGGGCCGAATGTGCCGAGTGCGACGGCGAAGTGGGTGAATGAGGTTGCGACGCCGACGCTTGAGAAGTATGTGGATGCGCATGGACATCTGGCTTCGCCGACGTATATCAATCTGGTGAATGATAACGATCCCGCGGACGGGCTGGGGTTCAATGATGATCCGCCGCGGTTCTCAACGGGGTATGTGATTCTCGAGGGCAGGCCGGGGATGCTGGTTGAGCTGCATATGCTGAAGGACTACAAGACGCGGGTGACGGGGAACTACGAGATTCTGGCTGGGCTGATGGAGTTGATGAACCGCGATGCGGATAAGGTAATTGCATTGAATGCGGCGGCGGATAAAGAGGCCGAAGCGTTGGGGGCGCATCCGCTGGGCAATGTGAAGTATCCGCTGGCGTTGGGTTGGAGTGGGGAGACGACCCCGTTTTTATTTCGTGGGTACAAGTACACACGGGAGCTGAGTGCGGTGTCGGGGGCGATGTGGGTGAAGTATTCGCATGAGCCTTGGAATGTGTCGTTGCCGTTTCAGACGGGGTTCAAGGTGACGACCGAGACGACTGTGCCGACTGCGTATATTATTCCGGCACAGTGGACGAAGGTGATCGATGTGCTGGCGGCGCATCAGGTGGAGATTGCTCGGACGACTGCCGTGTGGATGGGTGATGTGGAGACGTATCAATGTGGGGGGATGACGTGGCAGGATCCGCCGTTTGAAGGACGGCATCCGACGTTCAACGGGGAGGCGATGCGGAACCCGGGCAAGTATGGAAGCTGCGTAATGGTGACGGAGAAGATGAGTTTTCCTGCGGGGTCGGCTGTGGTGAAGCTGAATCAGCGGCTGTCGAAGGTTGCGCTGGAGTGGCTGGAGCCGGCGGCGCCTGACTCGGCGTTGCAGTGGGGGTTCTTCGATTCGATCTTCGAGCAGAAGGAGTATGGTGAGGCGTATGTTTTGGAGTCGTTGGCACGAGAGATGATGGCGAAGGATCCGAAGCTGAAGGCTGAGTTTGAGAAGAAGGTGGCGAGCGATCCGACGTTTGCGGGCAATGCGTATGCGCGGTTGGAGTTTTTTTATGAGCGCACGCCGTGGTTTGCTGCGAACCGAGTGGGGCAGTATCCGGTAGGCCGGTTGTTGAGTCTCGATGGGGTTCCTTTGGCGCGGTGACGTGCTTGTTTGGGTAGTGTGGGCTCAGTTGTGAATCGAGGTGAGCTGTGCACGATCTATTTGTTGATCTTATTGCGATTGGAGTTTGTGGAGCCCTTGGGGGCTTTGCGAATGTGTTCATTGGCGACTCGGGACTTCATCTGCCGACGATTGAGCAGGGAATTTTTCGCCCCGGGTATATCGGTGTTGTGTTTGTGGGGTTGATTGCCGCGATGGGGGCGTGGCTGGCGACGCAGGGTTCTGCGCTCACGGGCAATCTGGTGCCGTCGCCGCCGGTGACGCTTCGGCTCTCCGAGCTAAGTACCGCTATCGTGGTGGGGTTTGGTGGAGCGCGTTGGTTCAAGTCGGAGACGGAGACGACGATCTTTCGCAAGACGGCGGCGGTTGCTGCGGGCAAGTCGGCGGACAACGAAGCGGCTGCTACGATCGCTGCGGGAACGCCGATTGAAGCGCTTACGGCTGCGAACAAGATGCGTTAGTGTCTGGGTGTTGGTTGAAAGATCATGAAATATCGTATTTCACGGGGGGCAGCGTCAGGATAGACTTCGAATGTTCTGATTTTTTCTCCTGAGGGTTCGATGATAAGCAAGGTCGTTCTGGTTTTGAGTTTGTTGATGACTGTTGGGCGTGGTGCACTGGGACAGGCTCCGGGAACGAGTCAGGAAGATTTCGTCAAGACGCACTATGCGAAGTTTGAATATCGCATTCCGATGAGGGATGGGGTGAAGCTGTTTGTTGCGGTGTATACGCCGCAGGCGGGGGCGTTCAAGGATGCTGGGCCGTATCCGTTTTTAATGACGCGGACGCCCTATAGCTGCGGACCCTATGGTGAGGACAAGATGCCGACGCGGCTGGGAGTGAGCCAGGAGCTGCTGGAGTCGGGCTACATCTTTGTGTGTGGAGATGCGCGGGGACGGTACGAGAGCGAAGGCGTGTTTCAGGAGATGAGTCCGCATATCGACGTCAAGAAGTCTGACAAAGATGTGGATGAGTCGACGGATATGTATGACACGGTGGAGTTCTTGCTGAAGCACGTGGAGAACAATAACGGCAAGGTGGGGATTACGGGGATCAGCTATCCGGGGTTTTATACGTCGGCAAGCATTATTGATTCGCATCCGGCGATCAAGGCGGCGAGTCCGCAGGCTCCGATGACGAATCTGTTTTTCAATGACGATGGATACCATGGCGGGGCGTTCATGTTGTCGGCGAACTATGGGTTCTATGTGAGCTTCAAACCGCAGAAAAACCCTACTTTGCCGGAGAAGCATGTACCGTACGATTTTGGTACCCCGGACAGTTACAAATTTTATTTGAAGGCTGGTCCAACGGAGAACCTGGATAAGGCGTTTGATGGATCTAACTTCCTGTTTCATGATCAGTTGGTGCATACGACCTACGATGAGTATTGGAAGAAGCGTGATCTTTCGCTGCATATGAAGAACGTTCATGCGGCGGTGATGACGGTGGGCGGGTGGTTTGACGCGGAGGATCTGTCCGGGCCGTTCAAGACGTTTCATGCGATTGACGAGTTTAATCCTGGCGCGGTGAATACGCTTGTGGTTGGGCCGTGGACGCATGGCGGTTGGGCTCTGTGGGACGGAGACAGGCTGGGGGATGTGGACTTCGGCTCGAAGACCGGGGTGTTCTTTCGGTCGCAGATCCAGTTTCCGTTTTTTGAGCACTATCTGAAAGGGCACGATGGCGGGGTATTGCCGAAGGCCTATGTGTTTGAGACGGGAAGCAACGTTTGGAAGAAGTATGACGCATGGCCTCCGAAGTCGGCGGCTGCGAAGACGCTTTACTTTCATGGGGACGGCAAGCTGAGCTTCGATGCACCTACGGAGAAGGTGGGTGTGGATGAGTATGTGAGTGATCCGGCGCATCCGGTTCCGTTTGTGAATTACACAACCGATACGGTGCCGCAGCGGTACATGGATGACGACCAGCGGTTTGCTTCGCGTCGGCCGGATGTTTTGACGTATGAGACCGAGCCGCTGGCTGAGGATGTGACGATTGCAGGGCCAGTGCGGCCGAAGTTGAAGGTGGCTTCGACGGGGACTGACTCGGATTTTGTAGTGAAGCTGATTGATGTCTATCCGAATGACTATCCGGATCCATCTGGCGATGCGACGGGGAAGCGGGTGATTGGTGCGGCGCCGATTTTGATGGGTGGTTATGAGCAGTTAGTGCGGGGTGAGCCGATGCGGGCGAAGTTCCGTGATAGCTGGGAGAAACCAACTGCGCTGACGCCGGGGAAGATGGTTGAGGTGAATGCGGAGATGCCGGATATCAATCACACGTTCCGTGCAGGACACCGGATTATGGTGCAGGTGCAGAGTTCGTGGTTTCCACTGGTGGACAGGAATCCGCAGACGTTTGTGGACATACCGTATGCGAAGCCGGAACAGTTTGTGAAGGCGACGGAGAGTGTGTATCGGAGTGCTGGTGCGGCAAGCGGTGTTGAAGTGCTGGTGGTGCCGCAGCACTAGTCTTCGTTCAGGTGATGAAGGCTAACGGGCGATCGCAGAACTTTGGCGATCGCCCGTGCTGTTTTTACTGACGGAAGGCTGAACCGCCGTAGGGAGCGCCAGTTGATCCGCCATCGACGAAGAGTTCGACGGCGTTGACGAAGGAAGAGTCGCTGGATGCAAGGAAGAGAACAGCTTTGGCGATCTCTTCTGCTTCGCCCCAACGGCCGAGCGGAATGGTAGAAGCGATGCGCTTGGCGGCCTCGCCGGATTCGTCGGCTGGGCGGCCGTTGCGTGCCCAGATAGGAGTCTTTGTGGCACCGGGTGCGACTACATTGACGCGGATGTTGCGAGGAGCGAGGTCGCCTGCCATCGAGCGCGACATGGCGCGGACGCCAGCCTTGCTGGCGGCGTAGGCGGCTGAGCCAGGGTGGCCTAGTGTGCCGATGACGGAGCCGTTGAATATGATCGAAGATCCGTCTTTGAGAAGAGGAAGCGCGGACTCTGCTGTAAAGAAGGCGGCGATCAGGTTGATGCGGATGATGTCTTCGAAGGTGGATTCTTCTGTCTTGCCAGTTGGAGTTTGTCCAGCGATTCCGGCGTTGGCGAAGACGACATCAAGATAGCCGAAGTCATTTGCAAGCTTGGCGAAGAGGTCTTTGCGGGCCGTAGAGTTGCTGATGTCTGCACGATAGGCTTTGGCTTTGGGGCCAAGAAGCTGGACGGCCTCGTCGAGGGTTTTTTGGTCGCGGCCAGTGATGGCTACCTCTGCGCCTTCTTCGATGAAGAGCTTTGCGGTGGCGAGACCTATGCCACTGTTGCCGCCGGTGATGAGAACTTTCTTTCCTTTGAGTTTCATAAGCTGCTCCTTTGTTTCTTATGTCTTGGATTACGGACTGCCTGGGTTGGTGGTAATCGTAGTTCTTTCGCTATACATGATGGCTATCATGCTTAACTCTTTCAAGCATGATGTGTATCATGAATAATGTCAAGTTGGAGGTTGGAATGCGATATCCGGCGGCGGAGACGGCGGAAAAACACGAGCGGATTCTGGATGAGGCGACGCGGTTGTTTCGCGAGCAGGGTTTTTCAGGAGTGAGTGTCAGCGAGATTATGAAGGCGACGGGTTTGACGCACGGGCCTTTTTACAATCACTTCGACTCGAAGGAAGAGTTGATGGCCGAGAGTGTGTTGCATGGCTTCAAGACGACGATGGAGCGGCTGGATGCGGTGCAGGGTACTGCGAAGGGTTGGTCAGAGTATGTGAAGAGCTACCTGAGTATGGCGCATCGGGATGCGTGCGGGAACGGATGCATGATGGCCGGGCTGGCGTCGGAGGTTCGACATGAGCCGCAGGTGCGCGGAGTCTTTACGGATCAGTTGAAGGCTGTGGTGGAGAAGATGGTGGCGCGCTTTCCGTGGGCTTCGAAGAAGTCGGCGCGGGGGGACGCGATCCGGATGACCGCATCGATGGTGGGGGCGATGATACTGGCGCGGGCGGTGAACGACGAGGCTTTTTCGCAGGAGATTTTGAGTGAGGTGCGGAAGGGCCTGGTGTGATGTAGGTTTTCTGGCAGATCGTTTATCTGACAACGGCTCGATGTTGAGTGGCGAGGATCAGCCTTCTAATGGAGGCAAAAAATATCCCCCTTCGCGAGATGAGTTTTATGCGAGAGGGGATATTTTTTTGGTAACCGGTTCAGCTTTACCAGATGCGGACGCGCCGGTCTGGGGCGAGGTAGAGCTTGTCGGTTGGCTTGATGTCGAAGCTGGAGTACCAGCCGTCTTCGTTGCGAACGGTGAAGGCGCGGTATTCGGCAGGGGCGTGCGGATCGGCTAAAACGCCCTGACGGAGTGCGGCGTCGCGGGTGACGCTTCCCCAGTTTTGAGCGAAGGCGATGAAGAACTGCTGGTCGCCGGTGAAGCTGTCGATTGTGGGGGCTTGGCCGCCTTTGAGCGAGGCATGGAAGGCGTCGTAGGCGGCAGCGAGGCCGGCAACATCGGCTATGTTTTCGCTGAGGGTTTGTTTGCCATTGACGGAGAGATCGGGGAAGGGCTTGTAGGTGTCGTACTGGGCGACGAGCGCCGCAGTGACGGTGTCGAAGTGTGCGAGGTCCTCGGGGGTCCACCAGTTGCGAACTCGGCCGGTGGAGTCGAAGGTCGCGCCTTCAGCGTCGAAGGTGTGACTAATCTCGTGCCCGATGATGGTGCCGATGGCGCCGTAGTTGTGAGCGGCGGGGCCGTTGGGATCAAAGAAGGGTGGCTGGAGGATGGCGGCAGGGAAGTTGAGGCCGTTGTCGAGCGGGAGGTTGACGGCGTTCACGGTCTGCGGATACATGCACCACTCTTTACGGTCGGTTGGCTTGCCAATGCGCTGGAGGGAGTAGTGATATTCGAAGATGTCACCGGCCCAAAGATTTTCGAAGAGATTATCGGGCGTGACCTTGTAGTCGGCGTAGCTCCGCCAATGATCGGGGTAGCCGATGCCTACCTGAAGGGTCCCTAGTTTCGCGATGGCCTCTTTCTTGGTGGTGGGGTTCATCCAGGTGACGCTTTCGAGGCGTGCCTTGTAGACGGCGATGAGATTAGCGACCAGGGCCTCTGCCTGGGCCTTTGCTTCGGGCGGGAAGAAGCGCTTGGCGTAGATCTGGCCGACGGCATCGCCGAGGTTGGAGGAGACGAGGACGTCGCCGCGGAAGTCGCGTGGACGCTGCTGGGTAGCTCCAGAGAGTGTGGTACCGAAGAAGGCGAAGCGCTCATCGGCGAGGGCTTTGGATGAGCTAGCGGCGTAAGCTTCGATGAGGTGATACGCGAGGAGATCTTTCCAGGAGTCGATGGGCTGAGAGGCGACGAGGGCGGATTCGCCGGTGAAGGCGGAGGGTTGCCAGACGATGAAGATGTCTTGCTTGCCGAGACCGGCGGCACGGAAGTATTCGGGCCAGTCAAGGCCTGGAGCCTTAGCGGTGAAGTCGGCTTGGTGCCAGGGATTGTTGGCTTTGTGGATGTCTTCGCTGTCAGCGAGGGAGATCTGCTGTTTGGCGATGGCGGTTTCGAGGGCGAGGACTCGAGCTGCGCGGGCTTCGGGTTCAGAGAGGCCGGCAAGGCGAAGCATGGCGGCGATGTGGGTGAGGTACTTGGTGCGAGTCTCCGTCATGTCAGCGGTGTCGCTTAGGTAGTAGTCGCGATTGGGAAGTTCGATGCCGCCTTGGAGGAGGTAGGGAGCGTAGTGGTCGGGGTCGTTGAAGCTGGGTGCGACCCAAAGGCCGAAGAGATTGGCGGTGTGGTAGTTGGTGGCGTTGAGGGCGTCGACGTCGGCGCGGAGCGAGAGGCCGAGTGCGTGGGCGAGCTCGCGCTGGGTATGGATGTCGGCGATGTCGGCGAGGTGAGGCTTGAGAGATGCAAGGCCGTGGGATTCGATGGCGGCCTCGTCCATGTAGGAGTGGTAGAGGGCCGCGATCTTGCGCTCGTTGGAGCCAGCTGGCGCGTTGGATTTGACTGCGTCTTCGATGATGCCGGCGATTTGTTTGAAGCTGCGATCCGCGAGGACGCTGAAGACGCCGATTGCAGCACGGTCGGCGGGAAGCGTGGTGTGCGCGATGTAGCCGCCGTTGGCGTAGAGGTAGAAGTTATCACCGGGACGGACGGCAGGGTCCATGTTGGGGATGGAGATACCGGTGTCGGGAGTTGAAGGGGCGGTTTGGGTGAGGGCCGATGCGGTGAAGATGCAGAGAAGCAGGGGGAGGATGCGAGGGGTGAGGCTGTTCATTTTGCTTACGGGGCTCCGGATCGACAGATGTCGAGCTTGCTGGCTGTCGATTCAATCATTATCGCTCAGGCTTTGGCGAAGGGGTGTTCGAGCGAAGGGCTTTGTGGGGTGAACATTTCGCCTCCAGTTTCGGTGACGTGCCAGTCGTCTTCGAGGCGGACGCCAATCCGAGCGCTTCTTCGCCTGGACCCTCCCAGCCACCGGCGCGCCCTTCGTTGTCTGTCCGGTCTTCGAAGAAGGCCGTGTCCGCGAACGCATGGAAGCCAAGCCCGCCACTCTCCCCGCCGCCTCCACCACCCGCGTCTACACCTGGAATGAAGACGAAGACCCCTACCAGCTCCTCGCCAAAGCCCTCAAAGAGTCCGGCCTCGCCACCGGAAAGATCGGCATCGAAGAGCGCACCCAGTTCGTCTTCGCTGACGGCATCGCCCATGCCAGCCCCACCCTCACTACCACCAGCGCCACCCCTATCACCTACGGCTGCCGCAGCATCAAAACCCCGGCGGAGCTAGCCCTCATGCAGCTCGCCAACAACATCACCCTCTCGGTCTACAAAGCCTGTTACGAATCCGCGCAACCCGGCATGACCAACGGCGAGTTCTCACACCTTGTTGACATCGCCTACACCCGCTGCGGCGTCACCGGGGACGCCAGCTGTCAGATCGGCGAATACTCCGCACTCCCTCACGGCTCCCTCCAACCGCAAGTCATCCGCGAAGGCGAGATCATCCTCATCGACGACGGCTGCCTCGTCGAAGGCTATCAATCTGACATCTCCCGCACCTTCGTCCTCGGTGATGCCACCATCCCCAAACTCGACAAGCAGCGCAAAGTCTTCGACATCGTCCTTAAAGCCCAGTCAGCCGCCCTCGCCGCAGCTCGTCCCGGCGTCCAATGTCAGGCGATCGACGCAGCCGCACGCGCAGTCGTCACCGCA
>Ga0207042_1166_pt1 | contig 11184 bp, 10 predicted proteins | sample Alteio_BWMinCont_70_FD_153310 | JGI IMG/M metagenome (GOLD analysis project Ga0207042, IMG submission 153310) | Enriched cells from forest soil in Barre Woods Harvard Forest LTER site, Petersham, Massachusetts, United States -... | ecosystem: Environmental > Terrestrial > Soil > Temperate forest >... | reverse complement strand
GGCCTCCGCATCAGGTCGCACAAAGTACCTCGATCCATGTCATTGGTGTCAGTAGGTTTGCTAACTTTTTCATTATTATTCTCTTTTCATTGTGTGTTGATGCTGTGCGAAGGATTGACCTATTTCCAGATTCGACCTCGAATTTGACGATTTATACAAGCGAGGAAACTTTACTTTCCGTCGCATTGCGTCACACGGATACTAGGGCTGGCGGACATACTTATCCGTTCGGCAACACGCATAGGCAAGATTAAATTGCGAATAACGATGGCTGATTTTTTACTTGCATCTCGTTACGAAATAACAGCGGGGAACGATTGCTACGCGTCATGGTCAAACAAACGCCTAAGCCAATTGTGCTGGCGCGATTTCGTCACGATTGGATATTGGCGTTACATGTTAAAATCGAATTGGCGACACCTAATCGAATCAAATGGACTACCAGGTTTTTACGAGGTCATTATGAATCAGGACGATGTCATGGCACGATTTTTGGAAGAGTCAGAGCGCCCCTGCAGAACACTCGTGAGGCAAGAGGATTCCATCGCGCTGCTTGCAAGAGTAATTGCCGAATCCACAGGTACGCTTTCAGTTGAGCAGGTTGATGTGCTGATCCACATTGGCGGCACGATGTATAAAACATGGGCCGCACAGACCAAAGCGCGCACTGAATTGACATCGACCATGAAAGAATCGATTGCCTCCAATATTCCCGATATTGAATAGTCTGATCAACGCTGATTGATCTTTATTCGAGCGTATATTCAATTCACAAATGCATTGAATTTCGGTGTGACATATTAATTAAAACGATTTCAACTCACGGTCAATTTTGGCCATCGAATCCCGGCATCCTCTTCAACTCCCATCGACAATCGAATTTCTAAGCACCTAGTTAAGATTCCGTGCGTTTGCGCACAGACGTCTGCACCCGCGCAGCGCAGAGTTGAACTTCCAAACCGTGATGGCTTTGACACACAATTGAGACGGTTTCATTTCCAAAAAACACGAAAGATAACCATGAAAATCGCACCAAACTTTGAAGTGACACAATTTGACAAGCTGGCAATCGGCGATTTATTTATTTATGATTTCGAGGGAGGGGCAAGCGCTGGGATCAAAATTGTCGGCCCAAACCAAAATAGCGATTTGGGTGCATTGCTGCTTGGCCCGAATTTTCCAGGCACACAAGTTGGCCCCCATTTAATCGCTGCTCCAAAGAAATCCGTTCTTTCTTTTGGCAAGGACTTCACCATTCAGTTTCCGATCGCACCCGCTTTCTGGGCAATTAACGAAGCCCCGTTAGATAACGCGTGGATGGTATTGGACGACATGAAACGTGTATTTTTCCGCGTTCCGTATGAAGATAAAGGGGACTGCTTTGTCGACTTGGGCACCGGGAATATATCCACCGTTCCGTCGTCCGACACGTTCGCCTACCCAAAGTCGTGGAAATTTGTCATTGCAATGGATAGTGGCGAGACACACGTGCTGGTACAACAAAATTGATTTTCGCGTTGGTCAGGACGATCTCGTGACAAACGATGCGGCATTGCGAGCCAGGATGTTGGCCCGAATGCCGCATTAAATGAATTGATTCCCTTGCTGTTCGCCCCGATCGTCTCGCCGTAAAACGAGAGCGGCAGCGCACATGGCATGCCATTGCGATCTTCAATCCAAAATCAAATTTTTCTTGTTTATTTCTTGGTGATATCCACCGGCGGCACAAACGGGAAAGCACCACCAAACATGTTCTTCGTCTGGCTTTGCATTTGTTCTTGCATCTGGATGAACAGGCTCTTGCTTTGTTCGATGTAGTTGCCCATCATGCCCTGCATCATCGGACCTTGCACATTCATGAACTGGGTCCACATTTCAGGACTGAAGGGTTTGCCTTCGTACAGGCCTTTGGAATTTTCGGTCAGCTTGTTCTGGATGTCGATGAAGGCCTGGATATTTTTTTCCAGGTAGTTGCCCATCATGCCTTGCATGGCGTGGCCGTAGTAGCGAATGATTTGCGACAAGGCGCCGCTGGAAAACATCGGTGAGCCGTTCGATTCTTCTTCCAAAATGATTTGCAGCAAAATGCTGCGCGTCAGATCTTCTTCGCTCTTGGCATCGACGACCGTGAATTCTTCATTGTCGAGCACTAATTGTTTGACATCGGCGAGCGTGATATACGAACTCGTCTGCGTGTCGTAAAGACGACGGTTTGGATACTTCTTGATTAAGCGTTCAGCCGTCTTTTTTGTACTAGTCATCGAAAGTTCCAGTTTATTGCGTCGCAACGCATGTCTCGTGTTTTCCAAGAAAATGAACGTACGTTCACTTCCACTTATACCGTTATAGTGCGAGAAAACTGCAAATTATGCAATCCCCCCTGCAACGCACCAATAATTTACCTTCTGCGGCCCTTGCTGCTTTCAATACAGGCGTGGTCAGAAAGTTAAGTTTAGCAAAACGCTATTCGGCTTTAACCATCACGTATCTGCCTGGCGCTGCTTCAATCGCCTTGTATTTTTTGTTGCCCGCAGCTTTCGGTGCGCTTTGCTTCTTACCGGCATTTTCCGCCAGGAACGTCGCCCATTCGGGCCACCAGCTACCGGCTTGCTCGGTAGCCCCGGCCAACCAGTCGTCCGATTGGCTCGGCAAGCTGGAGTTGATCCAATGGCTGCGCTTTTTCTTGGCTGGCGGGTTGATGACACCGGCGATATGGCCGGATGCACCCAATACGAAGCGGTTTTGCTGCGGCTTTTTCGGGTTGATCAGATAAGTCGATGCGTAAGCGGCAGTCCACGGCACGATGTGGTCTTCGCGCGATGCATAGATAAAGGTCGGCACATCAACCTTGGCCAGATCGACCTTTTGCCCGGCGACGGTCAATTTGCCCGGCACCTTCAAACTGTCTTCCAGATATAGATTGCGCAAATACCAACAAAACATCGGCCCTGGCAAATTCGTGCTATCGGCATTCCAGTACAGCAGGTCGAATGCCGGTGGGAATTCGCCTTTCAGGTAATTCGATTTGACGTAATTCCAGACCAGGTCGTTGGAACGCAGGCTGGAAAATGCCGATGCGAAATCACGCCCGGGCATCAAGCCGCCGTGGCCGATCGCCTGCTCGCGCATCGTGATTTGCGCTTCGTCGATGAAGACGTCCAAGATGCCGGTGTCAGAGAAGTCCAGCAGCGAAGTCAACAGCGTCATGCTGGCAACCGGCGCTTCGTCGCGTGCAGCAAGCACCGCCAGGGAAGTCGACAAGATGGTGCCGCCGACGCAAAAGCCGAGCGCGTTGATTTTGTCTTGCCCGGTAATTTCCTGCACCACGTGGATCGCTTCGATTGCACCGTCTTCGATGTAGTTGTCCCAGGTGGTGTCGCCCAGCGTTGCATCCGGATTGCACCACGACATCAGGAATACCGTGTGCCCTTGTTCGATCGCATAACGCACCAGCGAGTTTTCCGGCTGCAAATCGAGGATGTAAAACTTGTTGATGCAAGGCGGCACCAATAATAATGGGCGCGCAAAGACGGTGTCGGTCAGCGGTTTGTATTGGATCAGCTGGAACAAAGAATTCTCGAATACCACCTGCCCTTCGGTGGTCGCAACATTCTTGCCGACCACGAATGCATTTTCGTCGCTTTGCGAAATTTTGCCCCTCTTCATGTCGGCCAGCATATTGGCGATACCGTTGGTGAGGCTTTCGCCCTTGCTCTCGACCATTTTCTGCTGCGCTTCCGGATTCGTCACCAGGAAGTTGGCCGGCGACATCGCATCCAGCATTTGCTGCACCGTAAATTTGACCTTTTGCTTGACGCGTGCCGACGCTTCGACGTTGTCGGCCATCGCCATCAAGAAACGCGCATTCAACAAGTAGGCGGCAACGTTGAAGGCAAACATCGGATTGCTTTGCCAGGCCGGGTTGGAGAAACGCTTGTCGGTGATGGTGGGCACCTTGGCCGTCATCATGTCCTGGCACAGCGCGGAAAACTCTTGCATATAGTCGCGTTGCAACTGCGAGGCGACTACCGGATTGATCAGCTTGCCCAATTCGGCTGTCGCATTGAGCGGCACCGATTGCATTTGCTGATGCTTGCTCCATTCCTGCCATATCTTGGGGTCGGCCAGTTGCGTGACCCATTCCGGCGTCATCGCTGCAAAATTCTGCGCACTCATTTGGCAACTCCTGCGATTAACCCGTTTTTAGCGTATCGTTGCACCAGAAACTCAACTGCAAACTCTTTTGCAAACTCAACTTTAAAATTCTGCATGTATATAGTCGCCATTGGATGGATTTACGTGGTGTTGATGATGTCGATTACCGAAACCTCATTTACCGCAGGGGCGATGACGTTCGTCTTCTATTGCATGTTGCCGCTGGGCGTCATTTTATACTTATTGGGCACACCGGAACGTCGGCGTCGGCGTGGTGAGTTAGAAAAAAAGCAAAATAGTGAGATGTTGCAGGCGATTTCATCGGATCCTGCTTCTGATCCAACTTTGGATCAAACCGAATCCCTGATTTCCCCTCAAGGCCGGAGCGTCAAATAGAGTCCGAAACCAGCTACTTAGAGCCCCTTCCCCCTTGCAGGGGGAAGGTTGGGATGGGGGTAGAGTGTTTAAATCATCGCATTTGATAACTCGAACGCACTACCCCCACCCTAACCCTCCCCCTGCAAGGGGGAGGGGATACGAAACGCTAGCACCTACCACACTGGATGAATTCACTAGCATTTTGATGCTCCGGCCCTAAATCCCTCCTCCGCAGCCTTGATCCAGATCAGGCTGGCCATGCGCCCGGTCACGCCGTCGCGCCGGTACGAATAAAATCCCGGATCGGTGACGGTGCACAGACCGCCGCCGGCGATGCGTTGTGCGCCGACCGATTGCAGCCGCAGGCGTGCCAGCGCGTAAATGTCGGCCAGATATTTCCCGGCACGTTCCGGGATGGCTGAAAAAGCGCTTGCAGCACGCGGATCATGGTCAGCAAAGGCGGCCAACACGTCGCTGCCGACTTCAAAGCGCATCGGACCGATTGCCGGGCCGAGCCAGGCGATGATCTCGTCGGCGCCTGCAGCGCGCATGCGGGTTACAGTGTTTTCCAGCACGCCACCCGCCAAGCCGCGCCAACCCGCATGCGCTGCGCCGACCACCTTGCCGGCAACATCGCTAAACAGCACCGGCAGACAATCGGCGGTCATGATGGTGCACACCTGCCCCGGCTGGGTCGCAATGATGGCATCGGCCTCGGTGCCGGAAATAGCATCGGCTGCATCGACCACGCGCGTGCCATGCACCTGACTTAGCCAAATCGGAGACGCGGACAGCAATTGGCGTAAGCGGCTGCGATTTTCCACAACATCTTGCGCGCGGTCGTTCACGTGCGTGCCGAGATTCAAGCCACCGCCGCCTTTACCGTCGTCATAGCGTGCTGCACTAACGCCACCGGCGCGCGTGGTCGACAGCGCGCCAATCTGCGTCGGTGCGCCCCACTCCGGATAGATGACAGGGATCATCGACCGCCTATAATGCAGGCACGGTCACCGCAGAACGCGCCAGCAATTCCACGAAGTCGGCTGGAATGGCTGCTTCCCATTCACAAACTTCACCGGATTGCGGATGGATCAAGCCCAAACGGAACGCATGCAAGGCTTGCCGAGGGAAAAATGCAGCCAAATGGGGTTTGCCGTACAACGCGTCACCCACCAACGGAAAGCCCAGCGACTGCATGTGCACACGGATCTGATGCGTGCGACCTGTTTCCAATTTACAACGAACCAGGCTGACCGGCTTGCCGTCGAGCAACCCTGTCGCCAAGCGCTCATAATGCGTCAATGCCGGCTTGGAACTAGCGTTTTCGGTCACCGTCATCTTGACGCGATCGCGCGGATGGCGGCCCATCGAGCCGTCGATCTTGCCGGCGACACGCGGCGTGCCCCAGACCAAGGCCAGGTATTCGCGCTTGACCGTGCGTGCCTGCAACTGACGCACCAGGTCGGTTTGCGCGATCAGGGTCTTGGCTACCACCATCAAGCCGCTGGTGTCTTTGTCCAGCCGATGCACGATGCCGGCCCGCGGCACACCGGCAATTGCCGGGAAGTGATGCAACAGGCCATTCAACAGAGTACCCGACCAATTACCGGCCGCCGGATGGACGACTAAGCCGGGCGGCTTGTTGATGACCATGATCTCTGCATCCTCATGCAAAATAGACAAGTCCATCGTTTCCGGCTTGAACGCCTGCTCTTCCGGCGCTGCTTGCGGCAATATAGTGATATCCTCGTCACCCAGCACGGTAGCCTTACCCCGCGCCGGTTGGCCGTCCATCGTCACGAAACCGGCTTCTATCCATTGCTGGATGCGGCTGCGTGAATATTGGGGAACTAATTTTGACAACACTTTATCCAACCGATCGCCGCAATCGTCGTCGGTCAATTTAAGATAGATAGGAGACAACTCGATTAAGCCGTCCTCACCCTCGTCCACATCGTCAATTTCGACTTCATTGAAGGTTTTAGTCAAAATTGAAGGATCAGTTGGCATCACAGCAAGTCCCATCGGCTATAATCATTGATTGTTCAGGCGCACACTCGCAAATTGTCATGCAAATAAAAAAATTATTCAAAACCGCACCACTCACTCTCGTATTGTTGCTCTCTGCATGCAGCGGGTTGCCAGACGCAAAAGATGAGACCAAAAAATGGTCCGCCGAGAAATTATACTCGGAGGCCATGGATGAATTGAAAAATGGTGGCTACGATAAGTCGATTACACTATTTGAAAAGCTGGAATCGCGTTTTCCATTCGGGGTTTATGCGCAACAGGCGCAAATGGAAATCGCCTATGCCCATTATCGCGCCGAAGAGCAGCCGGAAGCCATCGCAGCGGTCGAACGCTTCATCAAGTTGCATCCAAACCATCCAAATGTCGATTATTTGTACTATTTGCGCGGCTTGATCAATTTTAACGACAAAGTGGGCCTATTCGACTTTATTTCGAACCAGGACCGCACCGAACGCGACCCAAAAGCCGCACGCGAAGCCTTCGATTCGTTCAAATTGCTGGTCGACCGCTACCCGAACAGCAAATACACACCGGACGCGATCGAGCGCATGAAGTACCTGGTCAATACCATGGCCCAATATGAGGTGCACGTGTCGGAATATTATTACCGCCGCGGCGGCTATGTGGCAGCAGTCAACCGCGCACAAACGGTATTGAAGGAATTCCCGGGCGCCCCAGCCAATGAAGATGCGCTGTACTTGATGGTGCTGTGCTACGACAAAATGGGCTTGGCCGATTTGCACAACGATGCAGAACGCGTGTTCGTTGCAACCTATCCGCATAGCCCGCTATTGACCGGCGGCCGGGTCAAGCCGAAATCCTGGTGGAAATTCTGGTCCTGATGCCAGTTGCAATCAGCCAGCAGGTATCGAATAGTTCTAATAAATATGATGAAAATGCCCTCAATAAATATTGAGGGCATTTTTTTGTCTTACCTTGACTGAACTGATCTGAAATGGTCCAACCGCGCTACGGTCGCTTGCTTAAGACATCGTTAAGCTTCTTGATCACCGCATCGTCGACCGATTTACTGCAATACAAATGGCGCGGCTCACCCATGGGCGAATCGCTGAAGTGCCGGACGACAAGCGCCTTTCCATCTGCACCGAATTGCTTGATCTGATAATTGGCTTCTTCGGGTGTAAACAAGGTGGCGTCCGCCATCCCTTCCAGCACCAATCTTATTCTCCCACGACTATCTTCGGCAGGGCGCAGAATGCGCGCGTTCGCGCCCTGCAGCATTGCGTCGACATTGGCGCCATACGAGTAGCCGTTGCGCAGAGCCAGGCGTAGCGAAGAGTCTGCCAGCAAGGCGCTCATCGAGTTGACTGACTGCATTTTCGGGTTATCGAGACGCGTGACGATGTCTTGCGGCAGGCTGTGAAAGATTGGCAGCGTGTATTTGCCCGACTTGGCGCGCTCGGTGGTCCAATACAGCCCAACCGCGCAGGAAGGCTCCTGGTTACTGCCGATCAATGCAACCTGACGCGCGACCGGCGCCTCCGACAAGGCAAAGTCGATACCGGCGGCCTTGAAGGCCTCGGCTGCCGGCCTCCCCTCCGAGCCGGTCAACTCGCCGTTTTGCACAATCATGAACGGCGCTCGACTTTCGTAGTACAGCGTCAATGGATTCGCCGAGACAGGCGATGACATCAACATCGCGGCGCACAACGGCAGGCAGGGTAACATCTGCCTGATCCAGGCAGCTTGTCGCCTGCTTCGCACTATCACGGCAGTAATCATTGCGGCACCGACCGATGCGATTGGCACGATCGGCCCAGATGCAATAGCTTAGGTGGTCGCATGCGCGCCCTGTTGGATACCTCGATCATACCCCCCCGCTTCGAGCAAACCTTGCTGTCACGTTGCGAATTGGTCTTGGCGCCGGAATCGACTGCACCGGTCCGTCGATCAGCCTAAGACCGTCTTTTTATTCGATCTATTATAACTCTGTCAAAGTCTACAATCACGAATTCCAACCCCGCGCGGTGGACACCGACACCACTGCACTGCATTAGCGCACTGCATTAGCGCAATACCTGAGCTGCACCAACGTTCTCGTGACCCCTGTCTTGATATTGCGATACAGACATCATCTAGGAATTTCATCGACGAAAAAATTCCATCGAAGTTTTTGTACGTGCCATCTGTTTTTTTGTTACTATTGTGCAAATTGAATGATGCTTTTCTGGCAATTCCGAACCTGATGTTGAGTCCAGGGGAATTAATGTTGCTTAACTATTAACTTTAATAAGACGATAAAATGAAATTGAAGAACCTATTGCTTGCTTCCGGCTTGCTGTCGATGTTTATGATGAGCGAAAGTTCTTATGCGATCATGGCGATTTGCAACGAAGTTCCGCTCTACAATTCGATACAAAATTCCACTTTTGGTGCCGAGGCAGCTGCCGGAGCAGCGTGGGGTTGCAATACTTTTTCAACCAATGGCGGCGGCGGCAGCACCTCGGCGAATCTCTCATACGATTTCTCTACTGACGTTTGGAACGGTACCGACTCTGTACCCACCTTCAATGGCAACGGAACCGCATCCTCGACACTAAGTACTGGCGTACTTAACACATCGTTAGCCGGGTCGCCGATTGTCAGCCAGGGCTATCAAAGTTCAACCGTCATGTCGAGCGCCCTGTGGGACACGCTCACTTTCAATAATTTGCCGGCGAGTGGCGAAATGGTTACCGAGACCCTTACGCTAGACGGCAGTATTGGCGCAAACGGATCCGGCGCATACAACCTTTTTGCCGGGTATGGAAATCAAAATGGTAACTTATCACAAGGAAACCTCCCAGGTTCGGTCACATACACGTTTCTTGCGCAAAACGACGTGCCAGTTGAGGTAGGTGTCGAGCTCAGCGCTGACTCCAGCGGTGGTGCTGGCAGCGGTGTTAATCTTGCCGATTCGGTCTTCAGCATCTCTGTTCCCGATGGTGTAACCTTTACCTCGGCGTCTGGCGTATTCGCAAATGTGAACAATGGCACGGTCCCTGAACCGACGTCTGGCGCCTTGATCGCTCTTGGCTTGGCGTTGATCGGATTCTTCACCCTGCGTCGTTCAGCGTAGGGCAGCTGGAGTGGGCCCGGATGCCCACTCTCACCACCGACGTTCGGCGAAATCTGCACGGGTAGGCCGACTCATATCCGTGCATGATCGACAACACAAGCAGGATTCCGACGTTCGCAACCAATTAGAACAAATCCACTATGCACGCGCATGTCGGTACCATTGCGCAATACCAAAAGTAACCGTAAAATTAAAAGTTCTGCCCTGCATCCGGAATTTTATTAATAAAATGAAAACATCCCATATCCGACTCAGTACCGGTGTTATTGCGACAATGTTGTTCTTTACATTACCTAATGCAGAGGCCGTGCCAAGCTACACCGTCACTGCCATGGCAAGCATTGCCAACAGTAACGCCACGGGTATTAACAGTAGCGGTCAGGTTATCGGTTGGACGGACACAAGCACCGGGTATAAGTCTTTCATCTTATCGGGCGGATCGACAACCGAATTCTCCTCGACCGGCAATCTATTCGCCGTTGGAATCAACGATGCAGGTCAAGTGGTTGGTTATGGCGGGGCAAACCCTTTTTTCTACTCCGGTGGTGTGTTAGGTAGTTTGCCGATTTCGGGTCAAGCGTACGCAATCAACAACAGCGGCCAAGTCGCTGGGGAAATGAATGCGAATGGGACGCAAGATGCATTCCTTTATTCTGGTGGCACCACAACGAACCTCGGTACTCTTGGCGGATCCTATAGCATAGCATTGGGCCTCAATAATAGTGGCGCGGTCGTTGGTTATTCTACAACACCGTCCAGTGGAAACTTCCACGCCTTTGTGGATTCGGGCGGCGTCATGACCGACTTGGGTATGCTGCCTGGCGCAACCAGTAGCTTAGCCAATGGCATCAATGACAATGGTCAGGTTATCGGTTATTCATATATTGGTGGCATCGCGAGTTCATTCGTCGACTCAAATGGCGTCATGACCAACCTGGGCAACTTGGGTGGAACATCCTATACGGAAGCGACAGGCATCAATAATAACGGCGAAATTGTTGGGACGTCGCATACGGCCGGTAACGCTGCGCAACACGGTTTTCTTTGGGCAGACGGCACGATGGTTGACATCAATTCGTTGCTAAGCCAGCCGGCCGGATGGTATATCAATGTCGCTAACGCGATCAACACAAGCGGGCAAATTGCGGCGTCCGATTGCAACAGCGCAACCTCAAGTTGCGTAGCAGTTCTCTTGACACCAAATGCAGCCGTCCCCGAGCCCGGTACTGTTTCGCTGATGGGCCTGGGCCTATTGTTCTTTATTTGGTCGCGGTACACGCAAACCCGTCGGACTAGTGTAGCCAAGTAGTTGAGTACAGGTGACTCTACCGGACTGTCTGCGCCGGTGTACCTCCTTCATGCCATTGTGATAGGCGCTCTAATTATCCGTGCCCGAAAGGGCGCACTCACATTTGGGTAATGATTTAACGCCGGCTTGCAACAGCAATTCGAATTGTGCCGCTGGCACTGGTTTTGAAAATAAATAGCCCTGCCCCAAGTCGCAGCCGGCTGCCGCAAGCAGATCGCGCTGCGCGGCGGTT
>Ga0207042_1153_pt2 | contig 11202 bp, 12 predicted proteins | sample Alteio_BWMinCont_70_FD_153310 | JGI IMG/M metagenome (GOLD analysis project Ga0207042, IMG submission 153310) | Enriched cells from forest soil in Barre Woods Harvard Forest LTER site, Petersham, Massachusetts, United States -... | ecosystem: Environmental > Terrestrial > Soil > Temperate forest >... | reverse complement strand
CGTGTGGTTGAAATAGTACTGAAATGTATTTTTGAGCCGGTATATTCAGCCAGGTAAAGGTCGCGCGCTATCATCAGTTCTTCGGCAAGGGATGGGATACCTTTCATCCCCAATAAGGTGCTGATCTCTCCTTCATTTACTTTTGCTTTACCCGCAATAGCTGTATCTTCGGGATACGAGAATACGAGCGCGTCAAAGCCCTGTGCGTATAACAATGCCCGCTCCATCAAACCCGCGTCCTGAACCGGGCGGTTGCCGTCGGTAAATGCTTTGGCGCCGCTCAGGTACATATCATACATTTCGGCCAGGTCCCTCCCTTCACGTTTATGCGAAATAGCACCTAAGGGATACACATCAACCAGGTTCTTTTTGGCGCGGTTCATCAAGTATTCAATTTCGGCTTTGGAGTGCACCGGGGGAATGGTGTTTGGCATTAATACTATACCTGTGAACCCACCGGCCGCGGCTGCTTTTGTCCCAGTGTACAGGTCTTCTTTTGTTTCGAGCCCTAATTCACCAATATTGCAGTTCAGGTCAAAAAAACCAGGTGAAATATATTTGCCTGCCGCATCAATAATTTCCGCATCAGCTTCAATTTCAGCAGATATTTTGCTGATGTGGCCTTTCTCAATTAAAAGATCGGCGATTTGTTGATTAAAAGGTGAGTTGGGATCAATTATTGTTGCGGATTTGATAAGCAAATTCATTTATGTTGCTTTAAAGGTGGGTTTGTACCTGTTTAAACCGGTTGCGAAACCTGCTGCAGATTAGTTTTAAAATACCTGATCAGCGCTATTTCGGCCCCCAGAAAAATCAATGCCAAAATTATACAAAGTTTCCATAATTGAAGGCCGAAATTTGATTCTGTTACAACGCTTTTTAATGAACCCTTCCCACCCTGTAAAACCGGGGCTGCCCGTGGTACTAATTTGCTTAATTCTGCACTGTTTAAATAACTCAGGTCCGATTCATTGCGGTTATCATTAAAGGCAAGGACGGCCACCGTGCTATCCTGTTTTTTAAGATCGTATATCCCTGGTTCCTGTAACTGGTCGGCCATATAAAGCAATGTACTTCCCTCCTGTTGTTTAGTATCAGGTATAATACTCTGCCCGGCTTTTACCAGCTTTAACAATTGCTTTGCATTTGTTTGTACAGGCGGTATTTCAATGGTTTCATCGCGCCCCAAAGTATAAAATAATGGCTGATCGCGACCGCTTAGTAAAACTATCCTGAACATAACAGGCACAAACAGCGCATGGCGCGGAAGGTTACTGAAATCTTCATTTAAAGCCACAGCAGAGACGTACACTTTTCCTTTGCCACTGGCATACCCAGCCCAAAAAGGTTGCCTCCCCTGTAAAACCATTAAATTTTCAGCCCTGTTATTTGATGATGAACTTAACTGGTAATATTTTTTTACAACCGGCAGATCGGGGTTTTGGGGGAAATCTTCGAAAATGTTTTTAAAAACCTGGTTTTGCAAATTGATGCCCGATACTTTCGTGTCCCCAGTCAATAATTTTTCGGGATAAGCAGCATTCAATGGCTCCAATAACGACCGGTAACTTGCCAGGTCTGCATCGTCTGCCGGAAAAACAAGCAGCGTTCCTCCTTTGTGCACATAGGTTTTGAGTTGCTGCGCCAATCCTGCCGATATTGCGTTCAGATCGCTTAAAACAACCAATGGATAAGTATTTAATGAGGCGTAATCAACATTGCCATCAGGTACACGTTTTGCATCAAAAAAAGGATCGGCGGCAAAAACCGCCTTTAAATATGGGTTTGGTGTACCTCCGTCTACCAATAATACCGGCATTTGTTGCTTTACATTCAATGAAAAGTAAAACTGGTTATCGAAGGTAACAGGGTTATCCTGCAGGGTTATTTCGGCACGCTGCCAGCCAGCCTGCAAGCCCGAAAATGTAAGGGTATCATATTGAACCGACCGCGCGTTTATGGTATAAAGCCCAATTGCTTTTTGCTCATTATTGACCAGCAGCTTAAGGGGTATCTTTTCTGCGGTTTCATCGGCATAATTGTGCAGGCGCACCACAAGTTTTTCACTCTCACCCGGCCTGTGTATAGCGCTTAGCAGGGCTACCGAATCAACTGCAACATTGGGCAGTGTACTTGCCTTAAGTTGTACCAAGCTAATATGTATACCGGTATCGGCCTTTACGGGCTGGCTGCGTGCCATGTTTTTCTGAAAGTCGGATATAACATACAAATATCCCGGGCCCTCTTTATGCATACTGAGCAAACTTTGCTGCCGGTTGATGATCTGCTGCAGAAGCCTGCTTTGGGCACTTATCTTAACCGCATCAACCGCATCGTTAAATTCATCACGGTTTACAAAACGCTGGTGTTTGCCTTCAAAATCCTGCGTTAGCAACTGGAAGCTGTCATTTATGCTGTATGCAGATGCTATTTCTTTGGCCCGGCGTTTTGCTTCATCAAGCAATGAACCTTCGCTGTTAAGCGTTTGCATAGAATAGGAATTGTCAACAAATATGCTTATTGCCTGCTGTTTGCCCGCGTTAGCCGAATTTTGCCCGGGAATATAGGGTTTTGCAAATGCCAGCACTAAAAAAGTGATAGCCAATAGTCGCGAAGCTAATATCAAACGCTCTTTCAAATTCCTGCGGGATGACTGCTGTTCCTGTATCTCTTTCAGGAATTGCACATTGCTGAAATATACCTTTTGATACCTGCGGAAATTGAACAGGTGGATGATTACCGGGATAGCGAGGGTTATCAGTGCAAATAAAAAGGCGGGGTATAAAAAATGCATTAGATGTGTGCGGGACTGGAACTATACAAAGTTACGAAAAATATAAAAAAGTAACATTATAAAACGGGTAAAATGTGGATAAATTGCTGTTTTTCATTGCTGCGATCTTTCTTTTTTTGCGCAACTTTTTTCTTTGTCTTTTTATCAGGCTGAAGTTTTTAAGGAAGCAGTTTTATTACCGAAATTTCATTAAAAAATAAAATCAACCGCCCCATATTTCTACTACTTGTTTTGGTTTTGGTTTACTGTTTTTATTTAGTGGAACACAACCTGAAACAAAAGGTGAACCACAACCTGGAACATTACCTGAACCAGCACCCTGCGTAACTTATTGTTTAACAAATAATTACAGCACTTAAAAAACACCTTGAAAAAACAGGTGATTTGGGTGCTATTCTACTACTTGTTTTTGTTTTGGTTTACTGTTTTTATTTAGTTGGTCAGCCCCTGCGTCACATCCTGCGTCACATCCTGTTCATCATTTGCTATAGTTAACTATTAAAGGAATGTTATGACGTTCAGAAAAGTGAGCGGAGATGTATTAGTAGGCGCATCTCTGACTACATCTTAAAAACAGATTTTTTGTGTGTGTTTTTATCGGCATTATGTATTAAATTTGCGTGTAATAAGTTGCTGCCCTGATAAACAAATAAATTAATGAAAGTATTATTAGACAAAAATACAATACGGCTGACTTTGTGATGGAATTGCTTCAAAATTTCTCTTTCGTAAAAGCTGAACCGATTACTAAATCCAAAGCCCGTTTTTTAAAGGACTTTAAAGAAGCCATTGTTGAAGTTAATTTAGCCCAACAAGGAAAAGTAAAACTTAAAACCGCTGAACAGTTGCTGAATGAGTTATAATATTGAAATTACGGCTTTATTTAAAAAGCAACTTAAACGCCTGGCCAAAAAATTTCCCTCTCTAAAAAAAGAATATACATTACTTATTTCTTTGCTTAAAGAAAACTCCAAACAAGGGACCCATCAACTTCTGCATCGCGCATTAAGGCATGCATGCAGCTGCTTTTCAATAGATTAATCATAAACAAATGCCTGGCGAACTAAATAAATAATGCTAACTAATTTTATATCAACTAAACCTTTATATCAACTAAACCCTTCACAATGCAATTAACAATATTCAAGTATCAAGAAGAAAACACCAATTCTATAAATGATTTTACAATAATTGAATTAGATGGCGAACCGTGGTTTATAGCCGTCGATGTTTGTGCGATGCTTGACATCCAAAACGTAACACAGGCCTTAAGTAATTTAGATGATGATGAAAAGCTGCCCTATACTTTAGATAGGGCAGGTCAAAAACGGTTGGTAAATCTTATAAACGAAAGCGGTTTATACAATTTAATATTTCGAAGTAAAAAGCCATCAGCAAAAAATTTTAGAAAATGGGTAACTAAAGAAGTAATTCCAGCAATCCGTAAAACTGGGTCATTTGGAATAAATAGACTTGACACTCCTAATTTTGTAATAAGATTTAACGATAATTGGGACAGAACAGAACGCGGTCACTTTTCGGTTATAAGTGAATTATTTATTAGAATTTATGGCAGATTTGAGCAAATTGGATATCAAATACCAAACAAAGCGTTTGACGGAAAAGAAATCCGGCCCGATGTGAGCGTTGGCAGGTTATTTGCTCAATACTTAAGGGACAAACACCCTGAAATTACAGAAACTCATAAAATGTATAGCCACATATTTCCCAATGGATTGACAGTAGATGCCCGGCAATATAAAAACGATTTATTACCGATATTCATCAAATTTATAGATGACGTTTGGATGCCTGAATGTGCAGCGAAATATTTGGGGGACAGGGACAAATTGGCTTTGGAATTTCTACCTAAGCTGCTTGGAACTTAAGTAGCCAATTATAAATTGCCTCTTCGTATGAAAGTTGTTCGGTTGCTGTAAACATGCCTTCTTTAAAAAAATCATCCAATAGTAAACTGTCACAATACAATTGACCTTTCACAAGTCTAATATCAAATGAAAACCCATCAACGGTAATAACTCCCCTGATATCAGGTTGGTTAAAAATTTTTGCAAATTGACTTTGATGGTAAAACTCAAGGAGATTCATTTTCTAAAAATATAAAATCATTCAGTAAAAAAATAACGATTTGTTTAAAGTTCTCAATGCCGGTTTATAACATTTGTGGAAATTTATTGGTGTATTTTATAAAGTCACATATTTACGCCTCATAACAAGCTGCTGTTGTAATGGAACTCTTTCAAAACTTTTCCTTCGTAAAAGCTGAACCGATTACCAAATCAAAAGCCCGTTTTTTAAAAGAATTTGAATAAGCAATTGATGAAGTTAATTTAGCGTAACAGGGAAAAGTAAAACTTAAAACTGCTGAACAGTTGCTGGATGAATTATAAAAAGTTATTAAACCTCTACTTTATGTATTGTCATTCAAAGAATTATGGTATATCTTTTAATAAGAACTTTATGTCGTTATCGGTCACCGTCTCCTTTTCAGATTTGTCATACACGCTAAGAAAGTAGATTTTTTCACTGGCGATCTGAATGTAATTTATTAATCTTCCGCCGCCTCTCTTCCCCTTTCCCTTGCTCTTAATGGCAAAGCGGATTTTGTAGCAGTTTTTAAAGACCTCGTCACCTTGCAAGGGTTGTTTTAGTAAAGACTCAGTCAATTCGACTAACTCACCCTTAAGTGATGGGTACTTTTTGTTAAGCTTTTTAAATTCCTTTTGAAAATTCGGGGTCGGGATTATTTTATAATTCATTCAAAAATTGCTCAAAAGATTTTGCTTCCAACTGGCCATTTTCAATTTGCAGCATTTCATTATAGCCTTTTTTTATGCTTTCTGCAATGCTAAAGGCTTCTAACTTTTTTTTTACTTCTTTCCATTCCTTAACCGGAATTTGAACAGCCGTAACCTTTCCTTTTGTGTTTGATACAAGTTGCACATTCATAATTCAAATTTAAGCTTTTTTTTAAGGAATACCTTCCGCCGCTATTATTTTCAAAGCGTAACATTCCTTCGCGATTTCCTACTCCTCATCACTCTGACGATGCCTTCTACGCTTCTTTTTATGTTTTTTAGCAGATGTATGCTTTTTAGATTTTGTTGAGGTTTGATCCTGTTTCTGTGTTGTTTCACCGGTCTTTTCAGCAACTTTTGTTGCCTTTTGAGCAGTTTTTACACTTGTTGAGTCCTTACTCAACTGTTTTACAGTAAAATTGTTATCCCTTAACCCATATTGCAGCTGGCGTTTTTGCCCGGTTGGTATGGCATCTTTTCCATTGCCGTTGTAAATTGGGAACTCGCGGATAAGTATGCCTTCTTTTATGTAAAAATTATCATCGCCGCGGTACCCCTTTCTTTGTGACCTGGTTAGTTTTGGGAAATCAAGTTTTTGGGCTTTGCCGTTAGTAAACTCAAAAGCATAAATGGTGGTATAATTTGTACTGTCTTTACCCTTTGCCTGTATAATAATTTCAGGGTTGCCATCCAGGTCCATGTCCGAATTATAAACATCTACTATGGCGCCGTCCAGGTCGCCGGTGGTGGTAGTATATCTTGCGGCCGCTGAATCTGAATGCAGGATCATGAACGCCCCAACAGTTGTTGACCCCCTTCCCCAGCTAAATATATCATAATCCTGCCCGGGTGAAACTTCGATCATTTTATGGTACCTGAAAGGTTCCGTTATTACCGGCTTTTTAGGAATATCTGTAGTTATTACATTCGGTTTCACCTCATTGTTGCAGCTTACTACAGCCGTGGAGCAAAATAGCATAAACAAATAAAAAAGATAATTCCTATTCATAACCTTACTAATTGAACATCATATCCGGTGATATTTCGCCTTTCGGCTTATCGGGAATGGTCATAAACACCCTTAAACTACCAGCGCTTCCTGCATCAAAATATTTTATAGTAATCCTATGGTACCCTTTTAACAATGGCGCCGACCCTCCCTGGTCAAAAACACCATGTTTGCCATCGTTATCAATCACCTGCTGATCATCGATCAACAGTGACGACCCATTAGCCGAAGCTACCGAAAACCCATAAACACCATCTGTATCAATACGGATAAAACCTGTGTATATTACACCAAAGCCATGCATATTTTTTTTGAAGGCAGCTGTATTAAAACTTAAAGTGACTCCGGTATCAATAACAGCAGCGTCCTTCAACTGGGTAAGGCTATTGAACTCTCCGGTAAATAGCTGGTATTTTAAACCTTTTGCCGTACCCTGGTAATTAACCGCCGGAAAAGGGGTCTTATTGTACATCACTGTATGCGTTACCTGGCTTCTTTTACCCGAAGGCGTAATCACTACAGTTTTTAACTCGCGGTACTGATCAGGCGGAACAATATAGCTCATCGGGGTGCTGTACTCAATGTCTGTTTCGCCCGGCTTATAACCATCAATGGTAAAATAAACTTTTGCACCGGTTACCGATGGCTTTAAGTTCACATTTAATTGGGAACCAAATACAATGGTGTCCTTTGCGCCAATGGCGGTTGGCACCCTGTAATCAAAATTATTTTTATCAATTATGGCCAAATGCGATGGAAGGCGCTCATCCGCGAAATCGTTATAATTTTTATTCGCAAGCGGCGTCCATGCAACTTCCGACAGGGCCATCAGCCGTGGCAATAACATGTATTCAACTTTAGGTTCAGTAGGGATGTATTCTGTCCATAAATTAGCCTGCACCCCTATAACGAACTTTTGCTGATCGGGAGTTAAAACTTCAGGCGTAGGGTTGTAACTATAAATCTTACTCAAAGGATCATAACCGCCAATACTTAAAGGTTCCTGGTTTTGCTTGCCCTGCTGTTGATCGATATAAAGCCCGCCGCTGCCTGGCGTCATGATCACGTTGTGACTTTGCTGCGCGGCAGCTATACCGCCTTCCTCGCCCCGCCAGCTCATTACGGTGGCATTTGGCGAAAGGCCGCCTTCTAATATCTCGTCCCAGCCAATAATGCTGCGCCCTTTCGAGTTAACAAATTTTTCAATACGCTGTATAAAATAACTTTGCAGCTCGTCCTCGGTTTTTAACCCAAGCTGTTTTATCAGTTCCTGGCAAAATTTCGATTTTTTCCATACATCCTTTGGCGCTTCGTCACCGCCAACATGGATATATTTACCCGGGAAGAGATCCATCACTTCGGTTAAAACATCTTCCAAAAAACTGAATGTTTTTTCTGTCGGGCAATAAATATCATAAAATACACCCCATGTTTCGGCTACTTTATACGGCAACGACGGATCGCAGCTTAATTCGGGGTAGGCAGTCAAAGCAGCTTCCGAATGGCCCGGCATTTCAATTTCCGGAACGATATTGATGTACCGGTCGGCAGCATATTTTACCACATCGCGTATCTGGTCTTGTGTATAATAACCGCCGTAAGGGGTATTGTCATATTGCTGCGGCGTACGGTCGTGATAATTCCCTATTACGGTTTGCGCACGCTGACTGCCAATTTCTGTTAGTTTGGGATATTTCTTTATTTCGATGCGCCAGCCCTGGTCGTCAGTCAAATGCCAGTGAAAATTATTGAGCTTGTAAGCGGCCATCAGGTCGATATATTTTTTAACAAATTCCACCGAAAAAAAATGGCGGCAAACATCGAGCATTAAGCCACGGTATCCGAAACGCGGGTAATCCTCAATCTGCACACAGGGAAGTTTGGCAATTGCTCCTCTGTCGGCAGGTATTAACTGTATCAGCGTTTGTATGCCGTAAAACAGCCCAGCGCCTTTCCCTGCAACCAGTATTTGCTGCGGCGTTATGGTTAAACGGTAACCATCCGGCGGCAAATTATCGGTACCTATCGCTGTCAATACAATACTGTTTGCAGCGTTCGACCCATCATTTACTTTGAGCTGCGCATGCAGCATTGCCTTATTTTGCAGATAGTCGGTTAAAAAAACAACCGCTTTGTTGGTTACGGTATCAGCCAGAAGGGTGGTTTGCTGGCTCAAAACAAACTCGCCGGATGCTTTTTTTATGGAAACCGGCGCCGGGATTATACCGGGGTTGGGATCATTATCCTGTGCATTTACCATACCTGAAGAAACTGCCATGAATACACATAGCGGTAAAAATATCTTATTAAACATAAAATGATTTAGTTCTGTTAATTATGAAGTGGTGAAGTTAACAGATTTTGAAAAAAATACCCTGCCGCCTATGTAAAAAATCTGTGCAGAAATGAAAAGCCACCCGAAATGAACCCGGATGGCTTGAAATTATTTTTTTTCTTCTTTAACAACGGCAGCGGCAGGTTTTTCCTTTTTTAGATCGTGCGGACGTTTTTTCCCAAACGAGCCTATAGCAATTTTGCCTTTTCTTGTTTTTTTATCCCCTTTTCCCATGGTAGTATAATTTGATTATTGGTAATTTATCAATGATACGAAAATAAGTCCGAAAGACAGAAAGAAAAAAGTCAATGGTCGATAGTCCATAGACCATGGCGAATTGGACGCTGCTTATTTTTCTAAAATAATTGCTGCTATGGACTATTGACCATGGACTATGGACATTTTCTCCAACTTAATGACAAACCTCACGCCGTCACCACATGTTCTTTGGCTGCTAAGTACCGTTCGGCATCAATGGCGGCCATGCAGCCGGAGCCTGCGGCAGTTACTGCCTGCCGGTAAATATGGTCCTGGGCATCGCCGCAGCAAAATACGCCTTCAACGTTGGTGGTAGTTGAACCAGGGGTAGTTTTAATATACCCTGTTTCGTCCATGTGCAGCCAGCCCCTGAAAATATCGGTGTTGGGATGATGGCCTATCGCTACAAAAAATCCTGTTACGGCTAATGTCTTTTCTTCGTTTGTTTTATTGTTGAACACCGTTACGCCATTTACGGTTTGCCCGTTGCCGACAATTTCTTTTGTTTCGGTGTTGTATAATATTTCAATATTAGGCGTATTTAAAACCCTGTGTACCATAGCTTTTGACGCCCTGAACTCATCCCTGCGCACAATCATAAATACCTTGCGGCAAAGCTTTGCAAGATAAGTTGCTTCCTCGGCAGCGGTATCCCCTGCACCAACTATGGCTACATCCTGTCCTTTAAAAAAGAAACCATCGCATACGGCACAAGCTGAAACGCCAAAGCCACTATACTTTTGCTCCGACTCCAAACCAAGCCATTTGGCGGATGCCCCTGTTGAAATGATCACTGTATCGGCCAATATGGTTTTACTTTCATCAACTATCACTTTATGCGGCAGGCTTGAAAAATCAACAGCGCTAACATACCCAAAACGAATATCGGTACCAAGCCGTTCGGCCTGTCTGTGGAAATCAGCCATCATTTCGGGGCCCATTATTCCGTTAGGATAGCCGGGATAATTTTCAACATCGGTAGTTTGGGTTAACTGACCGCCTGCAAGCAAACCGGTGTACATTACCGGTTTCAAATCAGCGCGTGAGGCATAAATAGCCGCAGTATAACCTGCAGGTCCCGAACCTATAATGAGGCATTTAACGTGTTCGTTTTTTTGAGACATTGGCGATGTAAAATGTGGCGCAAATTTACGGTTTAGAATGCATTGAGCCAATAGGTAAGCGTCAGCCAATTGCAATAGAAATACATAAAGCTCATTTTTTTAACCTTTCCAATAAAAGGTACATCGCACTATAATATCCGGGTAATTCGGCAAATAGAGTTTCGGCCAATTGCTGATTATAAGTATGTACCGATGCATTGCGCTTAAGTATTATGGTCGACCAGATTATTTCATCATTGATGACCCCTTCAGCATAAGCTGCCGCAAAAACAGATCTTGGACTGTTTAAATCAATTAATCCACTTTTTTCAAGGTAGCGTTTTAAAGCTTTCCATGACAGATCGAAACAATATTCAAATCTTTGAATAGCGCCGTCTCGCTCCAATTGTGATGGGTTTTCAAGCAGTGCCTCTTTGAAGGTTTTTAAAGCCTGTTCAAACGCGATTATTTTTGAATCCAGGTAATCAGTCATAGCGTTTCAATATTTTTTAATGCTACTGATTTAAACTTTGCATCAACATCGCTGAAATCAACCAGGTCAATATTATAAAGCATAGGCAATTCTTCTATTTCAGCTTGAATCTTTGAAAATTGATAAGAAGTAATTGCATCATCTGCCATAATACCAACATCAATATCCGACCGTCTCAAAAAAGTTTTATTTGCCTGCGAGCCAAAAATAAAAGCACGATACGAAATACCAGAAAGGTTTTTATCCAGTATTTCTTTTATCCAATTTATTATTTGTTGCCTGCGCTCCATTAGTGCAAATATATCAGTAAAATTGTGTTTTTGGAGTTTACAGATCGGCGGTTAGTTTTTTAACTTATCTCCAACCTCTAATCAGCTGATCTCTATTTCCC
>Ga0207042_1165_pt1 | contig 11211 bp, 9 predicted proteins | sample Alteio_BWMinCont_70_FD_153310 | JGI IMG/M metagenome (GOLD analysis project Ga0207042, IMG submission 153310) | Enriched cells from forest soil in Barre Woods Harvard Forest LTER site, Petersham, Massachusetts, United States -... | ecosystem: Environmental > Terrestrial > Soil > Temperate forest >... | reverse complement strand
AACCTACATGTTTTTGCACGGCGGCTGGACACATATTCTTTTTAATATGTTTGCTTTGTTTTCATTCGGCCCGATATTAGAGTACGCCATCGGACCAAAACGTTTTTTCAATCTGTACTTTATTTGCGGTATCGGCGCGGCATTATTTCAAATGATGGTGCAGGCAATTGAAGTACATGCACTTATCGGAAGCTTTACATTGTCAAACGATGCGCAGATCACCTCACAGCTGGCATACGATAAAATACAAGCCATTTATACCGTACCGGTTGTAGGCGCCTCGGGTGCAATATTTGGTTTGTTGGTTGCTTTTGGAATGTTATACCCCGACCTGGAACTGATGATCCTGTTCGTACCTGTACCCGTTAAGGCTAAATATATTATCCCAATTTATATCGTGGTTGAAATAGTTTTGGGTGTTGGCCAATTCGGGGGCGATAATGTGGCCCATTTTGCCCATTTGGGTGGTGCGCTGCTTGGTTTTATTTTGATAAAAATATGGCGGTACCGGTAAAGTGAAACTTTTAATAATTATAGGTAAATTGCCGTACTGTTTGTATATTGTAAAATACAAAACACAAAAACAACTTTTTTTAAAAAATGTAGTTATCAGCAATAGATGAATTTTGTTTTATGAGTACCCTGTGGCAAAATATACAATATAAAATGCTCCGTTCGGGCAGTAAATTAAACCTGCTCATCGGTATTAATATTATTGTTTTTTTGCTGATCAACCTCACGGATGTTATAGGTAAGTTCCTGTTTAATACTACTATAATAAACTATTTCAGCGATCACTACCTTTTATTACCTGCCTACCTGCCTAAATTGCTTTCGCATTTCTGGACGCCTGTAACCTATATGTTCATGCACGCGAATGTTTGGCATATCCTGTTTAATATGTTATGGCTTTACTGGTTCGGGCAAATATTTGAAGAGTACCTTGGCAAAAAACGCACGGTGGGATTGTATTTTATTGGCGGACTCACCGGCGCATTTTTATTTGTTTTAAGTTATAATATTTTCCCTTTTTTTACGCAGGTCCATGCGGCCGAAAGCGCTACACTGGTTGGGGCGTCAGCGAGTGTAATGGCCATAATGGTTGCTACTGCTACCTTATTGCCTGACTATACCTTACCCCTTATATTAATCGGCCCGGTAAAGCTAAAATGGCTGGTGCTGTTTTTTATTGTCATTGATTTTTTAGGGATAACGGGCCTGAACGCAGGAGGCGAATTATCTCACCTTGGAGGCGCTTTTATAGGATTTGTTTACATCAGGCAATTACAAAAAGGGCGTGACTGGATTGGTTCCATCGCTAAAGTGTTTACGCCGGGATCAAAACTGAAAGTTGTTTCAAATAATACATCAAAAAAATCAACTGATTTTCCACGGCAGGAAGAAATTGACCTTATATTAGATAAAATTTCAAGATCTGGATATGATAGCCTGAGCAAGCAGGAAAAAGAAATATTATTTCGGGCCAGCAATAATGAAGGCTAAAACCAAACTATCTTTAATTGATAAGATCATATTGTGTTTAAACGGCCTGTTGTGCGTTGCATTAATAATCAGTTATTTCGCTCCATCCGTCGATCCAAAAAAAAGCATGGGAATTCGCTTTTTTTGGCTTAGCCTATCCGTTTTTACTGATAGCCAATTTAATTATCATTGTTTACTGGCTGCTGCGCAAAAAAAGGTATGCGCTGGTTCCCATGGTTTGCATTGCTTGCGGATGGAGTGTTTTGAATAATACGATTGGTTTTCGTTTACAATCATCAACCAGCTACGCAAATGGGTTAAATATTGTGCGAATGATGACTTATAACGTGCACAATTTTAAACGTTATGGCGCAAAAAATGATATATCCACCAAACACGAAATATTGGATATCATTAGTCAGCAACATCCTGATATTATAGGATTCCAGGAATTTTATACGCGTAAACAAGGCCAGTATGATATGCGTGATTCTATTGTAAAGATCATGGGATCTGGTTTTTACTATTTCGAACCGATCATTTTTAATAACAATGAAGCAATCGGCTTAGCTATTTTTTCAAAATTTCCGATAATAGGCAAGGGATTGATTTCCTTTTCCGACAAAAAAAGTGAAAATGCCTGTATTTATGTTGATGTGAAAAAAGGAGACCGTAAGTTTAGAGTGTACAGCGTGCATTTGCAGTCCATCAGGTTTGACCCGGAAGATTATAAATACATAAATAGCATAACGCAGGAGGGAGCCGACATATCATCAGCCCATCGCTTGGGCAGTAAATTAAAAGGCGCATTCATTAAAAGAAGCGCCCAGGTGATTAAAATAAAAGATCATGCCGCGCAATGCCCTTATCCATACATTATATCGGGCGATTTTAATGATACCCCAGCATCGTATGCTGTTAACGAAATGGCAAAGGGGTTAAAAAACGCTTTCCGTGAAAAAGGCTCGGGTTTTGGCCGCACTTATAATGGCACTTTCCCTAATTTCCAGATAGATTATATCATGGCCAGCCCGCAATTTGACGTATTGAGCTATCAGATCATCGAAAAAAAGCTATCAGATCATTACCCCGTACGGAGTGATTTGTCATTGAGTCATTGAGTCATTAGGTCATTGAGTCATTAGGTCATTGAGTTATTGGGTCATTAGGCCATTGAGTCATTGGGTCGTTGGGTCAATGAGTCATTCGTACAATGAGTCATTGGTGCAAGGGGATTAAATTACTAACCAATGACCTAATGACTCAATGATAAACTATTTCCTCATCTCCTCCTGTATTGCCCTTAAAAATTCATTAGCATGTTGTGAGCCGATAATGTATACCAGGCCGTCCCTGTCGGTTAAATAAATCGCATCCTTGCCTGCTGCAAAAAAACGTATAGATCCCTTTGTATGAAGATTGTAAACCGGGTTATTAAATAAATATTTGCTGTATTCGCCCTTTTCAACTTTAACGATACTGTTAAGGTCAATTTTTACGAGGCGTGTGGTCCATAACCCATCTATCAACACGCTTTTATTTTGTACGCGGGTTCGATAATGGAGCAGAAAACCCATTACGATTGAAATGATAATGATGCCGAAGCCCACTAAAGCAAGGATATCAGCTTTATCTTGTGCATTCGTAAAAAAGTTAAAAGTGTAAGCGGCAAAGCAGAATACGGCCAAAACCAGGCGGATGGTAACTGGTATCCATTCCCTGCCCAAATATTGTTTTTCAATAAAAACCGGTTTTTCGCTCATTAATTTGAAAATTTGAAGATGTGCTAATTTGAAAATTGTTTTTTGAATACTAAAATGCTAATCCAGGTAATTTTCAAATTATCAAATTAACACATTTTCAAATTTTATTCAGTTCGAATATAGTTACTTTTTTCGTGTTATCATTAACTTTATACCTTTCATCGGGCCGGAAACCGCCAATCCATATCATATCGCCATTACCATTAACTAATAATGGTATTTCTTCTTTTTCGTGCAAAGGGACTTTTTGATCAATAAAAAAATCACTTAGTTTTTTGCTTGTTCTCATCCCCAGGGGATAAAAGTGGTCGCCCTGCCGCCAGGGGCGTAAAGTTAATGGATATATCAGCAAATCGCTATCTATTGATACGGCCAGGGGGTTGTTTTTTACGATCAACGGACTGTCGTCGTGTAAAACAGATAGCTTATACCCGGCATAATTAACTTCATGCTCATTTACACCAATAAGTGTTTCATGGTGCCGGTTAAGCTTTTGTTTTGTCAATATCAGCTTCCCCCGGTCGAGTATCAGCCTGGCACCCGGCGTTTCAAATACCCTGCCGGAATGTTTATCCAATGCCGAAATAAGGTCATCAATAATAGTTTCGTTAAAACCATATTCCTGCAGCAACTTAAAAAGCAAGAGCCGTTTGGGTACAAGTTTTTTTATAGCCTCAAGCGGAAGATGTATTTCATCGCCTTCTGGGATAAACAATTCTTTCTTTAATCCGGCTATGTATTGCTCCAAAAATAACTCAAGCTGGCGGAAATGCTCAAGGTTGTTTTTAAAAGTATGCTCTAAAGCCGGGTTCAATTCTTTTAGTTTGGGGATAACTTCCTGCCTTATCTTATTGCGAGCATATTTTACTGATGAGTTTGAACTGTCCTCCACATAGGCCAAACCGCTTTTTTCAACTATAGCGTGAATCTCCTCCCTGTTTAAAAATAATAGCGGGCGTACCAGCAGGCCATTTTTTGGCAGTATACCGTGCAGGCCGGCAATTCCGGTGCCGCGTGTAAGGTTCAACAATATTGTTTCAATTGCATCGTTTTGGTGATGTGCCAGCGCGATAACGGTATACCCCGATTGTTGCCGGACCTGCTCAAACCATTGGTACCTCAGTTCGCGTGCGGCCATTTGTGTTGATATTTTTTTACCAGCAGCGTGTTTTGAGGTATCAAACAGGGCGACATGAAAAGGTAGGCGGAGTTGGTCGGCCAGGTTATTACAAAATTCCTGGTCGCTTAATGATTCTTCGCCCCGCAATTGAAAGTTACAATGAGCTATGCCAAAATTAAACCCTGCCGATTTGAGTAAGTGAACCATTAGCACAGAATCCATACCCCCGCTCACAGCAGCCAATATTTTGCTGTTATTCCCAAACAAATTATTTTGTTCAATAAAATCAGTGAAACGTTTAACCGGCAGCATCCATCAAAATTATTAATTTAAAACCCCAACAAAAAACTAATTTTGCCATCGTGAATAAATATGTTTTAAGCCTTTTGTTTTTGTTGGCAGCGGCAGCGGCTATGGGCCAAAAAAAATCGATAGTAACACTAATCAGGTCACAAAGCAGCACTGGTATAAAACTCAATGGCAAGGATGTGGTAAAGGTGTACCAGGGAACATTTAAACAGGATTATTCAACACTTACTTCAGACAGCGCCTACTTTTACATACAGGAAAATCTGGTTGATGCCTTTGGTCATGTAAATATTAACCAGGGCGATACTTTAAATATTTATTCAGACAAACTGAATTATAATGGCAATACCAAAATTGCCATCCTTACCGATAATGTACGCATGGTAGATAAAGACGCCACCTTAACAACAAATCACCTTACCTATAACACAGCTACCCGGATTGGTACCTATACCGATGGCGGCAAGCTGGTAAACAAGGACAATACCCTGCTAAGTAAGAATTGCTGGTATTTTGCTTTCTCGCGCGATGCCTACTTCAGATATAATGTATCGCTCACCACTCCCGATGCATTGGTGAAAACTGATACTATGCGTTATAACACAAAAACGAAGATATCCTATTTTTATGGGCCTACCAATATTTACAGCACCAAGGGCGAAAAAGATAAAGACACCCTTTATACCGAAAACGGAACTTATAATACCGTTAACGAGCAGGCCGATTTTGGAAAGAATAACCTCTATCATACTGGCACCAAATCATTAACAGGCGATAGTTTATTTTACGATAAACTTAAAGGGTATGGTCGTGCGGTTAAACATGTGACTTTTAATGATAAGGAACAAAAAGTAACCATTAAAGGCGACCTGGGTACTTATTTTAAAGCTGAAGAACAGACCGTAGTAACCCAGGACCCCTACGTTATTATGATTACCGAAGAAAAAGATACCACAAAAACTGATTCTGCTGCTAGGGCTGATTCTATTGCCAAAGCTGATTCGGTGCTAAAAAAACGACCTGCTAAAAACGGGAATGCCATAACGATGGCGCAATTGATAAAAAAAACCATACCTGCCGCAACCGATACCGCCAATTCAAAAAAAATACAGGCAAAAGCCGACTCTCTATTAAAACTGCCTCAAAATAAAACAGTTGAAGAAAAAAAAGCCATTGCAAACAAAGAAGTCAATAATTTAAAAAAACAAAATAAACTTACGCCCGGCGATGCGGATAAAGTGCCAAAAAAGCAGGTAACATCAAAAGATACTTCAAAATTAAAGCGGGACTCAATCTATATGTCGGCGGATACTATTGAAACGCGGATATTAACTTATAAGGATCTTAAAATATACCAGGAAAAGCAGCGGCTTTTGCACGTGCGGGATACTACCGGCAAGGTTAAAAAGCCAAAAGTAAAAGAATCGAAGTATTTAACCGCTGCTCAGGCTGGTGTAGAGACGGATACCAGTTACCGCCAGCGTGATTTTTTTGGTAAGCCAAAGCCGGTTGCCGTTAAGAAAAAAGTGGTAAAACCCCTCAGTAAAAAACAACTGGCGCTGGATAGCCTGGCAAAGAAACAACAGGCTGATTCTGTTTTAACGGCCAAATTGGCCGAACCGAGCGATACTGCCCGGATAAGGATCATTATAGCGCATCATCATTTCAAGATGTTTAAGTCAGACCTGCAGGCTAAGTCGGATTCCATGTTTTATAGCAACAGCGACTCTACTATTCGCTGTTTTGTTAACCCTATAATGTGGACAGAGGGCTCGCAATTATCCGGAGATACCATTTATTTGCAGATGAAACATAAAAAGCTGGATAATATGAAGATGTTCCCTAATGCCTTTATTGTAAATATTGAGAAGACGGACTCCATACATTTTAACCAGGTTGCCGGTAAACGTATGCGGGGCTTTTTTAAAGATGATAAACTTAACCGCATGTTTATTGAAGGGAATGCCGAAAGCATTTATTTTTCGCGCGACAGCGGTAAAATGACCATAAGCGGCATGCAAAGATCATTAAGCAGCCGGATAAGGGTTGATTTTAAAGATAATAAAGCCACAAACCTGGCATTTTATACCAAACCCGAAAACAGGTACGCGCCGCTCGATAAATTTAAAGAAGATGAAAAAATATTAAAAGGGTTTATATGGAAGCCAAAAGAAAGGCCTGTATCGAAGGAATCGATCATACCATCCTACAATAAAAAGCCAACTTTGGTAAAATCACTGCCAGGCAAATCAAAAACCGGTAAACTGCAGCTTAAGAAACTGCCTGATGGAAAAATGGTTAAGGATAGTACAATAAATGCCGCACCTTTAAAGATACACGGTTTAAAAACAGGAAAGGACAGCATCCTGAAAACCGACACGACAAAAATGCTGCCTTTAAAAACCGGAAAGGACACGGTAATTGTAAAACCGTTACCTGTAAAGGCATCGGCTAATGGAGGTTCAATAAAGTGACAGGTCAGTGCTGGCGGGTTTGTTGTGTGAGGGTGCAACACACTGCTTTATTCCAATCCCAGGCTTGTTCTCAAATTTTCCCGATATGTACTGCCAATTGGTATCTTCTCACCGTTAATAATTAGCTGGTGAACTTCTATCATTGTAATATGCTTTACGGCCACTACAAATGATTTATGGACCCTTATAAATTGTTCTTCGGGCACAATTTCAAAAATATCCGTCATGTTTTCGCGGATCAGGATTTTTTTATCTTTGAGATAAACGGTAATATAATTTCCGTCTTTCTGCAAATAAAGTATATCATTTATTTTAACCTGGTAGGTTTGCGGGCCGCTTTTTATGAAAACGGTCGGCTCATCCTCATTGCTTGCGCCACTTTTTGAAGGCAATGTCCCTCCCGCTTTGTTTATTGCTGCCAGGAAGCGCTCGAAAGTAATGGGTTTCAGCAGGTAATCGAGTGCATTCAGGTCGTAACTTTCCACGGCGTAGTGACTGTACGCGGTCGTGAAGATGATGATCGGCCGGGGCGACAAGGTTTGCACCAAAGCCATTCCGCTGAGTTCGGGCATATTAATGTCGAGAAAGATTAGATCTACCTTTTCGCGGTTCAGAAATTCGATCGCCTTCAGCGGTTCGCGAAAGGTGGCTTTCAGGTCAACCAGGCTGGTTTTGCTGCAATACCGTTCTATCACTTCAAGGGCCCTGGGCTCATCATCAATGGCAATACAAGTTATCATTCCAGGTCGATTTCAAGTTGAACAATATATTTCCAATCGTCTTCATTGAACTGCAAGCTATGTTTGCCTGGGTACAACAGATCGAGCCGCCGCTTTACATTTTCGAGCCCAATGCCGCTTTTTTCGTCCTCCATCTTTTTGATAGCACTATATTTTGTGTTTACACAGATAAATTTCACCTGCTGATCTGAAATAACGATGGCAATATCGATCCCGGAAGTTTGACCGATAGCAACGCCATGTTTAAAAGCATTCTCCACGAATGGGATAAACAGCATGGGGGCAATGGTGACGTTTCCGGGCTGTGCCGGGTAATCAAATTTAACCTTTACCTCATTGTCAGCATAGCGCAGTTTATTCAGGGTGATGCAGTCTTCCAGGTAAGCTATCTCTTTGTTCAGCGGCACGCGTTCGGCGTTGCTATCGTAGATCATATAGCGCATCATACCCGATAGTTTTGAGATACCATCGGCAAGCTCATCGTTGCCCTTTGATTGAGCCATCGAAAAAAGATTATTGAGCGTGTTGAACAGGAAATGCGGGTTGATCTGCGATTTGAGAAATTTGATCTCGGTGCTCAGTTGGTTAGCCTGCATCTGGTTACGCGACAGATCGGCTTTTGCCCATTCCTTCAAAAAGAAATAAGCAATGGAAACGCCCATAACCGACAGAAAGATGAGCAATAAAATAACCTGCGAACGGGTCAAAACATCCAATGAAAAACCAAGCCTTGGGACAACCCGGAAAACGTGCTGTTGGGCAGCTGACAAACCATGGGGGGGTGGTTGTGGTGGAAATGGGGGAGAATTAAAATGATCATTATTGGTAAATAGCGCCATGATAATAGCATTCATCAAAAACAGAAGAAGAAACCAGCCCCCAGCCAGCGCAAGCCGGGCAATACTGTTACGAAAGGAAAGCACCTTTCTAAATAGCCAGAAAATATTGCTATAGAATAAGATAGCCAGAAAACTAAGGGTGATAATTGAGAGAGGTAACAGCGTATGTAATTCTTCACCCTCAATGATCCCCCCATTACTGTTTACCCTAAACCTGATGGCGGTGGTGTTGAGTGAATTGAGCGTATAAAAAACTGCTATCCAGAATAATATATGGATAACAATCTCGGCCAGTTGTGTTTTTTTAATTCGGTTCATCAATTCAAAAATAGAATCATGTAGGCGGCTTTAATAATTTATGTTACTAACATACCCATATGCCGGGTAAACGGGCAATTTTTGCAATCCCGGATAACAAATATCTGTTTTTCATGAATGGAAAACCTTCATTCGTACCAAAGATTTTAAAAGGCTGTGTCCGGAATATACTATTGCGTAAAAATATCATAGTCATGAAAAAGCATTTATTATTATCGGCCTTTTTACCGATACTGGTTTTTTCTGTCGGGGCACAGCAACCGGATACGGCAAGCATCATCGTCCATTACAAATTTTCGCACTTGCCCGATACTACCAATCGGCAGAATATTCATACCGAAAACATGCTGCTGCTGGTGGGCAAAAGATCAACCGCTTATAAAAGCTATGACGCCAGGCTGGCAGCTTTAGACGTAAAAAGGCAAATATTGGAACAAATGGCGGCAAACGGCCCTGATGGTAAAATCAACATTATCCAGAAAAACACCGGCATCGGTACTGAATACTACGTTTTCCCGGACGAAAACAAACTGATCAGAAGAGAAAAACCACTTATCGACAGTTACCAGATGGCGGAACCCATCCCTGCAATTACCTGGCAAATAAGTACCGATACAGCCACTTTTGGAGGGATGCATTGCCAAAAAGCGTACTCCCACTTTAAGGGGCGCGATTATACCGCCTGGTTTTGCCCTGATATTCCTTTTCATGGCGGGCCATGGAAGCTGTCAGGGTTACCCGGATTGATACTTGAAGCCTACGATGCCAAAAAACAGGTGGTGTTTAACTTTGATGGTATAGAAGATGTCAGCAAAATGGCAGCACCCGCGAAAACCGCAGACGACGTTGCACAGCCATTCCATGTTATAAAGCTTCCTGGTATGGATGATATGGATGAAGACCCCAGGCTCATAGCAGTACCGAGAGATGCCATTAAAACTACCGCACCCGAATTTGCAAAGCTAAAAGCAGCCATGGACAAAGACCCCAATGCCTTCATTGGTCCCAATGGCCCTCATATGGGCCTCCCCCCAATGCCAGTAAAGCCGGGCCAGCGGCCTGTAGAGAACAACCCGATAGAATTGCCCGAAAATAAATGAGGAAAAAGCTCCAATATACTGTACTGCTATAAAAATCAATTAACACACATAAATATCGCAATCATGAAAAAGCAATTAATTTTATTCGTTTGCTTACTGATACCGGCTTTTGCCGTCAAGGCGCAGCAGCCGGATACGGCAAGCATAATCATCCATTACAAGTTTTCGCATTTACGCGATACTGCCAATCCGAAGAACATTTACCAGGAAAACATGATGCTGCTGGTGGGCAAAAGATCAACCGCTTACAAAAGCTACGACGCCAGGCTGGCAGCTTTAGACGTAAAAAAGCAAATACAGGAACAAGTAGCGGCTAATGGCCCCAACGGCAAAATCATGGTCCATCAAAAAAATGGCGGTAGTGGTACGCAATATTACTTGTTCCCTGCGGAAAACAGGCTGATCAGGATAGAAAAAAAACTCCTCAACAGCTACCTGATAGAGGAGCCCTTCCCTGCTATTAACTGGCAAATAAGTACTGATACAGCCACCTTCAGCAGTTTGCACTGTCAAAAAGCAACCACCCATTTTAGGGGCCGCGATTATACCGCCTGGTTTTGCCCTGATATTCCTTTTCATGGCGGGCCATGGAAACTATCCGGCTTACCCGGATTGATACTTGAAGCGTATGACGCTAAAAAACAGGTGGTTTTTAAGTTTGATGGTATCGAAGATGTCAGCAAAATGGCAGCGCCCACAAAAACTGCAAATGAGCCGCCACCGCCACCCGGTGGCATAAAGCTTATAGGCATGGATGCTGCAGATGAAGACCCCAGGCTGATAGCATTACCGGCAGACGTCATTAAAACCACCGAACCCGAATTTGCAAAGCTAAAAGAAGCGATGGACAAAGACCCCAATGCCTTTTTGCAATCGGCAACGGCAGGTTCGGGCGCCCATATGTCAATGTCAGTAAAGCCGGGCCCGCGTCCGGTAGAGAACAACCCGATAGAATTGTCCGAAAAGAAATGAGCCGGGCTATTAAATTTCTTTTGGTATTTGTTTTCTGCGCTGTGTTTTCAGCAAATTGTTTTGCCCAAAGTATAAATGGCACAGTTACTGATAG
>Ga0207042_1164_pt1 | contig 11224 bp, 13 predicted proteins | sample Alteio_BWMinCont_70_FD_153310 | JGI IMG/M metagenome (GOLD analysis project Ga0207042, IMG submission 153310) | Enriched cells from forest soil in Barre Woods Harvard Forest LTER site, Petersham, Massachusetts, United States -... | ecosystem: Environmental > Terrestrial > Soil > Temperate forest >... | reverse complement strand
ATCATCCTGAAAACCCCATGTGCATAAAGCCAGCATCAATATGCCTGCAAAAAACGCCTGCTTTTTATATTTCTTAAATAGCACTTTACCCTTATTCATCCTTAAACTTTATTTTAAAATATAAAATTACAAAAAACTACTTTAGTTTTTATACGGCCGATTGATAATTTCCGATTAATGCAATAGCGATGGGTTTTAAACCCGTCGCTATTATATCAATTATAACCGGTTATTGTCAATATTTACTAACGCTTTTTTTAGAGTAAATAGTACATAATTCCTGTCGCGGTTAACAAGTTCCATTAAATTACTTACCAGGCTGTCTTCCCCGCCTTCAGTGTATTGTAATTGTTCATCGGTAAGGTGGTTGTATTTCCGTTGCAGTTTAATTTTTACGCGCGCCCAATCTTTATTGGTGATACTGATCTCAGCCATGATTAAATTATTTTCAGCAAAAATATAAAAATACCGGCTGCTTGCGGTTAAAAATTTGGCATGGCTTTTATTTGACTAATGTAATTTATTTAATAATTAACCGTTAGGTTAAAATAATTAACCGATAGGTTAAACTAAACTATGAAAACTATGAAGAAGTATCTTTTAAGTGCAACATTGCTGATAGCGGTATGCATCAGCGCAAAAGCACAATTTTCCCTGGGAATAAAAGGCGGGGTTAATTATTCAACGATTGATAACAGTAACCTTAAATCTTCAAGTGTTGCCGGCTATGAGGTTGGTGCATTCGCCCGTTTAGGTGGCGGCATTTATTTACAGCCCGAGCTTTATTTAAGCAGCTCAGGCGGCCAGTTCAATTCAAGTGATAATACTTTTAATGGGAATGTCCATTTTACTAATCTAAATGTCCCCTTACTGTTAGGTATAAAATTTGGTCCAAAAAATTTAAATTTAAGGATAATGGGCGGGCCTATTTATACTTCTGTTTTAAGTCAGAGTAATAATTTCTCCCAAAACTTTAATGCCGCCTATAATGATTTTGGCAAATACAGTAACAGTACCCTGGGTTACCAGGCAGGTGCGGGGATCGATATTGGCGCTATCACTGCCGATCTGCGTTACGAAGGCAACCTGACCGACATAAACCCAAATTATGGCCAGAGACAAAACTTATGGGCCCTGAGCGTAGGGTTTAAGATACTTTAGGTTTGGTTGTAAAAGTTGAAATGAGTTGTAAAGGTTGTAGATGTTATAAAAGTTAGCAGGAGCAACCTGTATAAATATAAAAAGTTCCGGCTAATCGCCGGGACTTTTTATTTGTCAAACCAACAAATAAAAACCCGATAGATAAGCAAAGCCCCTGATGGGCAGGGGCCTTTGCTAACCAATTATAAACCTAAATTATGAGAAGAGCTGTAGGAGAAGGAGTCGAACCTTCACGAAGTGGTTATTCTCATTGCTGAAAGTTTCCCAAACTCTTCGCCACCGCGACAAGGAGGTGTGTCTGCCTAAAATTTCACCATCCTACATTGTTTAAGTCCTAAGTCAGTAGTCGAAAGTCTTTACTAAATCCGGCTTCGGACTTTAGACTCAAGACTATAGACTTAGAAAACGCTGTTGGGGAAGGATTCGAACCTTCACAGAGTGGTTAGCCCGCTTCGGGTTTTCCAATTTCTCCGCCACCGCGACAAGGAGGTGTGTCTGCCTAAAATTTCACCACCCAACAATATTTGTTAATTTAAAAGAACGCTAAGCTTTTGTCATTCGCTTGATACAAATCTAACAGACCAATCTATTTATTGCAAATATTTCAACAAAATATTTGTATTTTTATCAGATTTTAATTATTCTTGTATCATAAATAAAATTATTCGAATTTATGTCCCACAGAAAAGCTCAAAATTTAGAAATTGATAATCTCGACATACAGATTTTATCGATATTAATGAAAAATGCGACCACTCCGTACACTGAGATCGCTAAAGAGTTGATCGTTTCCGGCGGAACCATACACGTAAGGATGAAAAAGTTGGAAGAGATGGGCGTGATAAAAGGTGCCAGTTTGGAGGTAGATCCTCAAAAATTAGGATATGACATAACTGCTTTTTTGGGAATATTCCTTGAAAAGGGTTCGCAGTACAACGATGCCGTGAAGCAGTTAAAAACTGTAAAAGAGATTGTTGAATTGCATTATACCACGGGCAGCTATAGTATTTTTGCCAAAATTGTATGCCATGATACCACCCATTTACGCGAAGTGTTAAATGAACAGATACAGGGTGTAAAAGGCATTCAACGTACCGAAACCTTTATCTCATTAGAAGAAAGCATCAGGAGGCAAATCACTTTGGAATAAAATTTACTTAAAAAACGTCTTAACGAGAATCCCCAGTCTGAATTCATCTTTCAACGCCGGCCGTTTAGTTTGCGGATTGCTTTTTATTATCTTCGACACGCAAAACCAGGTCTATAATTTGCCAAATATTTTTAAAAAAAAAGCGGCCCAAAGAGCATTTATGGAACATTGCCAATCAAAGGCGTTTAAAAAAATATTTATGAAACAAGATGCAATAAAAATATTTGAGGATAAAAAAGTAAGGACTGTTTGGGATATGGAGCAGGAGAAATGGTATGTATCAATTGTTGATGTCGTAAAAGCATTAACAGATAGTATCGATCCGACAGCATATTGGAGAAAGCTAAAACAAAGGCTTAAAGAGGAAGGAAATGAAACCGTGACGAATTGTCACGGTTTGAAAATGCAGGCTGCTGATGGGAAAATACGAATGACCGATGTAGCAGATACCGGCCAGCTTTTCAGGCTCATTCAATCGATCCCATCGCCAAAGGCAGAGCCCTTTAAGCTATGGCTGGCAAGAATTGCTGAAGAAAGGTTAGACGAAATGCAGGACCCTGAATTGACAATCGACAGGGCTTTAGAACAATATTTACAATTAGGTTACTCAGAAAACTGGATCAATCAGCGCCTCAAAAGTATTGAAATACGTAAAGAGCTAACCGATGAGTGGAAAAGCAGGGGGTTAAAGGAATGGATACAATTTGCCACCCTTACCGACATCATTACCCGGGCATGGGCCGATAAAACAACCAAAGAATACAAAACCCTGAAAGGCTTAAAAAAAGAAAACCTAAGGGATAATATGACCATACTGAATTGATCCTTAATATGCTTGCCGAAGCATCAACCAAAGATATTTCGCAGGCGCTGAACCCCGAAACTTTCGAAGAAAGTAAAAAGGTAGCGCAGCAAGGTGGAAAGGTAGCCAAAGTAGCCAGGGAAGAACTGGAGGCCAGAACCGGCAAAAAAGTAGTTACTGCATTAAATGCCAAAACAACTTTACAATTGAAAAATGATTTTGATGGTAAAAAGGATTCTCGTTAGGCTCAGGGGGCAATTTACTATGGCCTTTTATTATTGATCTTTCCGGCAGTTTCCAATTCTGTATCCATCTGATCGTCGTACTTAAAACGATATAATACCCAATCATTTTGCGGCTTATAAAATATAAAAGTAAACCGAAGGGGCTGGCTTTCGTGTTTTACCAGATAGCTGTAAAAAACTAGACTTGGCGAGGCGCTTCTCTGATCGATCAATTCCTTACCGGTATATTTCCCGATTGTTTGCCGCAAAGCATCTAACTTTCCTTTTAAGACTGTTATTTGCGCCGTATCGGTAAATAACTTGTTTGTACCGAAAAGGTAATCTATAGCGGGCCCGGTCCCATCATCCTTGTATTTCTTAAAAAAAGTATCTATCAAAGCTGAAGCACCTTTAACAACCGGAGTAGTTGCTACTGTAACTTTTTTTACATCCGTTGCAGGTTTAGCTGTAGTTTCCGGTTTAGCTGTAGTTTGCGATTCGGCATAAAGAGAGCAGCAGCAAATTATGCCGGTTATCAGAAATGATCTGTAGAAAAGGGTTTTTGTATTTAAATATTTCATAACCTGCATTTTGGTTTAAATCTGACTCAGTTGCGTTGAGTTGGTTAACTTATAAATTCTAATTTTTACAAACCGTTAAAATTACCAATGACTTAATCAACCACTCACTTAATCAACTACTTCGAAACATACATCACTTCCTTAACCGCTTTGATCACTCTTTCGGGGTTAGGAAGGTATTCCTGTATCAGTGTTGGCGCGTAGGGCAGGGGAACGTCTCCACCCATAATGCGCAGTACCGGCGCATCTAAATAATCAAATGCGTCTTTTTGTACTTTAAAGGCGACTTCGGTAGCGATAGAGCCTAGGGGCCAGCTTTCCTCAACAATTACCAACCGATTTGTTTTTTTAACCGATGCTATCACGGTATCATAATCAATCGGACGGACGGTACGCAGGTCAATCACCTCAGCATGAATACCTTCTTTTTCGAGTGCGGCAGCGGCGGCGTTGACTACCTTCATTATCTTGCCGAACCCTACCAGGGTGACATCAGCGCCATCTTTTACCAAATGAGCCTTACCCAACGGAATATAATAAGTTTCTTCGGGCACTTCGCCTTTATCACCGTACATCAATTCCGATTCCATAAAAATAACCGGGTCGGGGTCAATAATGGATGATTTTAACAAGCCTTTTGCATCGGCGGGGTTTGATGGTACAACTACCTTTAAACCCGGACAATTGGCATACCAGTTTTCGAAACACTGGCTGTGCTGTGAACTAAGCATACCAGCATTCCCGGTAGGGCCGCGGAAAACGATGGGCACAGAGAACTGCCCGCCGCTCATCGACATGATCTTAGCTGCGCCATTGATGATCTGGTCAATTGCCACTAATGAAAAGTTAAAGGTCATGAATTCAATGATAGGCCGTAAACCGTTCATTGCCGAACCAATGCCGATACCAGCGAAACCAGCTTCAGATATAGGCGTATCAATTACACGTTTGGCCCCGAATTCGTCCAGCATTCCCTGGCTAACTTTATAAGCGCCATTGTATTGGGCAACCTCTTCACCCATAAGGTATATTTTATCATCCTTGCGCATTTCTTCAACCATTGCTTCCCGAAGCGCTTCTCTGAACTGTATTTCTCTCATCGTATTATTAAAATGATATTTTTTGCGAACGCAAATATAATCAATGATGTGTGATTTGCAATTTGCGGTGCTAATAGCACAGGGTTTTTATTATTTCATTTTAATGCGACTCATTCGATGAACTATCAACTATGAACCATGAACTAATTATATCTTTGCCTAAAAATAAGATCAATGCTGCAAGTTAATTATATCCGCGATAACAGGGAACAGGTTTTAGAACGTTTGGCCGTTAAAAATTTTAAACAGCCGCTGCTGGTTGACGAAATTATTCAGCTGGATGATAAACGCCGTCAAACGCAAACCGGGCTGGATAATATTTCGGCTGAAGCCAATGCCGCTGCCAAACAAGTAGGCGAGTTAGTGCGCACCGGCAAAAAAGCTGAGGCCGAAGTCCTCAAATCAAAAACCGGTACCTGGAAAGAGGATATAAAAAAGCTTAGTGAACAATTAACTGCTATTGAAGACCAGCTATATCAAAAGCTTGTGCTGTTGCCAAACTTGCCTCACGCTTCTGTCCCTAAAGGCCTTACTCCCGACGACAATGAAGTAGTGCTTGAAAACGGCGCTATACCCATATTGCCTGCAAATGCCTTACCGCACTGGGAACTTGCTGCGAAATATAACCTGATAGATTTTGAACTCGGCGTTAAAATAACCGGCGCAGGTTTTCCGGTTTACAAAGGCAAGGGAGCAAAATTGCAACGCGCTTTGATCAATTATTTTATTGATGAAGCCGAAAAAGCCGGTTATAGCGAAGTAGTTGTGCCTTTACTTGTAAATGAAGCATCGGGTTTTGGTACATCGCAGTTACCGGATAAGGAAGGACAGATGTACTTCGTGGGGTTGGATAATTTATATCTTATCCCAACTGCCGAAGTGCCTATTACTAATATGTACCGTGATGTGATTTTAAAGGAAGACGAACTGCCTGTAAAAAATTGCGGTTATACGCCATGTTTCCGCAGGGAAGCAGGCTCGTATGGCGCCCATGTGCGCGGGTTGAACCGTTTGCACCAGTTTGACAAAGTAGAGATAGTACAGGTTGCCCATCCGGAAAAATCATACGAGGTGCTTGAACAAATGAGCCGGCAAGTACAGGGACTATTGCAAAAGTTAGGTTTGCCTTATCGTGTGCTCCGCTTATGCGGAGGAGATATGGGTTTTGGATCGGCCTTAACTTATGATATGGAAACCTGGAGCGCAGCCCAGCAGCGCTGGCTGGAGGTATCATCGGTGTCAAACTTCGAAACTTTTCAGAGCAACCGCTTAAAATTGCGTTTTCGTAATGCGGACGGCAAAACCCAACTGGCCCATACGCTTAACGGCAGTGCGCTTGGTTTGCCCCGTATTGTGGCAACACTGCTCGAAAATAACCAAACCGAAACCGGCATTAAGATACCCGAAGTGCTTGTGCCTTATACAAAGTTTGAATGGATAAATTGATAAAAAGGTCACCCTATCAATTTACTGCCTAATGTGGCGTATAGAATTAAATTAATTAAATACCTGGTTTTTTTAAGAGGAAGCATTTACCAGCAAATCGGTAAGCGTTGAATCAAATATTGATTTAACATGATTGATGGCAGCTTTTGTAGGATTATGCAATTCTTCCTTATAGATCACGTGATTAACACCTAATACTTTTAGAAAGCTATCTATTTTTCTGTTGGGGCTGCTTTTAAAGCAGCATATCATAATTTTATTGTAGTAAGAATTTGAACGGATGCGGCGCAATATTTTTTCCATGTCAACACTTAAGTAATCATAATCAAATACGATGAGGTTGGGGGCCATCTCATAAATGGAAGGGAACACACGATCGGCGGACGTGATGTGTTTGATCTGTTTATTGCTGTTTAATATCTGTACCGAAAAGATATTGGGGGCAACCAATAATACTCTTTCGAATTTATAGTGTATCATGATCGATCAGTTAGAGATGATAAGGACAATTTTTATATTTTATATTTTCAAATTCCTGTTGATTAGTAAGATTTAAATGATCTGTTGTAAAACATCCGAATTCCTTTTTACGAAAGGGATCATAAAAGGTTACAGCATAATTTCAAAAAATATCTACGCCCGGAAACATAATTTTATCTTTTAAAAGCGATACCGTTGTTTTAAGCATTAAGCCGCAGAAAATAGCAATTCACGGGCATTAACACTCTAATTTGCTTTGTTTTTTGGAGAGTTAAGAGACTTATTTAATGCTGAATTAATTGGAAACAGTGCCCATCCATTTCAAAATTGGTTTATCAAACACCCCATTAAAATTATTCAGCAATGTTTTGGGTTTGCGAGGCTTTATCAGGTCTGCCTGGTAGATGAGGTAATCCGCACCAAGAGCTTTCAATAAACTATCTGTTTTTTGATTTGGCCTGCTTTTATAACAACATATTTTAAGCTTATCGTAAAACGTATTAATACTGATGCGGCGGAGAATTTTTTCAAGGTCCTTCCCAAGATAATCGTAATCAAATATGACTAAATCAGGGTTTAGCTCAAACAGCGTTGGGAAAATACTACCTAAAGTAGAAATATGTTTTACATTTCTATAATCGGTTAATAACTCGTTTTGAAAAACCTCGGGTGCAACCAAAAGTACTTTCTTAAAATGTTTACGGATCATATCAAGATTTGTTAGGGGATATAAATATAAAATGTATTATTCATATTGTCAAGTGCTTATTAATCAGCATGAAAGAAAATAAAAAACAAAATATTAAATTAATTGTGATGAATTAAAAATAACCAAAACTTTTAGTTTGTGAAATAAATTAACTTTGAGACAATTTTATTATCCAAACGTTATACATAGATTATAATAACATTGGTTAGAGAGGCCTTTTAGGATTGTTTAAAACCCTTGAAACAAGGTTTTGTGGATCGTAGAAATTCGAAATTCTTCGTGAAATGGACAATTTTTTATCAAAATTGTAAAATGAGAACCGAAAGGTTTGAAAATATTTGCAAATAATTAACCCTGGTTTTGAGCAACTATTTTACAATTTCAAAAACGAGGTTATTTGGAAACTTAATTTTATTTTCTTAAAATCAATATCTGACATAGTCGGTGTTGATATTTATTAAGATAAGTTTAGTTTGAATAGTCATAAAGTCCGAAGATCTGAAAGAGCAGAAGTCCGAAAATATAGCGTGCAGGATTCGGTTTTATTAAAACGCTATTGTTCCCGTGCAAAGTATTAAGTTTTCGGTTTTTACCGCTAAAAATTGCGAGGTAAAAATACGTGTGATAAAAGATTTCATACGGTTTAATAAGTTTCGGCGCTGGGCCTGCTGCAGGGAAGGGTTATCTGATAATTGGGGATCATCTGACGGTTCATTGAACCCATCGGTCCCCTCCATTAGCATGTTCTCCCTTATTATTTTATCACGGATCTCAGGATCACGGTTTACAATTTCATCCAACTCTGTCAGTTCGCTAAATGTAGCCTCGCCTGTTTTTTGTCTTCTTATTAAAATCTCAAAACGGTCTTGTAAAAAAGTACGCCGTTTTAGCTGTTTCCGGTTATTCATTATCATCTTTTTACTGCATTAATTGGCAATCAAACAATATGCCGATGTGTTAAATATCTAATTATCAATAAATTATATTTTGTTAAAAAATGTTCGATTGTACCGTTTCGATACAACCGACTGTTCGTTTACGGTCGGTGTAAAGGTGCCTGCCGCTGAAACTTTTTTGCTAAATTTGAACAAATCACATAATTATGAGAATAAAAAGTACTTGCCTTTTATTTGTTGCGTCAATTATTTTATTGGCAGGATGTAAACACAATGAACACAGCAACCCTATAACAGGGGATGAGATAAAAAGCCATATTGCCGTATTAGCCAACGACTCATTGCAGGGACGTAAGCCCTTTACTCCCGGCGAAACAAAAGCCATAGCGTATATTTCATCACAATTTAAAAAACTGGGGCTTGAGCCGGGGAATAATGGAAGTTATTTTCAGGATGTGCCGATGGTTGAAATTACCAGTTCACCATCAACAATAATGGAGATAACAGGCGCCAAAACAAGTATAGCCTTACATAGTTTAACCGATTTTGTAGCTTCAACCCGGCGCGAACTCGATTCGGTACAGTTAAAAAACTCGCCTCTTATTTTTGCGGGATATGGTATCGTTGCACCAGAGTATAACTGGAACGATTATGCCGGCCTTGATGTAAAGGGTAAAACTGTAATTGTGCTGGTAAATGACCCTGGCTTTAAATCTGGCGACCGTACTTTATTTAAGGGGGATACAATGACCTATTATGGCAGGTGGACCTATAAATATGAAGAAGCTGCGCGACAAGGAGCAGCCGGTGTGATCATAGTTCATCAAACCGGGCCGGCAAGCTATGGCTGGAGCGTGGTGGACAATAGCTTTACAGGTGCTAAACTTTATTTAGAGCAAAAAGATAAACATCTTTCCAGGTGTAAAGTTGAAGGATGGATGACGGAAGATGCCGCTAAAAAGCTGTTTGCAGCAGCTGGTGTAACCGGCGATATTCGCGCAATTGCCCGTAAACGTGATTTTAAAGCTATCCCGTTAAAGCTAAACGCTACATTAACCATTCATAACAAAGTAAAATACTCCACCTCGCACAATGTAATTGCCCTGCTAAAAGGAAGTACAAGGCCGGATGAAACCATACTTTACACCGCCCATTGGGACCACCTTGGCATCGGTAAACCTGATGCCAAAGGGGATAGCATTTATAACGGCGCGGTTGATAATGCCAGTGGTGTAGCTGCTGTTTTAAGCGTTGCCAGGGCGTTTACCCAACTAAAAGTTATACCGGCACGGTCAATTGTGTTTTTAACGGTAACGGCAGAAGAACAGGGCCTGCTTGGTTCTGAGTATTATGCTACACACCCAATTTATCCGCTTAACAAAACCGTTGCCGATCTTAATATGGATGCATTGGGTAATTATGGCGAAACCAATGATTTTGCCATAACAGGAAAGGGGCAGAATGATCTTGACGATTACGCTGAGGCGATCGCAAAACAGGAGGGTAAAACTGTTACCGGCGACAAAAACCCCGGCGCAGGTGGCTATTACCGGTCGGACCACTTTGAATTTGCCAAGGTTGGCGTACCAGCGCTTGATATAAATAACGGCGCGGAAAGTACTGAACACGGCGAAGCCTGGGGCAAGCAAAAGCAAAAAGAATATGGCGACCTGCATTACCACCAGCCATCCGATAATTATTCAGCAGCTATGGATGCTGATGGCATGGCCGAAGTAGCTATCATGCTTTTTAATGTGGGGCTTAAACTTAGTAATGAAGCTACGTTTCCAGGATGGAAGAATGGGTCCGAATTTAAGGCGGTAAGGGAGAAATCAATGGGGAAATAGGGTGAAAGCTAAAAGGTAAAAGGCGAAAGGTTGAACCGGGCACAAAAAAAAATCCACCCGTAACACAGAGTGGATTTTTTGTAATATATGATGGAGTTACTGAATATTATTGGTTGTTTACCCTCGCGATATGGTAACATTCATACGCCAGATGACGATTATAATCATTGGCGATGCTTTTGTAGGTAAAAAGGTCTATAAGGGTACCAATGCCAAAAAAGCCGCCGGTGATCAAATAAAGAAAGCCTAACATGTACTGGCCTGTCATAAATCTTTGAACCCCGGCAAAGCCTAAAAAGCCTAACAAGGTTGCCAATAATATATCATTTGGATTTTTTCTGCGGCTGTTATAAACAAGCATAAAAGTTTGCGTTTGGTTTTGGCTAAGCCCGGCTGAAGCGTGGTGAATAAAACTATATTCATCCATTGTCATTCCATCAAATGCGGTATCTGAGTTTTGATAAGCGTCCATTTCAGTATCAGTTTATGTTTGTTTTTAAAATCTGATATAAAATTAATGCGGATGCAAAAAATGGCAATAAGAATTAGGTTAGTGATAAAAACAAGTCGGTGAGTGCGGGGATTTTGACGGTGAATGTTTTGATGCGCGGATTTCAGATGTGCAGATGTTCAGATGATTTTAATATGCTGAGAATGCGCCTCCTGAAAATTATCATTATATTTGTTTGCATAAAACAAATCATGGAAGAGCTATTAATTAAAGTAAAGGATGAGAAAGAATCTTCTTTTATTAAGGATTTACTAAAAAAGTTAAAAATTCAGTTTCAAACAATAAGTGACAACGACGCTCCGTCTGGTGAAGAGGTT
>Ga0207042_1160_pt1 | contig 11651 bp, 9 predicted proteins | sample Alteio_BWMinCont_70_FD_153310 | JGI IMG/M metagenome (GOLD analysis project Ga0207042, IMG submission 153310) | Enriched cells from forest soil in Barre Woods Harvard Forest LTER site, Petersham, Massachusetts, United States -... | ecosystem: Environmental > Terrestrial > Soil > Temperate forest >... | reverse complement strand
TGGTTCATCAAATTTTGAGGTTTTTGCGCTGCAAAATTGTTTCCAAATTCCATTCTCGCGTTTCACGAGGAACAAAGAATACCCGCGTGAAACTCGAGGGAAAAGACCATTCCATGCGAGGAAAGTAGTAGGGGAAAGTCTTCCAATCGCTCGTATTACCGTAGAAGTGCCACATAGCTGTAGAATCAGTTCTTTCTGCATCCGGAAAAAAGAAGTCATGCATGATTGGAAAGAAATACAAACCACTTTTCGACAGATTAGCAAGTTTTTGCAATTTACGTCGGGCTTTCTCGCGGCTTGTTTTTGATGATGCAGGGCTCTCACCCGCAATTGTATAGGCGTAGAATGCTTCTGTGTTTTTCAAGTGAACACTGTCATACAGATTCTCCCCATAAGGAGCCAAAGTATCTGCGGCAGAAAGTTCCGTGTAATCACCACCGACGTCCCGAATCACCACGGCTTTATATTGCATATAAAGCGCATGTTTTCTCATTTGTTCTGCAGCAAATTTCGCCCATTCAGGGTTAAGATCGTTCACATCGAATACGACGGTCTCGTTGGGGTGTCTTTCCACCAGAGCATCTAGGGTATCAAACAAAACTTGATATTGAAATTGTGTTTGTGCTTCACTGGGTGCTTCTTTGGAGTGTGATTCCAAAGAGTTTATGAAACTTACTTTCGGGATGACAAATCCATTTCCTGAATAAGTAAGATGATTCCCCCTTTGGGTATTGCCCTCCTGACCGTAATTTGCGCCGCCAAGTTCCAAATGATAGAACGCTGCTGGAACTTGCACCGCGAACAAGCAAAAGCTTATGCTGAACAGAATTGGCCTCATTTTAAATCTCCAAATAACAATGTTTCAATGCCCTTCCGTGGGTCAAACCAAAAGGTAGGATGTCTTTTTGCAAGTCAGGCCCTAAGAAAGAAGCTTGAAAAGCTGATCCTCTTGACATCACATAGCCAACGATCCAACGATGGCGCGATGGCGTCAGGCAAGCGCTAATGTGGCCCGACACAATTTCAATTCTGCTCTACTTTGTCTAGATCCGCTCTATTGAAACGAGTAATATATGAACACGAAAGTTGCAACTATACTTCTGCTTTGCCTATTTTCAATGTCGCTCTTTGCATCTCAACATCCGGAACAGAAGGGAAAGGCAAAGAAGACAAGCGGCGCAACAATTGTGACGCTTGTATCTGTGGTGGGTGCAGGCGCGCTAGGGATTCGTGCTTGAAAAGTGGAGGGTCTCCTCCTGCCAAGTTAGATCAGCCCTTGCCTAATCCTCAAGTTGCGCCCGACGAGATACCTCACGACCCTTGTCAGCCTGAGGCCGTAAAGGAATATTTTGCTGCAAAGGAAAAGGTAGACCGGATACGCATTGTAGGATGCAAAAAAGAGGTTCGGCAAGAAATGAGCTTTGAAGAAGTGGATGCGATTGTTCAGCAATATAGACGCGATCCCATCAGTGATACTGCTTTGCCTAGCTTGCGGCCACCATCTCGTGCAGCAGAGAGAGAAGCGGTGGATAGGGAATTTCAGCAGAGACGTGTTTATATTGACGCGCCTATGCTGTCGCGAAATTCGACGGGAATGGTGGGAATGTGAAGAAATGGCGTCAGGCAAGTGCTCGTGCTGGCCTGGCACCTTTCCTTTCCATTTCTTTGACACCTTTCTTTCCTTCCTTGTGTAAGCATGCTTATATAATCGTTGGAAGGGAGCATTTTTCAGATGAGTAAAATTCGATATTGGATAGCCGTTGCGTCAAAAGAGCATGTTGACGTTGGGGTTGAAGATGGGATCGCTCAGTTTTGCCACGGAAAATTAGGACCTGCTAAGCGTGTCAGCAAGGGCGATTGGGTAGTATATTATTCTTCTAAATTAAAACTCAATGAAGCGAAGCCCTGCCAAATGTTTACCGCAATAGGAACCGTCTCGGACGATGCCCCTTATCAGTTCGAAATGTCGCCATCCCCTAAGCCCTATCGGCGAAAAATTAAATACAAAAAGTGCAAGGCCGTTGAAATCAAACCTTTGATTCCAGCCTTGGATTTCATAAAGGACAAGAAACACTGGGGAGCCATATTTCGATATGGCCTTCTTGAGATTGACCAGAAATCATTTGATCTCATCGCATCTACCATGCTTAACAAAAATGTTGCCCCGCCAGTGCCCGACAACATCATTTAGTTACCGAGAGCGACTGAACTTCATTGCAGAGACGATCAATCTCAGCTTCATTGTTGTAGTAATGAACTGAAGCTCTACAGACAGCCTCGATTGCTCTGGCTTCCATGTCCAATCGCGTATAGCGTTTCATTGACACAGAAATATTTATATTCTGTTTTGCAAGTGCATCCTTTACCTTGCTCGGCTCAATGCCGATCAGATCAAAAGTTACGATGCCGCATTTCTTTAATCCAAGATCACGAAGCCTCAATCCCTTGATGTCGCTGAGTTGAGTCCGGAGTTTGGATGCAAGCGCCTGTACGCGTTCCTCGATAACCGTCATGCCCCAGGATAGAGCGTAATCCATGGCGATTCCAAGGCCGATCTTCGCGCCTGGGTTGGTTTCCCATTGTTCGAAACGCTGTGCTCCCGGAGAAATAGAAAACTGATCTACGGATGTCCATTCCGCTGCCTGCAAATCCAAGAAAGGTGGCTCCAGGCTATCGCACACCGAAGATCTTACGTAGAGTATTCCGGTTCCACGAGGTCCTCGAAGATACTTTCTTCCGGTAAATGAGAGAAAATCACAATTCAACCTCTGCACATCGAGGCTAATTTGGCCAGCTGCTTGGCACGAGTCGAGTAAGTAAAGAATTCCATTTTTTTTCGCTATTTCACCAATCTGTTCAGCCGGGTTGATTAAACCTCCATTGGTGGGAATGTGAGTGATCGCAATCAGTTTTACTTTTCTGGTTATTTTATTTTGAAGTGCTTCTAGGGAAATTTGACCTGTCTCATCGTTTTGAATGACCTCGATGTGAACCCCTCTTTTGCGCGAAATCTGTAAGAAGGCCAGATAATTGCTTTCATACTCTGACATTCCCGTTAAAATCGTATCTCCTTTTTCGAACGGAATTGAATAGAAAGCCATGTCCCAACCACGCGTAGCGCTCTCAACAAAAGCAATTTCTTTAGAACTACAGTTCAAGAGTTGTGCGGCAGACCGATAGACATTATCGAGTTTTTTGGACTCGTACTCAGCAGCTTCATATCCGCCCATTTGGGCTTCCAAACGCGTGTAGTCGAGCAGACCCTGAATAACAGGTTCCGGCATCAATGCTGCCCCAGCGTTATTGAAATGCAGGACGTGATGACATCCTGGCGTTTCTTTCCGGGCACGTTCTATATCAAATTTCCTCATATGGACCCTCGATTTGCGCCAAAGCACAGGTTAAGCTCGTGCTGCGAGAGGGCGCAATGGGCAAGCGGCACAAGAAAGACAAACTTAGCGACAAAGATCTCAGCAAAGTTGCCGGCGGCGCGGCCATCCCGAGGGCGTCAGACATCGTGGAGCGTGTGCACGCCGTTCAGCAAACAACGGTAGCGCAGCATCCGGCTACGCTGACAACCTCCCAGCACCAAACACACCCGGATGCATTTCGGTCGGACGCATTCGTGCCAGCACAACATCAACCGCGACCCACGCATGCGGAACGGCTATACGCAGTGAACGAAGAAATTCGCCGCACTGTCTCGCAGATAACCCCCACGCCGCTTGCATTGCCTTCGCCAAACGCAATCCCAGCCCACCTCAAAACACTCGAGCGGCTTAGCGCGCAACTCGACGAACACAGCACGCTCTTGGGCCCAGATAACGCCCTTGATGGCAAGCAGAAAGAAGTGCTTTTGAGACAAATCGCCCGCTTCAAGGCACAGATCGCGGTCGAGACAACTGCCTTACAACGCCGACAAGCGCAACTCGCCGTGGTGGGCAACCTCGAACAGCTCGCCTCGCAAATGAATAAAGACGCGTCCGCACAAACCATCGCCGAGGGAGTGAACCGCCTAATCCCGCGCTTGGGTACTGAGCAGCTTGACAAACTTTCACCTCAAGAGCGCGACCAACTCAGCAAAGCTCGCAAGACCTTAGTCGAACAGATCAAAAAATCCGCAGAAGCAGCAATGGGAGATTCGCAAAAAGCGCTTAGATCAACAGTCAAAGCGTTGAGCGAAATAACGATTCCGCTGGGCGGTGATTCTCCCGAAGTTCGATTCCGCCAAGCGCGTTATATGGACGAAGTGGACGCGTTTAACACAAAGGCAGCAAATGCGTCGCGATTCAAATTGCAAGTGGAGGAGCTTGAAAAGGAATTAGCATCCGCACAAAAAGCCGGCGATAAAAATCGGGTTACAGAACTTGAAGGACAAGTACGAGCCAAACGTGCGCAGCTGAAAACGGTATCTGAGAAGCACAAGGCGATGGAAGAGAACTTTAAAAAAGACCGAGATGCGGGAAAAGCAAGAGCATCTGCCGCAAGCATGATGCCCATATTTGGTGGAATCCCTACCTTCTTGTTTGCCGAGGTGAATCTTTTGGCTACCTATGGCCTAGAGCCGACAAGTGTCGAAGTTGTTGCCAACCGTACGCTTTATAGCACTGTGAAAATGCTAACGGACGTGGCGTCGCAAAAGGAGCCTGGGGTACACTACGTCAACGTGCCTGGTCATGTCATGCTCATTGCCATTGATCCAGCGCGTCGAAGTTATCGCTTATTTGACCCAAATTTTGGTGTCTTTCAATATCATGATCCGCAGACTTTTGCGGAGCAAACTGCTGCTTATATTAACCAATCTTATAATAAGTCCAAATTTTCTCCCACCGACCCGAGCACGCAGGACGGGAAAGTTTCTTGGCCAACGCTGGACCTTAAGGGTGCTCCTGTTGAAATGCGGCTGGCCCAATCTGATCCTTCAGTAGGGGGTATGGAGCTCGGACACGGAGTTTGTGCGGCGTTGTCTTCCCATATGGCCCAATGGCTGCTCGAGCATCCCGATGCCGAGGGTCCATTAACGGCGGAAAGAGTTGGGCTCTCCAGTTGGAACATGCGCAAACTGGTTACTGAAGATGCCGAGCGTTTAGCGCGCAATGGGCAGTACATGGAAGCGATGAACGCCTGGGCGCGGCTGGTTGTGCAATCGAATAATCCCGAAGCAAAAGGGATAGTGAATGTTGTGCTCTCCCCAGGCGGAACACTCACTGAGCCAGAGCTCGAGAAAATGATTTCAATGTTCAGCAAGAGAGCTGAGGCAGCACCGACGGATCAGGGATGGCAAGGCGTGCTGAAACTCTTGCTCACGATTAAAGAGTCTCGCGCGCAAGAACTTGCTGCGAAGCGACGCCTGGCCAAGACGATGGCTGGCATTGCAGAACGCCTGACACAATCAGGACAATACTGGAATGCAGCAGCGGCTTGGTCCGACGTGGTTGATCGTGCTGGCAATGCAGAAGCCGTGCAGAGGCTAAACGACCTCGACTATCTCACGCGACCCGCCGGCTACACCGGCGATGCAGAGTTCAAGAGCCTTCTGGCAACAGTTGCTGAGCGGGCCAAAAGTACCAACGACATAGGATGGATGGCGCTGCACCAACTTCTGCTCGTCGAACAGACATCTGCCGACCAATCTCCAGCCGCAAAACAAAAGCAGCTTAAGCTCTTGCAGGAGCATGCAGAGAGTCTATCGCGCTCGGGAGAACACGAAGAGGCCATGAACCTTTGGGCGGAAGTGGTTAGGCTCATGGGTAACCAGGACACAAAAACCAGCTTTGCAAATCTCAGGGCGGACGGCGGTGGAACAGCGATCGGCTCACACATCTATTTCAAAGATTATCTTGCGGAGAGTGCCAAGCGAGCCAAGGAACTCCCCGATGACCCTGCGCGGGACGCTATTCACAAGTATTTGCTTGCAGCACAGGCCGCTTATGAAAAGCCTTCCGTGGCAAAACAAAAAATTCTAAAGCAATTTGCTACCGACGCAGCGCGATTCTCTCGAAACGGAGAACATGACAGAGCGATGAATGCATGGGGCGAAGTTGTTGCGCGCTCTAACAATGAGAGAGCCATCGCAACTTTCGAACTCGTCAAACGCCACGGGGAGGCATTGGCCACTGACCCAGGCTTCGATTCCCTTCTTGCCACGACGGCTAAACAGAATGAAGCCAATCCAAATAATTCCGGATTTCTCGGGATTTATCAGTACCTTCTTTCCACACAAGCCGCGCACAAAGAGGTACAAGCCAAAAAAGCAGCAGCCGCAGCGTTGGCAAAAGGCAAGGCGGCCCTGGCTGAGCCAGGCTTCTTCATTTCTCTCGCGAGGCTGAGGCAGCAGCGCCCAAAGAAAATGGACTGACCCAACTGGAAGGCAAAGCTGATCCTCTTGACATCACATAGCCAACGATCCAAGTGGTTACCGTAACATTTGAAATCTCTATGCGTAACTTTTCAATATTGCTTTGCTTATTTTCTTTCAGTATTTCCATCCCGCTGGCCGCTGCGGTCGGTGACTGCCCGGCGGTGGATTATGATACGGCTGAATACTGTCCGCCTCTCCATGCAACGAGCAGAGCAGGCATTGATCTTTCCAACCGCGACCTCAGCGACGCAGAAGTCGTTGCATTTCTTTCCACCTCCATCAGCATAGTAACTCAAGAAAATGCAAGCATTAATGAAATCAATGTGAGTGGCAATCGAATTACAGACCGCGCATTGATTTATATCTGCACACATTTTCGAGCGCTCACGCATCTGCTTCTTTCGAACAACCCAAATATCGGATCGTTTCAGCCGCTCGCCTATGCCACAGAGCTCCAGTACGTCGACGCACGCGGCACGCCCTTCGCCGAAAGCGACAGTCAATACCTTCCGGACCGTCGCAATGGCTGGGGTGGCGTCATCGTGATGTTCGACAGTGATAGCGCTACTTCTTCCGCACCAGCCGTTGCACCAACGAGACCGACGTTGGACCAAAGGCTAACCCAACTTAGCATAGATGCCAACCAGGGGGTACTCGGAAGCCAGCAAGCAAGCCTAAGAGCAACCATCGCGCAGCTTCAGCGGGATCAAATCATTACGCGGACGACTGCCATCAGCATCGCGAGAAATTATATGGATGGATTGCGGCAATTCATGCAGTCCTCCACTTTTGTGAGCAGTTCATTGACCAATGTCATGGTAGAAAGAGCCCTAGGTTGGCTCGAGGCTGCTGGGGATACTTTTCCAAGTGCGCATCGCGTCGTGCGTCACGAGCTGGACCTTGCCCACGCGCACCTCGGTATTCTGATGGAGCATTTTCATGGGCAATTGTCCGCGAACACGTTTAACCACGTTGTTCACGGCGCCAGGTATTGGCTGGAACAGGCCTCGCGTCGAAGCACCATCGAGGGTACCGAGGGCCGTTCGTTGCTCGGGCAGCTCCTCTGGCGACTCGCCGACCGAGAAAGAGATCCGTCAAGGCTCCTCGACGCGGGAGCTGCCATTACAAGGGCACGCAATTATGAACGAATGGCAATCGAGCGCTTCGAACAGAGCACCAACTATTTTGATTCCCTTCTGCTACTTGCCTCTGCCTACGACACCGGTCGCGGTGTACTAGCCAGCGACGAGACTGCGGTTCGCTATGCCTGGTGGATGTTTAGCGGGGAGAGTAGCTATCGTGCAACAACCGGGCTGCCAAATCTGACGGACAGTCTGCTGAGCAGCGTAAGACTTCGTTTGGGGCAAATGGGCGCATCGGCTGCACAGTTTGCGATTTACGTAATCGCCCGTCGAGCAGCTGCTTCGCTTGGCGGACTTCGAGGGGATGAGCAGACGCTGGCAATACTGTATGTAGAATTTCATGGGGCATACCCAGCTGTTGCAAGGGAAACATTCGAACAACTGGCTCGTGAAGGCAATATGGACAGGTCATTCATCAGACAGATTGATCCTAGCCAACCCGAGCCAAAGCGTGCTAGGCTCATGCAACAGATGCCTCAAACATAAAAAAACCAAATTAATTCCCCTAAACCCGCTTTTCGATTTGTTCTTTCCGCCGCATCTTTGGCGACGGAGGCAAAATGAAGCTTATCAAAACTGCTCTGGTCTTACTCTGTTCTTATTCTGCCAGTTCTTTTGGTCTTCAGGTTCGTTACTGTTCAAAAAGCTATGGAGACGACGTCGATCTTCCGATAACTGTGGTTTACACTAGACCGATGGGAAACCCTGATAGTCATGCCTACAGACGTACTGAAAAAGTCCTCCATCCGCACAAAGAACCACATGTGTTGCAAAATTACGACTACCGGTGGGAATGGCTAAGCACCCACGTCGAAAATCCTCTCACACACTGGTTACGGTGGCAGCTTTCCGATATTTCTCAATCGTATTTCGAAGATAATATTGAGACTAGCGCGGAAAAAGTGCATATCGAAATTGGAGGTGTATTATTTGATGTGGCACCAAATGCCACATTGATTGTAGCGCGCAACAGCAATTACGATTACCGTACAAGAATAGATGGAAAAGAGACCGTCACCGTCAGTTGGCACCCATTCATCATTTATCAAGACACCAGGAACATCGATGTAAGCACACCATGTGTTTTCGATCATGTGCAGAAGTACAGCGATGTTAAAGACGGCCGTGATTCGCATGAGATACGATTGACTACTTTCAATTTTCAAAAGTCTTCCTCGATGAGTCAGATACAATCTGAGCCTGAACAGTTAGGTCTCTTCTCTCCCTCGCTCTGCAAACACTATTGCGAAAAGCAGATTGCACGCCCTTCCTATGCTCCTGATTTTGGAAAAGTTGTCCGACGCTGGTGGCCATTGCCGGCGACAGCTGCGTTAGGATACCTGCTCCATCACCTGCGTTTGGGAAACTTGGCAGGTGGCCGCAGTGCAACGAGAGTGAAGTCAATATGAAAGCTAGGTGAGGGAGCGTCGCCGTCGCCAAGCGGAATTTCGGCTGCAGCTGCTAACCCCGGCTGTCGCTTTGCTCTTTCCGTGGCATCTTTGGCATTTTGCATCTCGATCTTTTGCTCTACTCTGTAGGTCTTTTCAAGCAGACCCAGAAAGACACTTGTCGGATCTCTTTTCAATTGTTCCGCCAAATACTTGAGCGCTGCGCTTGCTCCACCAACGCCAGTAAGTTTACGAACGCTCTCTACGATTTTTATCTTCTGGTCATCATCCGCCATGCGCCGGCCTTGCACCCAGTACTGATCTTGGGCCTCCTTGAGAAACTGCATTTGCAATAAGGCGTCGCCTCTTTTAGCCGCTGCGATCTGAGGTTGAAACTCGTCGAGACCTAACATCTCTGCTGTGATGGGCTGAGTGTGGTCGGGGTGTTCCAAAAACCAACGCGCGACATGCGCACTCATCGCAGCGCAAATACCTTGTCGTAGACTCCGATCACCACCAAGCAAGCCCTGCTCAATGAGCAGTTGGCGATGGGGACCGAGGTGCAAAGATTCGGGTTGGCGAGGGCCATCTTTGAGTCCATGCTCGTAGGGGGAGTAGGTAGATGCATTATAATTTTTATTCGCGAAATAGATAACCTGTTCCGCAAAATCTTGGGGATCGTTAAACACATAGAGTCCAACATTGGGGTCAAAAAATCGATACATGTTGGTCTTGGGATCTGTGTCGATCACCATTGCATGGCCCGTTACAGAAAAGATGGCGGTATTTCGACTCTGAGTAAGCTCTCTAAGCTGAGAAACCGATGCGTGTAGATTTTCGTTACCGGACCAAACACTGCTCACCGGCTTAAGTCCAGTTGATTCAAGCATCTCGATTTCACTGTGAACAAAGCGCGTTGTATCGGCGAGTGGCGTGGGAACTGCGGGATACCGATCCTTCAACTGCTGATTGACGGTTGACGCGGAAGAATCAAGCTTTGCTTTTACATCACGAAACGCCTTGGCTTGTTCTTCCTCCTTGGTTCGTCCCATGACCCATTCTTTGGCTTTTGAAAATAAGGAGGGCGCTGGTCCAGCAAGCGCATCCAGTTTCTGTTTCGCTTTTCCAACATATCGTGCGCCCTCCAAATAGCGCGACTGCTCAAAACGCAACCGCGGCCCGGCGCCCTCGTGAACAATGAGCTCTCTGAGCCTCGATGCAAGTTCCATCGCTTTCAGCGCCAAATCTGAGCTCCCCGCGCTGCGAGCAAGCTTAGAAAGCCGCTCGCTGAGCGCAGTGCGCGTCTTCTCTACCTCCGCGCGCAGTGCTTGTGATAACGCGGAGATACCACCGCCCTTCTGCAGATCCCGAAGGGCATATTGGGCGTGGTCGAGGTTTTTTTGGCTCAGCGACGTGAGATTGTGAAGTGAATCGGCAAGCGCCCTTACCCTGAATTTATCTCTTTCCTGCTCAAGAAACCCTGTTAGCTTCGCAAGTGTATTTCGCATGCTCTCGAGCATTTTTAATTCATGATTTTTTTTCTCGTCTGGTAAATGCGTGCTGTTCCTAACGGCATTCTCGTGTCGTTGCATGTCGGCGAGCAGACCATGCGCATCGAGGAGGTGCGCCTCGGCCTGCAATGCAGATTTGAAGCTATTGGCAGGTAGGCTGAGTTTCAAAAATCGATCAGCGAGAACCGATTGAGGTATATTAATTTTCAACAGTCGATCGGCGAGATCCGACGAGGACTTTCCAATTTGTTCAACAGAGGGATAGGCTGCAATTCTCCGTATGGGAGCTGGCAGGGCACTCTCGGGTCCCCCATGTTCAAACGCATCGGGTGCTGGCGTTCGGGGTGCACGACGCGCAATTACAGGCCCAGGTACATGTTCCCCTAGCTCTCGTTGCGAATAACCGCCGACATGAAGAGTAACTCCGCCCGATACTTTGCGCAGGGCTTTTTCACTCAGCTTCTTTTTGTTTCCTTTGACCACTGGTCACCCCACAGAGAACTAAAATTAAATGTATCATCAATCCAAATAGGGGTGTAAATTTATTGTAATATTGGAGACGGAGGGCTAGCCCATGAAGGGATTTCCAAAATCGGCTGTCGGTAAACATCAAGAAAGCGCGGCCAGCAAGCTCGCACACACGCCTCGGCCAGCCGATACGCCACGATTGCATTTTCCCAAAGTCGCATCGCACGCGTCTGCGGAGGCCAAAGATGAGTTTCAAGCACCTCCTGCACGAACGCACCTGCCTGGAATCGCGGAAGCCAGGCCTCGAATAACCGACGGTCAAATCGCCATGGGAATCATGCATTCAATCCAAATTGAATTTGGCAATTCACTGAAATCGGACAAAGACGTGGCCGCATGGGTGCAGCGAAGTCATGCTCACCTGGATCTGGCATCTCGAAGTGCTGCGCGCACGGGAGGTGCGTTGATTGATGAAACTCTCGCCGACGCCGTGGCCCAACTTCATGAGACTTACAGAGAGCTAAGAGCTGAACATCCCAGCGTCGCGGGCATGAAGGATCTTGGCGAACAACTGGAGCGCATGGCAAAATACAAAGCGGTCGCAGATGCCATCGCCCGTTTGCGCGCATGAAAGGAGCGTCAACAAATGCCTCGAGAAAGCCTTGGAGAATGGGGAAGAGCGTGGAATGTCAGCCTACGGACACTCCTGTACTGTCTTCTTCTCATGATAACCACGCCGCTGCTCGTTTTTTATTTCTATATTTCGGCATTTAGCTTTGAC
>Ga0207042_1156_pt1 | contig 11666 bp, 8 predicted proteins | sample Alteio_BWMinCont_70_FD_153310 | JGI IMG/M metagenome (GOLD analysis project Ga0207042, IMG submission 153310) | Enriched cells from forest soil in Barre Woods Harvard Forest LTER site, Petersham, Massachusetts, United States -... | ecosystem: Environmental > Terrestrial > Soil > Temperate forest >... | reverse complement strand
CAAGGGTCGCGGAATCCGGTCACGTTCAAACCAGAAGGAGGGCTCTCCAAGACAGGTTTGTCGAGCTTTTTCCATGTGCGCAGGTCCGCATCGGTTGAGATTGCCATGCACTGCACCTCGCGCAGACCTTCGCCGCGAATGGTCTCAACTTCGGGTGAGCATTTGGTGACACCGGTGTAGAGGATGGTTGCAGTGTCAACGCCGGGCAGTACGCTCCCGGTGAAACAGCCGGAGGCATCGTAAGAGTTTGCTGAGGGAGAAAGGGCAACTGGCTGGTGCTTCCAATGAATGAGATCAGGGCTTGTCGCGTGAGCCCAGTGCATGTCACCCCAGATGGGACCTCCCGGATTGTACTGAAAGAACATGTGATACTGCCCTCCGAAGAACCGAGGTGCACAGGGATCATTCATCCAGTTGGCCCTTGGCAGGAGGTGGAACTGAGGCCGGAAGGGATCCTGCATCAACTTTTCGCGAAACGCTTGAGGCAGTTCTGCAGCCTGCGGAGACGCCTCAGCAAATTCTCCAGAGAGAGTGTAGAGAGCAGAGGTAACCAGAGAAGATATGAGGAATTTGCGACGGTCCACGAATGACTCCTGAGAAGCTTTTATCTAGCGAATCGTGGTAAAGCACCGCTCAGCAGGTGCGCGACTCTTTCGATCAGGTCCGCGGGAAGCACTGGCGTTGCGCCGGGCTGGGAGGCTACGAAGCTGCCACAAAGATTGCCGATCTCCGCCATCCTTGCGAGTGGGGCGCCCCGAAGATAGGCGTGGACGAGACCGGCTGTGAAGGCGTCCCCAGCGCCAACTGGATCGACAAGTTTGATTGGGAAGCCAGGATGGGTCTGGATCTCTTTTCGGGTGGCGACCAGGCTTCCGTGTGCTCCCAGAGTCACAGCCACCAACTGACACTGAGGGAAGTTCTCAAATAGGGTGAGCACAGCAGACTGCGGAGTAATTGAGGTTAGTGACTTGCCGAGCTGGGAAAAGACCAAGGGTAACTCTTCGTCGCTTATTTTGATCACAGTCGCGTGCAGCATCGACCACGCCAAGACTTCCGGCTCGCAGTACGGCATCCGAATATTGACGTCGCAGACGCGAACGCAGTTGGAGTGAGTTAACTCGACGAAGCTTCGAATAGTTGAACGCGAGACTTCAGAACGCTGACTGAGTGTGCCAAAACAAACCGCGTCCGCCAAAGGAGCGCTCTCGCGGACCGTCGGGGTCAACTGAATATAGTCCCAGGCGACACCGGTGGAGATTGTGTAGCTCGGTTGATTTTCTGACGATAAAGCAACCTCAACAGTCCCTGTTGGATGAGTGGGGCTGACCTGAACGTTGTCGAGATCGAGATTCGGCTGTGCCAGAATATGCTTTGCGGTGCTACCGTAGTGATCGTTGCCAATACTGGTGATTAACTCTGCGTGATCACCTAACCGGGCACAGAAGACAGCAAAGTTTGCGGACGCTCCACCCAGTCTTGGCCCGTTGGGTAGAATGTCCCACAGCAGTTCACCTATACCGACGATGCGGGGAACGTTATTTCCAGACATACTTGCCTTCCGATATCTCCAGAGCAACGGCTGCCGTTGGACATTCGTTTCAAGTCGCCGCCGCTTTTATCCGGCGAAGATTGCCGGATCATGTTATGTCATATATTTTGTTTCCGTAAATATCTCTTGAACCAGCTTCGTTCCTAATGACAACATCAAAATCCAGCTCGGTTCTACTCTTGGCCAAAAGCGCCATCACCGGCGCTCTTGGCGGACTACTTTTCGGCTTCGATACTGCGGTCATCGCGGGAATAACTCATGCTCTAACTGACGGCTATCAGCTGTCGCCGGCGAATCTCGGCTTCACTGTTTCCATCGCACTGTGGGGGACAGTGATCGGATCGATGGTCAGCGGCACGCTTGGACAAAGGCTTGGCAGTCGTAAAGCGCTGCGATGGATGGCAGTACTATATGTTGTATCGGCTCTGGGCTGCGCGTTCGCTGGGAGCTGGAGCAGCTTCCTCTTCTTCCGTTTCCTTGGAGGACTTGGGATCGGTGGCTCCTCCGTTCTTGGGCCGGTGTACATCGCTGAGCTTGCGCCGGCAAAATGGCGCGGACGGATGGTTGGGCTTTTTCAAATCAATGTCGTGGTCGGGATTCTGCTCGCCTACCTTTCAAACGCAATTGTGGCCCACTTTGCGCTTGGCCCAATTGAGTGGAGAGTGCAAATTGGAGTTGCATTCGTACCAGCGCTTCTTTTCCTGATCATGCTGTTGAGTGTGCCTCAGAGCTCTCGCTGGTTGATCACGCAAAACCGAATCGCTGAGGCTACGCTGACCTTGCAACGGATGGGCTCGCCAGACTCCGAAGCAGAGGTCGCCGAGATCATTGAATCCATCCGACAGGAAAAGGCTCAATCTGCGCAGCGATTATTTTCGAAACAGAATCAGTTACCGGTCTTTCTGGCCATCTCAATTGGCGTATTCAACCAACTTACGGGTATCAATGCAATTCTCTATTACCTGAACGACATCTTTGCGAGCGCGGGATTCAGCCAGATATCAAGTAATCTTCAGGCGGTTGCAATCGGCGCGATGAACCTGGTGGCAACGCTGACAGGAGTTTCGTTGATCGATAAGGTGGGGCGAAAAAAGCTGCTGCTCGTCGGGGCCGTTGGTTGCGGGTTGTGCCTTCTTGCGGCTGCAATGATCTTTCAGACCAACTCGCACGCGCAATACCTGCTTGCCGTGTTGATCGCCTATATTATCTTCTTCGCGTTCTCGCAGGGTGCGGTGATTTGGGTTTACATCAGCGAAGTGTTTCCTACGAGTGTTCGCTCGAAGGGGCAGAGCCTTGGCTCATCGTCACATTGGATTACAAACGCACTGATTGCGAGTATTTTTCCGGTCCTGGCGCGATACTCCAAATCGATCCCTTTTTTCTTCTTTGCAGCGATGATGGTTGTGCAGTTTTTAGTGGTGCTGTTCGTTTACCCGGAGACAAAAGGGTTCACGCTTGAGTCCATGCAGAAGCATCTTCATGAAAAGGTGACGCCCGCTGCATGACGGATTTGGAAGACCAAAGTCAAAGGAGAAATGGATGCGGTTAGGCCTGTTCACCCCGATATTCAACGGACTATCACTGGATTCCCTGCTGATTGAATTGAAGAGATATCCCGAGGTTCAAACGCTTGAGATCGGTACGGGCGGGTGGCCCGGTGGCAATCATCTTGATCTCGATGCTTTGCTTGCAAATAAGGAGACGGCACATGCGTTTCGCTCGAAGCTGCTAGATGCGGGCCTTGAGATCAGTGCGCTTTCGTGTCACGGCAACCCGGTGCATCCGAATAAAGAGATCGCTCGTCGCGATGATGCGGTATTGCGCAAGACCGTACAACTGGCCGAGCAGATTCATGTGCCTGTAGTAGTTACTTTTTCAGGATGCCCGGGTGGCTCGACCGAAGACGTCACGCCGAACTGGATCACAGCGGCATGGCCTCCGGAGTTTGCAGAGGCGTTGGCGTGGCAGTGGGAGGAGCGACTGATTCCCTACTGGAAGGACACGGGCGGCTTTGCCGCAAACGCAGGAGTGAAGATTGCGCTAGAGGCACATCCGGGGTTCTGCGTGTATAACCCGGAGACTTTGCTGAAGCTGCGAGCCGCAACAAACGCTTCCATCGGAATCAATCTGGACCCAAGCCATCTTTGGTGGCAAGGGATCGATATCCCGACGGCGATTGCTGCGCTCGGAGATTCGATCTTTCACTTTCATGGGAAAGATGTTGCGATCAATGAGGCGATGCGTAATCGTAACGGGGTCCTTGATACGAAGAGCTATCGCGAGATGGCACAACGGTCATGGCTGTTTCGATCTGTGGGATGGGGACACAGCGAACTGGAATGGAAGCGGATCGTGTCGGCGCTGAGACTTGCTGGATACGACTACGTGATGAGCATCGAGCATGAGGATGCGCTTGCATCCACGCATGAAGGGTTGTCCTCTGCAATCGCAATGCTTTCCCGTGTGCTGCTGAAGGAACCACCCGTAGATGCATGGTGGGCATAGCATTTGGCTGCACGATCCTCTCAGCTAGAGAGGTGATTCGACCGGCATTGCAGCGGCACCCTCTAACGCGCTCACCGTGGCTTTCTCCTTATCCGAGAAGGTGAGCAGGAACAAAGCCAGAACGACTGCGGATGCGACGGCGGCAAAGAGCCAGATGGAACGCCATTCATGTATGGCTGCGCCCGTTGTTGCTACAGCGGAGTAATGTTCTACGACGGCACCGGAGAGCCAAGAGCCGACAAACATACCAGCTCCGTAAGTGATGAAGGTTATCAGGCCTTGTGCTGCTGCTCTCAGTGCGAGAGATGCTTTGCGATCGATGTAGATCTGGCCAGTGACGAAGAAGAAGTCATAACAGATGCCATGCAATAAGATGCCAAGCCAGAACATCCACATGCGATCGCCGACGCCGCCGTAGGCGAATAGGACGTAACGCAGGACCCAGGCTGACATACCAGCGACCAGCATGTATTTGACCCCAAGTCTGCGAAAAAACCACGGGATAAGGAGCATGCAAAAGAGCTCCGACATCTGACCACCGGTCATCTTCCCTGCCGCGTTTTGTACTCCTGCCTCGTTGAGGAAGAGGTTGGTAAAGGCGTAGTAGAACTGCAGCGGGATGCAGATGAGAAATGAAGCGATGGCAAAGACCGCCATGGACCGCTCTCGCAACAACGCTACCGCTTCGCGCGGAAAGACACTTGCCAGCGTGAACTGGCCTTCGCGGGCGAGTGGCGGAGTGTCTGGGAGGGTGAGGCAATAGATGGCCATTAGAATGGACAGGGCCGCGGCGAGTTGAAGAGGGCGGGCGGTGCTCTCCAGTCGTAAGGAACCGACAAGCAGGCCGCCGGTAATCCAACCTGCTGTGCCAAGAACACGGATTGGACCGAACTCTTCTTTGGGATCGCGCATCTGGCGGAAGGCGAGGGAGTTTGTTAGTGCCAGCGTCGGCATGAAGCACAGGCAGTAGAGCAAGAGAAGCACGTAGATTCTGCTGAAGGCCTCCTGCTGGGACGCAGCGAAGAGCAATGCACCTCCTACCAGATGAAGAACCGCCAGCACGCGTTGGGTGGCGAAGAGCTTATCGGCGACGAGGCCGACGAAGAACGGGGCAATCATCGCTCCGACGGCAGTTGTGCCGGCTGCGAGACCGATTTGCTGCCCTGTGAAGTGCAGCGACGACGCCAACCAGGTGCCAAGGGTTACGTACCAAGAACCCCAGATGAAGTACTCCAAAAACATCATTGTGCCGAGCCGTGCCCTGATCTGGGTCTTCACGATGTTGCCGTCCCTTCTTGTCTTTCGGAGTTCAATCTTACTTGCTGTATCGCCTACGGCAACGCGAACGCCACGTATGCGGCCCCTTGAGGCCCCTTGGGATTGCGTGCGTTACTGGTTGCGATAACGATATATTGACGGCCATCGATCATGTAGGTTGCTGGTGTCGCGTTGCCTGCGTAGGGCAGGTCGCCTGTCCACAGCAACGCGCCGGTACGGCTGTCGAAGGCGCGCATCTTGTGGTCGAAGTTGGTTGCGGCTATGAAGACGATTCCACCCGCGGTAACGATCGGACCGCCGTAGTTCTCGCTTCCAGTGTCTTTGATGCCCTTCTCCGCCAGTTCTGGATATTCGCCAAGGGGTATCTTCCAAAGATAGCGGCCGGTATTCAAATCGATGGCGTTGAGAGTACCCCATGGTGGTACGACTGCGGGGTATCCGTCAGGGTCGAGAAACTTACGATAGCCAGTAAAGCGATATCTTGCGAGTCCGCCGGGAGGAGCGAGTGCGGACTCTACTTCTTTCTTTGAAGAGTTGCCGGAGGTAACTGCCTCTTCGACCTGCGGTGAGTTGCTGTCGCCTAAGAATCTGAGCAGAGCTGTGGTATCGGCGTCGGTCAGCTTGTGGAACGACGGCATGCGGCCCTTGCCGTTGTGGATGTTATTCAGAATCTGCTTGTCTGAAAGGCGAACTCGAACACCGATGAGGCCGGGATAGTTTGACGGCGCGCCCAGCAAGTCGTCGCCGTGGCAGATAGCGCAGTTATGGTCATAAATCTTTGCACCGGCGATCTCTGCGCGATTACCTGATTTCTGTGAGGGAGCTCCTGCTGCACCGCCAGCCCCCGCATCGCCGGTTTTGAGATATTCGAGGACTGCGGTGAGGCGCGCCGCATCGACATTCGGAAACGAAGGCATGCGCCCCTTGCCGTTGTGGATGATCGCAGTAACCTCCGCATCAGAGAGGCGTTTTTGCTCATCGATGAGGGATGGGAATGCGGGTGGGGCACCTTTTCGATCGCCTCCATGACACATGGAACATTGGCTCTGATAGACACTCGAGCCAAGACTCCCGCCAGGCTTGTTTTCGGTAAGGCCTCCGGTCCAAACGATGTCGTTCGCGTTGATGTAGATGATGCCGGTCTTGATATCCACTGCTGAACCGCCCCATTCAGCGCCGCCGTCGAAGCCGGGAAAAACGACGGTTTGTTTATCAACGCTGAATGGCATGAAGATGCCGTTGCTGATAAAGGTTTTGAACTGTTCGACAGCCCACGCATGTGATTCGGGGGTGCGCGTGGTGAGCATATCCGCGGTCAGTTTTTGGCGTGCGTAAGGTTCAGGCAGCAATGGTACTGGCTGCGTAGCAGAGGCTTTTTCGCCAGGTGCAGTCGATGCGGGGAAGGAACGTTCTTCAATGGGAAAGAGCGGCTTGCCGGTCGTGCGATCGAAGAGGAACAGGTAGCCCTGCTTCGTGGTCTGCGCGACAGCGTCTATCTGCTTGCCGTGAGAGCGGACTGTGACCAGAGAGGGGGGCGATGGGAAGTCGCGGTCCCATATATCGTGATGGACACCCTGGAAGTGCCAGATTCGCTTGCCTGTGTTCGCGTCGAGCGCCAAGAGAGTGTTGGCGTAGAGATCGTCGCCTATGCGGTCTGCACCGTAGAAGTCGTTGACGGCCGAGCCAGTGGGTACGTAGACGATGCCTCGCTTGTCATCGAGAGCCATGCCGGCCCAGTTGTTGGCAGCGCCAGTTATCTTCCAGGCATCCTTCGGCCAAGTCTCGTAGCCTGGTTCTCCTGGACGGGGAACAGTGTGAAATATCCAGCGGAGTTTGCCGGTGTGCACGTCATAGGCGCGAATGTCACCTCGGAGCGCTGGCTGCGTCTCTGGGGCGCGAAAGCCGAGGATGATCATGTCTTTGTAGACGAGCCCAGGTGAGGTGAGAGCGGCAAAGGCCTGTGTAATATCGCCTTCCGTAAGATCTTTGCGCAGGTCGATCTTGCCGCCTTCGCCGAAGCTTGACACCAATTTACCGTTTGCGGGGTCGATCGCGTAAAGATTGCTCAACAGACCAGCGAAGAGGATGCTTTGTGTCCCATCGGTCCAGTAGCTTAGACCGCGCGTTGGCTGGAGCCCGGGGGTGCCTGAGTCGAAAGTCCACAGGTGCTTCCCTGTGGACGCGTCCAATGCAATCACCTTCTGCGTCGGTGTAAATGCGAAGAGCACTCGTCCCACAATCAGGGGGTTTGTTTGCAGGCCTCCCGCCTCTTTTGTATCGAAGGTCCAGGCTACTTTTAGTTTGTGAACGTTGCTGCGATCGATCTGATGTAAGGCGGAGTAGCGATCGTCCGCACTCTGACCACCGTAGACTGGCCAGTCCGTCGTACTGGCGTGATGCTCTTTCGCGACAACGACCGCGGCAAGTATGTTGCCGCGGTTTCCAAAGCAAAGCGACACGACAGCGCCACCCAAAAGCGCCAGAGTGACCCGCTTCGTGCCCACCTTCTGCATGCATATAACTAAAAGTCTCGTCAGGCGCATCCCTAATCCGTGTACTTGATGATTTGCATGAAGCCGTAGTCCATGTGGAGTTGTTGATGGCAGTGCAGAAGTGAATCGCCAGGATTGTCGGCGACAAAATCCACTGCAACGGTCTGGAGCGGCATGACATTGACTGTGTCCTTGATGAGACCGCTCACTGGCTGATCTTCAATTCGGGTCACCTCGAAGCTATGTCGATGCAGATGGATCGGATGCTGGTCACCACTGGCATTGCGAAAGACCATGCGATACCGTTTGCCTCGTTTTACCATCAATGGTTTGACGTCCGGCCATGCATCACCATTGATGGTCCAAGTGTCGAAGTTCGCGCCGTGTAGTGCGCCCGCGTCACGAAAGATGAGAGTAACCGTCTCGTCGGGCTGCGGCACCGGATCTTTTGAGCCGAAGCGAGTGTAATCCCAGTCTACGGGTTGAGGGTCTCGCCATACTGGGTCGCCCGATCGTCCCGCGTACTCGACGACAACTCCCAGACCCATGTCACGCCCCTCCTTCAGGGTAGAGCCAAGCACCCACACACCCGGAGAGTTCATCTCGACGATGGCGTCGACCCGCTCGGCTACTGCCAGTGAGATTACTTCCACGGTGGTTGGATTCGGGACGGGATTGCCGTCCAATGCGATCACGCGGAAGGTGTGTCCTGGAAGTGCGAGCACCACATTCTCGGTCGCACTTGCATTCAGCAACCGGAAGAGCACACGTTCTCCTTGTTTCACGCGGATAGGTTCGCCCGAACCCAGCATGTGCGCGTTGATGGTGGCGTGGGTATAGCCAACGTCGGAGCCTGCGGTCTGCGGCATGTTCTGTGACTCGGCACGCATGGTCTCGACCATAGGGACAAAGTGCGGCCCCCAATGATGGATCGCCAAGTTGACTTCTCGGTCATGTCGTCCTGGATCGGGAGCGCCATCGACTAGAAGAAATCCAAATTGTCCAGTGTAGGCAGCAAGGGAGAGGTCTCCCATGGCCATTGCGTGGGTGTGGTACCAGCGCGTTCCCGAAGGATTGGGTGTGAGTTGGTACCGCAGCGTCGCCCCCGGCACAATGATCGGAGAGCCTTCCTCTACCGCGCCATCATTGAGGGAATCGGTCGTTAGACCGTGCCAATGGATGAGATCTGGGTGCGACGTAGCATTCGTAACATCGATTGTGACCGGCTTGTTCTTTTTGAATCGGAGCAAGGGCCCGGGGACCTGACCGTTGTAAGCCACGGTCGTGATCTGCACGCCCCGCCCGATGTCCAGAGTACAGGGTTCGATTCGCAAGCGTAGATCAGCTCTCCCGGGCGCGGCATGAGAGGCTGCCCACCCCTGCGGTACGCTCGCGTTTGCCCATGCTGCGCCTGCCGCAATGACAAAACTTCTTCGGTTCATCAATGGTTAGCTTATCCTTGGATCCGTATAACCGGTGTCATTGAGTAATAGACGTCTAACGGCACCATTGTCCACAGTCTTGATGATCGTAGCTTAACTCAGTTCCTAAGATCGGTTTGCGGCCAATGACCAGCACGTCCAGATACATTTGCGCGGAGCATTCTTGAAGATTAAATTCCCTCTCAATCACATGCTTACGAGCACCGCCTACCTTGACAGCCCTCTGAAAAGAAGTGCATAGTGGCCGAAGTCAAACGTTTGCCTAAGTTTACTCACTCGCACGAGTGCGACGGCGACACACCGTATTTTCCGCGGTAGCAACAAAGCTGTTTCCACTGGCACCATCACTCACTCATTGCAGGAGCAAACGCTAGGAGCGCGATGTTAACGAAAAGGAAGATCGGGGCTTTCGGAGTTGGACTTGGCATGCTGCTGGCACTGGGCATGCAGCGTAGCCCTGTTGCGTATGGGCAGGAGCAGATTCGCATCGACGCGCGTGCCGAGACAACACCATTTCCGCATTTCTGGGAGCAAGTCTTCGGCTCCGGCCGAGCCGTTCTTTCGCTACGGCAAAGCTATCGCGACGACCTTCGCTCAGTTAGGAACGTTACTGATCTTCACGCCGTGCGCTTCCACGGAATCTTTCTTGACGAGGTCGGACTGTACGATCCGGACGCTATGACGCAGAACCCCGGACAGGCGCCTGAGAAGGTAAAGGGCGCCGGCGTTTATAACTTCTCCTATGTTGACCAGATCTACGATGGCCTGTTGGCGGCCGGTGTGCGGCCGTTCGTCGAATTGAGCTTCATGCCACGAAAGATGGCTGCTGATCCGAACATGACGCAAGCGTTCTTCTATAAGCCGGTCGTATCACCGCCGAAGGACTATGCGCAGTGGGACGCGATGATCACAGCATTCGCCCAGCATTTGATTGGGAGATATGGCATCGACGAGGTTGCGACGTGGGATTTTGAGGTTTGGAACGAGCCAAATCTTGACTTCTGGGGTGGTCGCCCGAATATGCCAACCTACTTCGAGTTGTACGATCACACGGCACTCGCACTGAAGAAGGTGAATCGCCGAATTCGGGTGGGTGGACCCTCGACGGCCCAGGCCGCATATGTCGCGGACTTCCTGCAGCACTGCAATGACAAAAATATTCCCGTCGATTTCGCCTCGACGCATGTGTACGCCAACGATACCGCGAAAGACGTCTTTCATACTGATGAGCAGATCTCGCGGGACACGATGGTGTACCGCGCAGTGAAGAAGGTTCATGACGAGATCGCCGCTTCGCCTTACCCGAAGATGCCGCTCATCTTCAGCGAGTACGGCGCCAGCTATTCGAACGAACCCGATGTAACAGATACCGTCTATATGGGACCGTGGCTGGCCAACAATATCCGCCAATGTGATGGGCTCACGGAGGCAATGAGCTACTGGACCTTCTCCGATGTCTTTGAAGAGCAGGGTGTCGTGAGGACGCCTTTTTACGGGGGCTTCGGTCTCGTCGCCGCGGATAACATTCCAAAGCCAGGGCTGAACGCCTTCGCTATGCTGCATCAGCTCGGCGATCGGAGGATCAAGCTGGAGAGCGAGAGTGCGCTGGCGACGCGATCGAACGATGGTGCGATCGAAGTTGCGCTTTGGAACTATGCCCCCCCATTTGGTACGGGAGCGAGCTACACGCCACCTCCCGCGAACGCAGGTGCGACTAAGAGCTTTGAGGTAACGCTCTCAGGCGTGCCGTCGAACGCAGACGTCGAGGTGTGGCGGCTGGACGACGACCACGGCAACGCGGTGAAGGCATTCGATTCTATGGGACGACCCGCGGGAAGCCTGACTCAAGACCAGATCAATAAATTGCGGGCAGCGGGCGCTATGGCACCACCAGAAGAGGTCCGTCTCTCCAGTGGCCACTTGCAAATTGCCGTGCCTGTGCATGGGCTTGCGCTACTCATAGTAAAGAAGCATCCGTGAATAATCTTCATTGAGATAACTACCTTGATGGCGAGGTTTTCTTACGAGCGGGGACAGATGCGCTGTGTAAAAGTACTGGCAGCTGCAACTCGGTCCGCCGCCTACCCGTTGACACAGCCGCCCGTTGATCTGGTCAGTGTGACGCCACGTAAACTGACGCCGAATGGATTGCTTCCGTAACCCATTCTGGGGATACCCGAGTGTCACGGAATACCGCAAACTCAAGACATGAGGTTTACCCCGCCCAAGAGCTGTCTCTATGGAGCTCTGATATTAGTCAGCGCTCATGCGGTAGGGGCTTCAACAACTCCTGGAGACGGAATGCTTACGCCTCCGTCCACGCTGAACGTCCCGCTCAAAAACTCTCTGGATACAGCGGTCTTAGAAAGTTTAAGACGTGATGTCGCGATTCACCCTAAT
>Ga0207042_1158_pt1 | contig 11829 bp, 9 predicted proteins | sample Alteio_BWMinCont_70_FD_153310 | JGI IMG/M metagenome (GOLD analysis project Ga0207042, IMG submission 153310) | Enriched cells from forest soil in Barre Woods Harvard Forest LTER site, Petersham, Massachusetts, United States -... | ecosystem: Environmental > Terrestrial > Soil > Temperate forest >... | reverse complement strand
GTTACAGCAATACCTTGACAAGACCACGATCATCCCAATCGGGTTGGATGAAAATAGCTATCCGGCGCCGCGCGAAGAGCTCCTCCGTTTTTGGAAAAGCCAGGTAGGTGAAAATTTTTTCCTCTTCGTTGGCGTTTTGCGATATTACAAAGGATTGCATATCTTGCTCGACGCCTGCGTCAATAGCAACAGCCGCGTAGTCATTGTGGGTGCTGGCCCGGTTGAGGAGGATCTTAAGCGGCAGGCGACGCGCTTGGGTTTGACCAACGTCAAGTTTTTGGGCGCGGTATCGGATGAGGATAAAGTTGCGTTATTGAAGCTGTGTCGCGGCGTCGTATTTCCGTCGCATTTGCGCTCAGAGGCATTTGGCGTCACCTTGCTCGAAGGCGCAATGTATGGCAAGCCCTTGATTTCGTCGGAGATTGGCACCGGTAGCAGCTACGTCAATATGGACGGCGCGACCGGGATGGTGGTGCCGCCCAACGACCCTGCGGCGCTACGCCATGCGATGCACGCTATCGAATCGAATAATCAATTGGCCAATGAGATGGGATGTCGTGCACGCGAGCGCTTTGATGCGTTGTTTACCGCCAAGCAGATGGGAAAATCCTATGTTGCCTTGTATCGGCAAGTGCTCGGGGACCAAGCTGATGCGTAAATTAGCCAATGGAATATGGGTCACCGAAGTTCGCAGTCCCGATGGTGCCACGGCAATCATTGCCGATCATGGTGCCCAATTAATATCATGGATACCAGTCGATGGTAAAGAAGCACTCTATCTCAGTGCGCAGTCGAAGTTTGGCGGAACTAGCGCGATACGCGGTGGCGTGCCGATTATTTTCCCGCAATTCGGTGAGCGTGGCAGCGGAACACGTCATGGTTTTGCTCGTTTGCTGGCGTGGCACCAGATTTTTTCCGGCACCTTGCAAGAACACGCAGTGGTGCGGTTTCGCTTAGGTATTGAAGACTTGCTGGCTTTCAATTGGCCGCATCAATTCGAGATGATGTTTGAAATGTCAATTTCGGCACAGCAATTGAACATGAGCTTGACCGTCCACAATCGCTCGGATCATGCGTGGGAATTCTGCGCGGCGCTGCACACCTATCTGGGCGTGTCGGACATTGCCAACATCGAAATAGCAGGGCTGCAAGATAGTCGCTATCTGGATCAAGTAGCAGGCGGCACGCCTTCTATACAGGACGCGAAGGCGTTGCGTATTGATGCTGAAGTTGACCGGATCTACCCGGCCGTGAAGATGCCGGTTGCGATCATTGACCGGGATCGCACCGTTACTATCCGCAATCACGGACTTCGCGACGTCGTTGTTTGGAATCCTGGGAAAGAAAAGGCAGCGCAAATAGGCGATATGGCAGCACAGGATTATCGCTCATTTGTATGCATCGAAGCGGCGGCGATCGATAAGCCGGTGCGGCTGGGGGCAGGTGAAACCTGGTCTGGCTCGCAACACATCATGGTCAGGAACAACTAGTCATGGATTGCAACAGCGGCGAGCCGATGTTTTGCTCACGGTAACAGGAAATGATGACGGATCATCTACAGCGTGACAATGACAATGGCATCGTTGACGGCAGAATTTGCGCCGTCATTGTCAGCTATTGCCCCGACCCCATGCGACTGCGCGCATTGGTGGAGTCGGTGCAATCGCAAACGGACCTGGTGATGATTGTCGACAATGGATCTTCGATTGATGCGCTGGTGGAAATCCGTCGATTGATGAACGGCGACTCCGTCAAGCTGATTGAATTTGGCGAAAATCGCGGCATTGCCGCCGCACACAATGTTGGAATTCGCTATGCGATGGAACACGCGTTCGAATACGTGCTATTGCTGGACCACGACAGCAGATTGCTGCCCGATTGTGTGCCGCAATTGGTGCAAGCCAGTCGACGTCTTGCCAGTTCCGGCATCAAGCTCGCTGCGGTCGGGCCCCAATATAACGATGAAACGTCGGCACGGCGCGCGCCGTTTTGGCGATTTTATCGTTGGAGCTATCGCAGGATTTATGCGCGCCCCGATGATGAAGTGATTGAGACCAGCGTCCTGATTTCGTCGGGTACGCTGATCTCTTGTGAAATACTCAAAACCATAGGTTTGATGGATGAACCGTTGTTCATCGATGGAGTCGATTGGGAATGGTGTTTTAGGGCATCGGCGCTGGGCTATCGTCTGTATGGTGTAACCGCGGCCATCATGCAGCATAGCCTGGGGGACAGCGGCATCAATGTGATGGGCCGCATATTGCCCTTGCACAGTCCTTTGCGTCATTATTACGTGTACCGAAATACGATCTTGATGTGCAGGATGGCGGAAGTGCCAATGTCGTGGAAGTTTTATTTTTCGCTAAGACTATCGCTGAGGTTTTTGATCTATCTGATCATGGCGTCGCACCGCATTGAACGATGTCGAATGATTTGGCGAGGACTGCGCGACGGATTTTTGGGGCGTTATGGGCGTTTTGAATTGACAACCAATTGACTGGCGCAGTCAAACAGGTTCTGTCAAACAAGTCATCCCCATGAAAACCTTGAAATTACATGTTTCTTACTCTGCATTAAAATGACATTCATTCGATTTTTCCTGTTCAATTTGATTGGTAATGTGCTGCCGATAATCACTGCTCTGGTCGCAGTGCCGGTCATTGCGCATTATGCAGGGGTCGATCGATTAGGGGCGCTGGGAGTGGTTTGGGGCTTGATCGGCTATTTCGGTTTTCTTGATTTCGGGCTAAGCAGAGTAGTCACTCGCCGAGTCGCCATTGCTCTGGAGCAGAATCGCAGGGAGCAAGAGCTAACCGAGTTGCGCGCTTTCCTCTGGTGGTGGGCCGTTCCGGGACTGATTTTTATAACGCTGTTGCTGATTTTTTCGCGCCCACTCTTTTCTCGATTTTTCCCCAACGACTGGATGGGGACGGAATTAAACGACGGCTGGATCTGGATCTGCTTGTGCATCCCAATTACCTTATTGACCAACTGGGTACGCGGCGCACTCGAAGGCGCACAGAGATTTGCGCGAGTGAATTTTATGCGCACAATATTTGGCGCCTGGAATTATGCGGCGCCTGCGGCGGTAGTGCTAATCGCGCCGACATTGACGGCGATGATCGCAGTCATCGCCCTGGGGCGGTTCCTGGCCTTGATCGCACATGCGTGGGCTTGCCTGCAGGTCGAGCCGGAAATTCTGGTCGGGCCTACACCTCGGCAGTTGACAAGTGCGCGCCTGTTTTTTCAAGAGGGTGGCTGGATGACGATATCGAATTTGATCGCCCCATTGATGGTTTATAGCGATCGCTTCGTGCTGGCCGCTCTCGTGCCGACCAGGGCGGTCGCCTGGTATGTCACGTCGCAGGAAGTCATGTTGCGAACCTTGATGATACCCGCTGCGCTTGCAGGTGTCTTATTTCCGAAATTTTCCGAAGCCACGAGTGCGCCGCTCGCGGCAAGCGCATTTAAGCTCTATCAACGCAGTATCCGATTAATTTCGGCGATGATGTTGCCAATCTGCACTTTGGCAACCGTGCTTGCGTATGATGCGCTAAGCGTTTGGCTTGGTGAACCATTCGCGTTGCATAGCCATCGCGTGGTTGAGATCATTTCAATTGGTATATTCGTGGCATCGATAGGTCAATTACCGTTTGCGTGGTTACAGGGCTTGGGTCGCTCGTCTGTCACCGCGCGCATCCATATGGTCGAATTACCCGTTTATGCAATCGGATTGTATCTGTGCGTTAAGTATGCCGGTATCGAGGGCGCGGCTTGGATGTGGACGATACGTGTTTCCGTCGACTGCTTGCTACTTCTGATAATGGCAGCACAAGAAGGCCGGCGTCCGTTAATATTGATAGCAATATCTGGTGCGACGTTTATTTCCTTGGCAGGTTATGTGACCGGGCCAGAACGAGATATGCAGTGGCGCCTCGGTATTGCCGCGATCATCGGGATGGTTGCGCTGCTCGCGGCATGGTTCGGATTGCTAAACCGAGAAGACCGCAACGAAATTGGAAGATTGCGCCATGCAAATTAGTTGTTCAATCGTCTGTTATCACAACGCGCCGGAGCAGCTTGCCCAGGTTCTCGCCAGCATTGTCGCGTCCGGACTTCTCGTAGCCATCTATGTGGTTGACAATTCGGCTACGGTTGCGTTGTCTAAAATTGCCCAGCGTTTCGGTGCCACTTATATCCACCTGCCGCACAATCCGGGCTTTGGCGCCGGACACAACGCTGCGCTTTTGGAGGTGTTCAAAACGGATGCCGAGTTTCATTTGGTGTTGAATCCCGATATTCGTTTTGGTGCAAATGTTATCCCTTCGTTGGTGGACTACCTGCAACAATACAGTGAAATCGGCTTGGTCATGCCCGGCATATTATATCCGGATGGGAAACCGCAGCATCTTTGCAAATTGTTACCTAATCCAGTCGATTTAATGATTCGACGTTTCTTCCCCACCTTATTTAAGCTGACTGGCCGCCTGGCATCGTATGAAATGCATGCCAGTGGCTACGACAAAGTGATGGACGTACCGGCCTTATCCGGTTGTTTCATGTTAATGCGCACCAGCATATTGCGTAAAACCGGCGGCTTCGATGATCGATTTTTCATGTATATGGAAGACGTCGACTTGTCGCGCCGGATCGGGCGTGTGTCGAGAACTGTGTATTTCCCGTTTGTGTCGGTGATTCACGATTATGGCAAAGGATCGTATAAAAGTTTAAAGCTGCTGTATTATCATGCGCGCTCGGCAATATTATATTTTAATAAATGGGGCTGGTTTTCTGATGCCGAAAAGAAACGTGCCAACCGTGCAGCGATGCAGAAAATTCAATCAATCAACAACATAAACAATGGCTAGTGCAACATTGCGTCCGTCTAAGAACCACCGTGACGGTTCATCTTGCTTGATGTGGCACACCTAAAATGAATTCCTTTCTGATCAGTTTTTTCGTATCGATCGTATTGACTCTGATAGCGATCAAACAGGCCAAATTCCATGGCGCTGCACTCGACTCTAATTTGTCCGGCGTGCAAAAGGTCCATGCGCATGTCGTGCCGCGAATTGGTGGCATCGGCATCTTTCTATCGGTGGTAATCACGGGCTTCTTGACCATGTGGCGTGCACCGCCAGTCGGGCGCGCGATTTTGTTGCTGTTAATTTGTTCATCGGTCGCATTCTTGGGTGGCATCGTTGAAGACTTCACCCAACGCGTGAGTCCTGCCCGGCGTCTGGTGTTGACCATGTGTGCGGCAGCGCTTGGCTATGCACTGCTGGACGCCAGGATCGAGCATATCGATGGCCTGTTTTCATGGGTGCTTTCTCTCGATAAACTCTGGTGGATATCGCTGCCCTTGACGGTGCTGGCGGTGGCGGGGATTGCCAACGCAGTCAATATCATCGACGGCTTTAACGGCTTGGCGAGCGTGGTCAGCATTTGCATGTTTTTATCGCTCGGCTACGTTGCCTTGCAAGTAAACGACCAATTCGTATTGGTCGTGGCCTTAATGACCGCTGGTGCTACCGCCGGATTTTTAGTGTGGAATTACCCCGCGGGCCTGATTTTCCTTGGTGACGGGGGCGCGTATTTCATTGGATTCATGTTGGGCGAATTATCGATTTTGCTGGTGATGCGAAATCCGCAAGTGTCGACCTGGTATGCCGCGTTGCTGTTGATTTACCCGGTGTTCGAGACGCTTTTTTCGATTTACCGGCGAATTTTCTTGCGTGGACGTTCGCCTGGATTGCCGGACGGCATACACTTGCATAGTTTGATATTCCGGCGCCTGGTATTGTGGGCCGTCGGACGTCGTGACGCGCGCGCATTGACGCGCCGCAATTCGATGACATCGCCCTATTTGTGGTTGTTGTCATTATTGGCGGTGATGCCGGCGACGCTACTTTGGCGTCACAGTTTTTTGTTGATTTTGTTTTGCTTTTTATTTATAGGCACGTATGTGTGGCTATATGCAAGCATTGTGCGCTTTAAATCACCTCGCTGGATGATAATGGGTCGGCGCAAATAAGCGACCAAAAAGCGGCAAATAAGCGCCGTCATGATTAATTTAAACTCACTTCTTTTCTGCTATGTTGACTCTTTCTCAAAGCATATTTAAAGCCTACGATATTCGCGGCATCGTCGGTAAAACACTGGACGCAAGCGTCGCGCGCAAGATAGGGCACGCGTTCGGCAGCGCAGTCCGGCGCAAAGGCGAGAACGTAGTTGTCATTGGCAAAGACGGTCGCTTGTCGGGCCCCGAATTGACAACAGCCTTGGCGCAAGGCTTGCAAGATGCCGGCGTCGATGTAATCGACTTAGGCGTCGTCGCGACACCGATGGTCTACTTCGGTACGCACGTATTGGACGCCAATTCCGGAGTGATGGTGACCGGCAGCCATAATCCTCCCGACTACAACGGTTTCAAAATGGTGTTGGCGGGTGAGGCGATTTATGGCGACACGATTCTGGCGTTGTATCAAGCAATACTTGATCAAGCGATACTTGCCAGTGATTTGGAGCATGGCAAGGGCGGCTACCGGACGCACGACATACGGCAAGATTATTTGGCGCGTATCGTCGGCGATGTGAAATTGGCGCGGCCGATGAAAATTGCCATTGATTGCGGCAATGGTGTAGCGGGTGCCTTTGCAGGCGATTTATATCGCGCACTGGGTTGCGAAGTGACCGAGCTGTTTTGCGAAGTCGATGGCACCTTCCCGAATCATCATCCCGACCCGGCGCACCCAGAAAACTTGCAAGACTTGATCCGCTGTTTGCAGCAGACCGATGCCGAGATTGGCTTGGCCTTTGATGGCGATGGCGATCGTCTTGGGGTAGTGACCAAAGACGGTCAAATTATTTACCCGGATCGGCAATTGATGTTGTTTGCCGAAGATGTATTGACGCGTCACGCCGGACGCGAAATTTTGTATGACGTCAAATGCACGCGCCACCTCGCTCCCTGGATTACAGCGCGCGGCGGCAAGCCCTTGATGTGGAAAACCGGACATTCGCTGGTGAAGGCCAAGATGCGCGAAACCGGCGCACCATTGGGTGGCGAAATGAGCGGCCATGTGTTCTTCAAGGACCGCTGGTACGGCTTTGACGACGGCATGTATGCCGGCGCGCGCATGCTCGAATTATTGAGTCGGAGTGCCGACCCATCGGCACTGCTCAACGCACTGCCGCAATCATCCAGCACGCCGGAATTGCAATTGGCGTTACAAGAAGGCGAAAATTTCGCCTTGATTGGCAAGTTGCAATCGGACGCGAAATTTCCAGGTGCCGATCAAATCATCACGATTGACGGTTTGCGCGTCGAATACCCGGATGGCTTTGGCTTGGCCCGGTCCTCGAATACCACACCGGTGGTCGTGATGCGTTTCGAGGCAGAATCCGCAGCGGCGTTGGCGCGTATCCAGGCGGAATTCAAGCGCGTGATTTTGGCGGCCAAACCCGACGCGCAATTGCCTTTCTGAATGCCGTCGACGTGAAAATCCTGATTGTTCGCGTATCGTCGCTAGGCGACGTGGTACATAATATGCCGATGGTGGCCGATATTTTGCGCCATTTTCCGGATGCGCAAATCGATTGGGTCGTCGAGGAAGCCTATACCAGTCTGGTTGCGCAGAACAATGGCGTGCATCAGGTGATCCCGATGGCACTGCGCCGATGGCGCAAGAGTTTGCTGTCACCGGCTACCCGTGCGCAAATCGCTGCTTTTCGCCACAGCTTGCGCAGTCAAGCCTACGATTTCGTGTTTGACACGCAAGGTTTGTTCAAGACCTCGGTCGTGATGCGTATGGCGAGATTGACGCCTAATGGTAAGCGGGTCGGATTGGCCAATGCGACCGAAGGTTCGGGCTACGAAGCAATTTCCCGTATTTTCCACGATGTCAGCGTGCCGGTTGGTTTGCGTATGCACGCCGTGCTGCGTGCACGCACGGTGGCGGCCGCCGCGCTGGGCTATAACATCGACAGCGCACCGGATTTCAAACTGGATGCGCCGACGCTGGACGAGGCTGGGGCAGGGCAATTGCCAAGCTGGCTGCCTGGTAGTCCCTACGTGGTGTTTTTTCATGGCACCGCGCGGGCGCAAAAGCAATGGCCAATCACGCATTGGATCGCGCTTGCGCGCCGTTTGCAAGAACGCGGTTTGCCGGTCTTATTGCCGTGGGGGAGCGACACGGAAAAACGCACCGCCGAACTAATGCAGGCGCAAATGCCGAACGGCGTTGTTTTGCCGAAGCTGCCATTGATGGAGGCTGTGCTGTTGGCGCAACGTGCTACCTTGGTGGTTGGCGTCGACACCGGCTTGACGCATGTCGCCGCCGCCTACCATCGTCCCACCATAGAATTGTATGGCGACTCGCCGCGCTGGAAAACGCAGGGTGACTGGTCACCCAATATCATCAATTTGGGCGATCTTGGCATGTTGCCTGACGTCGAAGAAGTTGAGTTGGCCGTCAAACGCTTGCTCGGCTGAAATAATTCAAATCATGTTTGCATGTCTATTAGCGCTGGATCATGGATAATAGTGGCATGGAACAACAAATCCTTGAAATTGATGGGGACGACTGGCGACCCGTCGCTGCCAATCCAGAATGGATTGCCGCGCTCGAAGCTGGCAAAGTGCTGTATTTTCCGCATCTGGCATTTACGCTGAGTGCGTCGGAACAACGCTTTCTGACGCCTGTAGTGCGGGACCCCAAGGCCCGAAATATCAGTCTTGATGCCGCTGGAAAGTTAAAAGGTGCAGTCGGTGACCCCGCTGCGCAAGCGGAACTCGCAACGATGATCGGGCGTTTCCGTGCACAAGCGCAAGCATTGATTGATGCAATCCTGCCGCGTTACAGCGCCTCGTTGCGGCTCGCTCCAACCAGCTACCGACCGATGCAGGTGGAGACTCGAACGCAATCGTGGCGGGCAGACGATCGTCGTATGCATGTCGACTCTTTTCCATCGCGGCCGAATTACGGCGAGCGCATCTTGCGCGTATTCACCAACCTTAATCCAGAGGGTTTGCCACGTGTGTGGCGGGTCGGTGAACCGTTTGAGCAAGTCGCACAACGCTTTTTGCCGCGCGCCAAATCCTACGTCAGATGGCAGGCGAAGGCCTTGAATGCGCTGCATGTGACCAAAACCTTGCGCAGCGAATACGATCACTTGATGCTGCAGCTGCATGATGGCATGAAGTCGGACCTTGACTATCAGCGTGACGCTGCGCAAGTGACGATGCCGTTCCCGGCTGGCTCGGTATGGGTGTGTTTTTCCGACCAAACCTCGCACGCGGTGATGTCCGGGCAATACATGATGGAACAAACTCTGCATTTGCCAGCTGATTGCCAGTATGATCCGCTCGCCAGTCCGTTGGCGATTTTGACGCGCCTGACGGGGCGCGCGCTAGTTTGATAGGCGCACTGTATTCGACCGCCTGGTGGCTGGCGCTGCCGCTGGTTCTGGCGCGCCTATGGTGGCGCGGTCGGCGCGAAGCCGGCTATCGTCAACATATCGCGGAGCGCCTCGGAATTTATGGACGCGAATTAAAACCGCGCGATGGACAGGCGGTGATCTGGATACATGCGGTATCGGTTGGCGAAACGCGTACTGCTGAGCCCTTGATCGATGCCCTGCTGCAAACCTATCCCGAACACTCCATTGTATTGACGCATATGACCCCCACCGGTCGAACCACCGGCCAAGCCTTGTTTGCGACGTATGCGCCGCGTGTGGTGCAATGCTATTTACCCTACGATATCGCATCGATGGCGAGCCGTTTTCTGGACCACTTCAAGCCGCGCCTGTGTGTGTTGATGGAGACCGAAGTGTGGCCCAACACGGTGGCGCAATGCGTGCGACACCAAGTGCCGGTGGCTTTGGTCAATGCGCGCTTGTCGGACCGTTCGCTGAAAAAAGGGCAGCGCATGTCGGCCTTGATGGGGCAGGCCGCCAAGTCGCTCGAGTGTGTGGCGGCACAGACGGTGGCCGATGCCGAGCGCTTGACAAAACTCGGTGCGCGCAACGTTCAGGTCACTGGCAGCATCAAGTTCGATGTCGCACCGCCAGCCAACGCAGGAATCGACGGTGCGGAGTTGCGTCGTCTGTTTGGCATGCGCTCGATTTTATTGTGTGCCAGCACGCGCGACGGTGAGGAAGCCTTGATTCTGGATAGCATGGCGCAAGTGGATTTGGGTGATGCGTTATTGATCATCGTGCCGCGCCATCCGCAACGATTCAACGATGTGTCGCGCATGATCGATGCGCGCGGCTTGCAGATGGCACGGCGCTCGACATTGGACGGGACTCCGCTTGCGGCAAATGTACAAGTGTTGCTGGGAGATTCAATGGGTGAGATGTTTGCTTACTACGCGGCCTGTGATGTCGCTTTCATCGGCGGCAGTTTGTTGCCGCTCGGTGGGCAAAACATGATCGAAGCATGCGCACTCGGCAAACCCGTATTGTTCGGCCCTCACACTTTCAATTTCAATTTGATCAGTGAGGATGCAGTCGAAGCCGGCGCAGCAGTGCGGGTACCGGATGCGACAACCATGCTGCGTGAAGCCTTACACCTGCTGCATTCGGAATCGGAGCGTAACGCACGCGGGGCAAAGGCCTTGGCCTTTGCCGAACAACATCGCGGTGCCGCACAGCGCACGATGAATTTACTGCAGCCCTTCTTAATGCATCAACAGTGAATTGACAGCGATCAAATCGTCTTCCTTCAATGAACCGGCAGCCGACTTTAGGCGCAAGCCGTTCACAATCGTGTCATAGCGTGCCTTGGCCAGTGTCTGGCGCGTATTGTACAACTGCTGTTGCGCATTGAGCACGTCGATGTTGATGCGTATGCCGACCTGATAACCAAGTAAATTAGAATCCAGCGACGATTGGCTCGATACCTCGGCAGCTTCATAGGCGGTAACTTGCGCCAGGCCGCTGCTGACGCCCAGATAAGATTGTCGCGCCGCTTGCGCGGCCGTGCGGCGCGCGCCTTCCAAATCGTGCTCGGCTTTATCGGCCAGTGCGACCGACTCTTTCACTTGGCTGTTGACGGAAAAACCGGAAAAAATAGGAATATTCCATTGCAAGCCTACTGCCGTTGCGTTTGCAGTGCCCGGCGGCGATGTTACGGAATCACCGCCCTGATAGTTATGCTGGCGATTGGCAACCAGGTCCAAGGTCGGGTAATGGCCGGCACGGCTGAGTTTTATCGTGCGACGCGCGATTTCCCGGTTGATTTGCTGCCCCACCACCGTGAAATTTTCGTGGTCCGCACTGTCCACCCATTTATCCATTTGCGCCGGTTCCGGCAGTGTAAGTTTTACGCCTGCGCGCAAGGTCGCCAGGTCGCCCGGCGGCGTACCGATAATTTGTTCGAGTGCAGTGCGTTTGATTTCGAGATCGTTTTGCGCCGCCAATTCTTGAGCGACAGCCAAGTCGAAACGCGATTGCGCTTCATTGGTATCGGTGATGGTGGTCGTGCCGACTTCAAAATTACGCTTGGCCGACGCCAATTGCTCGGTAATGGCGACTTTATTGGCTTGAATCGAGGCCAATGTATCTTGTGACGTCAATACATCGAAGTACGCTTGCGCTACGCGCAACATCAAATCCTCCTGTGCCTGGGCAAATAGCGATTCGGCTGACGCGGCAGACAATATGCCGATTTGATATTGCTCCCAGTTCGCCATCCGAAACAGCGGTTGAGTAAGCTGGACCGCATAATTTGAAGAAGGATAATGCGAGCTTAAACTTGAAGTGCCGCCGAAGGCAGCAGGCGCGGTTGTTTGTTCATCCAGGCCATTTCTGAAGTAACTGCCT
>Ga0207042_1155_pt1 | contig 12033 bp, 12 predicted proteins | sample Alteio_BWMinCont_70_FD_153310 | JGI IMG/M metagenome (GOLD analysis project Ga0207042, IMG submission 153310) | Enriched cells from forest soil in Barre Woods Harvard Forest LTER site, Petersham, Massachusetts, United States -... | ecosystem: Environmental > Terrestrial > Soil > Temperate forest >... | reverse complement strand
AGAAATGTCCACTTTTTGACCCAAACGAATCGCACCTAAGTCTGTTTCATTAATATACGCGCGCAACCAAACATTACGTAAGTTTCCTACCGTCACAATAGGCGTACCTGCTGCGACAACTTCTCCGGATTCAATATTTTCCGAAAGGACATATCCTTCTAGCGGAGATGTCAAGGTCGCATATCCTAAGCGTGTTTGAGCAATTGAAAGAGAATCTTTAGCTTGCTGAACATTGGCCTCGCCCTGACGAATTTTTTCATCACGTGTGCCCTTTTGAAGAAGTTCTAGGTATTTGACTGCTTCATCATATTTAGCACTTGCCACAATAAAAGAGGTTGTACTAGCTTCAAATTCACGCGTCGAAATGACATCAGAAGCATACAGTTTTTTTTGACGAATGTAATCTTGTTCTAGGCGAATGAGATCGGCTTTCGTGTCTTCCATTTTAGCATTGGCTTGCGCAATTTCTTCGGGAAGGTAACCTTGAATAAGTTCTAAAAGGGCCGCTTCGACAGCTTTGAGTTGTGCTTCTTTAACGGCTACATCCAGAACGAGTTCGGAAGGATCCATGAGAGCAACATGTTGACCTTTTTGGACACGTTCCCCTTCGGAAACCAGACGTTCATCGACACGGCCACCCAGTTTAAAAGCAATTTCGACTTGGGTGACTTCGATATTGCCGGAAACATACAGGATGGAAGTGTCAGTAAAGCCACCACTTTTTTTTAAGTAGAGAGCAAGTAAAGCAATAAGGACAAAAAGAGGAAGAAGGTAAATGCGTCTATCCATAAATTCAATATTTAATGGATACAGTATTTAAGGTACAGGAATGTCGTAAAAATTTTAACACAGAGTAGAACACAAGAAACAAAGGCACAAAGAGGATAGAAAATCCTTTGTGTCTTTGTTTCTTGTGTTCTACTCTGTGTTAAAATTTTTACGACATTCTTATCCTCTACATACTTAAACTAGAGAATCTTCTAGAACTCTTCCCCAATACACCCACCAAAATCTCTTCTAAACTACTGATAATAATCTTTTTACGCGCACGCGTTACCCCGGTATAAACAAGCTCTTTTCCAAATTTCTCGCTTCCTTCCGGCACGACTAACCACACTGTGTCAAATTCACTTCCTTGACTTTTGTGCACGGACATACAAAACGCTACTTCATAAGGTGGCAGTAATACAGCATCGACGACTTCTCTTCCTTGAAAAAAAGCATAGTGAGGCATGCCCGATCGAGTCACTAAAACACCGACCTCTCCATTCACTAATCCTGAACTGCGATCATTTTTTGTAATCATGATCGGCATAGCCATCCACTCCCTTGTACCAATACGCTGCTTCCAACGCTTCGCAATGGCTAAATTTAATGCTTCGACTCCCCAAGGACCTTGACGAAGGGGACTAAGCACGCGAAATTTTTGAAAAGATTCCAATAAGACTTCGGGACGCGTACGTTCCGGATCAAGATAGGGAAAATAAGTCACTATCTCTTGTAAATTTTCTTCTAAATCATGGGGCCGTCTTTCTATTCCCTCTGCACTTTGATCCAGTAAATCTTGGACTTCTTGAACATTCCCTTGGTTAATTGCTCTGGATAACTCCACAATTCCTTGAAGCTCAGAACGTAAACATCTATTAAGAACAGTGGCTCTTTCTGAAACAGCATTAATCAAATCGGCAAAAAGTCCCCCAGCTTCTACAGGGGGTAACTGATCTTTATCCCCTAATAAGACTAAACGAGCTCCTGGCTTGATCGCTTTTAATAAATGCCGCATCATTTTTACATCGATCATGGAACTTTCATCGACGATGATCAAATCTTCAACAAGAATCACCGCGTCTGCATCCCGATCTTCGTCATCATTTTCCCTGATTCCTAACAAACTATGTAATGTTTTTGCTTTGAGCGTCGGAAAACTTTCTACTCTTTCTGTGGCACGTGTTAAACTTTGTTGTAAATTAGAGGCTGCTTTTCCTGTAGGCGCCGCAAGCGCAATCTTATATCTGTCACGCATTTCTAAAGGCAGTAATTCCCACACCACCCGCACTAATTCCCCGGCTGTATATGTTTTTCCTGTTCCTGGACCTCCAGAAATTAAACTTAAACATGATTCGCAAGCATTTAATACTCCGGATATCTGTTCAGGAAGTAACTCCGACGGCTTTAAACAACGTTCAGCGTTTTCTCTTTCGATGGAAATAGATGGGGTCATTTGTTTTAGACGTTCTAGCTGTTGATAAATCTCCGTAATGGCTGCCCAATATTTCTGAAAGTAGTAAGATGGGCGTATCAGGTAAATCCTTTTCCCCTAAATGAACTGTCGAACAAAGGGCAGAAGTTAAGTCCTTTGCCCCTTCCCATGCTAACCTATCCAATTCCTCATCACCCAAAGAAGGAAACAATCGATTTTCAGTGAGATGTACACAAAGATGCCCCCCACGTAGCGCAGCAGAAAGTGCACAAAATAAAGCTGCCTGAGGTTCTGTGGAATCTTCGGTAGCTAAAAATTGTTCAGCGATGAGCAAATCAATGGAAGCGAGAATTCCCTCATCTTTTTTTTGCTTTAGAATAGTCCATAAGGAGGTAGTTTGAGTCATAAATTAAGTATATCCACTCGGTGATTTTTAGTTGCAGAGAAAATTACTTGCTTGCTAGAATGAATCCTCTTCATGCGAAAGTGGCGGAATTGGTATACGCGCTACCTTGAGGTGGTAGTGGGGGAAACCTCGTAGGGGTTCGAGTCCCCTCTTTCGCATCTCTTCTCTTTAATCCCCTTTTCATGTACACTACAAATAAACCTTTAACTTAAAGACTTTATGGACTGCTGCGCATTTTGTACCGCCTCATCTTACAGTATCAAACCTTTTTTTGAAGCATTACGCTCACGCTATAAGGCAACTCTCTACAAAGATGTGGTGCATATCGAGATTCCCATCAACGGGGTCAACCATGACGTTCTTTATTTTTCTTATGGTGTTACCATTGTGTGGGGCGCATCCAAAGAAAAATCTGCTCCGTTTCTAGAAAAAATTGCTGACTATATTCAGAATCCTAATCCAGAAATAGAAACAGACGAATTTACCTACGTTTATGGTGCTACTCAAAAAATTATTGAAGATGAAATCACCCTTCCAAACGAAGACATATTAACAAAAATTGCTATTTCGCAAGGGATTGCCCAGTCCGTTAAATTAGGCTCTTTTGAAACAGCTATTCAAAAAATATTTAATTTAACAAAGCACATTCCGGAAGATCTAGCTGCTCACGGGCGTATTTCACTTTCACGACGACAAATCCGAAAGATGATGGGCGAGCTTTTCTTAGAGAGAAATTCGATTAACTTGCACGTGGATGTTTTGGATACACCGGAATTTTTCTGGGAATATCCTGAATTAGAAACCTTGTATAAGATGATCGCCAACTATCTTGATATTGAGACACGTGTGGAAATATTGAATCACAGATTGGATGTTGTGCACGAATTATTTGAAATGTTGGGTAATGAGTTGAATCATCAGCATTCAAGTCGTCTTGAGTGGACTATTATCATTTTGATTGTCATTGAGGTGGTGCTATCATTAATGCGAGACGTTTTCCGTATTATCTAAGATGCGATTTCTAATAATATTAATTCTTAAGTTTTACAAATTAGCGATTAGTCCCTTGTTGGGAACGAATTGTCGATTTGTGCCTTCTTGTTCCGAGTACGCCATGGAAGCTATTGAGAAGCATGGTGTTTGTCGTGGGAGTTGTTTGTCGTTTGTGAGGGTGTGTAAATGTCATCCTTGGCATCCTGGTGGGCATGATCCAGTAGGTTAAAGTGTTGAGTGTTAACGTTTGATTTTTACACAAAGACGAACACAAGATACAAAGACACAAAGAGATCTTTTTTGCATTTATTAATTTTTGTTGAAATGTCGTAAAAAATTAAACCACAGAGAACACAGAGAGGGAAGGAAGGGAGAGAGTCGTTTTTCATTCCTCCGCTATATAAAAATGGAGAGTGTTTTTTTTAATAGCGGAGGAATGAAAAACCACTCTCTCCCTTCCTTCCCTCTCTGTGCTCTCTGTGTTCTCTGTGGTTATTATTCTTAACGGCACTTTCCCAAAATTAATAAATGCAAAAAAGACCTCTTTGTGTCTTTGTATCTTGTGTTCGTCTTTGTGTTAAAATCAAACGTTCTCTTACAACCCTCTCACCAAATCCTGAAACTCTCGTGTCTCACGTATCGCATCAAATTCATGTCTTTGCACCACATGCTTCGCATTTGGCATGCCATCTCGTATTGCACAACGTAACCAGCCTACTGACTGTCTCGCCTTGCCTAACAACGCATAACTTAAAGCATTTAAAAATGCGATATCACTACTAGGCACTTCTTGATAAGCTTTCTCGCCTACTGTTACTGCCACTTCCCACTCTTCCAACCGAAAGGCTATATGCTGCAATAGTGCCAACGATTGCGGCATTAATTTAGCGCGCAGAGGCAATAATAATTGATACGCTTCTTTAAAGTGCCCTTGCTCAGCTAATATTTCTGCTTTTCCTTGCGCTGCTGCATTATAGATGACTCCTTTAGGCGCGACTTGAATAATATCATCAAATAAATGATCGGCCATTTCCCGATTCCCTTTATGCAGGTAATTCAAACCATCACGCAGTTTGTCTTGTAAATTCACATCTCTGTCTTTCGCTACTGCCGGAAGGAGTTCTTTCCAGGCAGTCCAACTTTCATAGGCAAATAATAGAAAAATCGCTCCGATCAAATACTGCATCCCGAAAAAAAACAGAAAAGCAAATCCTACCGCTAAAATCATGCTAATAAAGAAAGCAATTTTAGCTCCGCGTAATCCCCAAATGCCTTCAAGAAAAATGAGGAGAAGTTTTCCCCCGTCCATGGGCTGTATAGGCAATAGATTAAGGATCGTCCAAAATATATTAATAAACACACTGATTTGGAGTAGTTCGCTAAGAAGCGGTTGTGTTTGTGGATTGATGTACTGATAAATAAACATACAAAAGAAAGCGAGTGTTAGACCTGCTAAAGGTCCATTGAGCACGATGATAAAATCTTTCCAAGGACGTAATTCAGTCCCCCAACGATGTGTGAGCCCACCCCAACCCATGAGTTCAATGCGTGCTTTTTGACCAAACGCAACAGCCGTGAGTGCATGTCCATATTCATGAACTAAGATAGAAACAAAAATGATGGCAAACCAACAGGCTGTTCCAAACAAAGAAAAAGTGTTGAGAAATCCAAGAAGTAAGGCAACGATGTAAAAGGCTGGTTGAATAGTGATCGGAATATTTTTCATAAGTTATTTGGAATTGAATGTTGTTTTAATTAAGGTTTCATAGCGCTTCGGCTCCCCTGTCCTAAAATCGTGAACGAGCCCGAGCCCGAGCCCGAATTTTCTTACTACACTAATGCCCAACAATACTCCGGCTAAAATGTCGTGATAAATTCGGGCTCGGGCTCGGGCTCGTTCACGATTTTAGGACGGGCACGGATTTACGGTCTTTCGGATATGTTCAAAACAAAATCTTATTTTTCGAGAACTCGTTTCATGGCCTCACCCATCATTGCAGGCGAATCTGCTACATACACTCCTGCTGCTCGTAGGGCTTCTATTTTATCATCTGCTGTGCCTTTTCCGCCAGCGATAATCGCTCCGGCATGTCCCATACGTCGTCCTGCGGGCGCTGTCTTTCCGGCAATAAATGATGCAACAGGCTTTGTGCAGTGCTGTTTTATCCAGTCGGCAGCGCACTCTTCGGCATCTCCACCAATTTCGCCGATTAACAAAATCCCTTTCGTCTCGGGATCTTTTTCAAACATTTCCAACACATCAATAAAATGTGTGCCATTTAATGGGTCTCCACCAATACCTATACAGGTAGATTGTCCTAACCCCAATTGTGTTGTCTGCCATACTGCTTCATAAGTAAGTGTTCCCGAACGCGACACAATACCAACATGTCCCCGTTTATGAATATATCCTGGCATAATTCCTATTTTACATTCGCCGGGTGTGATCACTCCGGGACAATTAGGCCCAATCAGACGACTTGTTTTGCTCGCACGCATCACTTGACTCACTTCCAACATGTCTCTGACCGGAATGCCTTCAGTAATACACACAATGACTGGAATACCTGCTGCTTCTGCTTCTAATATGGATTCAGCGGCATACGGAGCAGGCACAAAAATCATCGTGGCATCGCAACCAGTTTTTTTCCGTGCTTCTTGAACGGTATCAAAAATAGGTAGATCAAAAACAGTTTGACCTCCTTTACCCGGAGTCACCCCTCCGACCATTTTTGTTCCATAAGCAAGGCATTGCTCGGTATGAAAACGACCGGCTTTTCCTGTAATTCCCTGAGTAATCACTTTTGTATTTTTATTAACTAGGATTGCCATCGTTTTATCTTTGCCCCACTTTAGCGGATTCCACGACCTTGTTTGCCGCTTCTGTTAATCCATGCGCAATTGTGATATTTAGACCTGAGGCTGCTAAGAGTGCCTTACCTTGTTCCACATTTGTTCCTTCCATGCGTACAATTAAAGGAACCTTCACTTTTAATTGTTTAGCAGCAGCGATAATTCCGGCAGCCAATGTTTCGCAGTTCATAATCCCTCCAAAAATATTGACCAAAATGGCTTTGACTTGCGGATCAGACAAAATAATTTTAAATCCTTCGGCAACTTTATCTTCGGAAGCTCCGCCCCCCACATCCAGAAAATTAGCCGCGCGACCCCCGTGTAAAGAAATAAGATCCATTGTCGCCATGGCTAATCCGGCTCCGTTCACCATACAACCAATATCCCCATCTAACGCAACATAGGCTAAATCAAACTCTTTAGCTTGAGCTTCATTAGCAGGGACTTGGGAGGGATCGTAAAAAGCACTAATCTGCTTTTGACGAAATAAAGCATTATCGTCGACGCTTAATTTTGCATCTAATGCGACGAGTTGTTTGTCATTTGTCAGAACTAACGGATTAATTTCCAAAAGAGAAGCATCCGTTTCCACAAAAGCGTGTCCCAAACGACTAATCAGTTCTTTTCCTTGTTTTGCTAACGATTCATCTTGAAACCATCCCATGAATTTCAACATTTGAATCATTTGATAACTTCGAAACTTTCCGTTGATGGGAATCGGCATACGCAGAATCTTATGCGGATGCTTTTCAGCGATCTCTTCGATTTCCATTCCTCCTTCCGGAGATAATATCATCATGCCCTGAGCATTTTGCCGATCAATAACTGCGCCAATATAATATTCTTTGGAATAGTCAAGTAACGGGGAAATTAATACCTGGTTAGCAACAACCCCTTGACTTCCTGTTTGATTATTGACAAGACGCATGCCAATGAGTTGTTCGGCTGCTTTTGTGATTTCTTCAGGGGAACGTGCAAGACGTACACCCCCGGCTTTTCCACGTCCACCGGCATGAACTTGGATTTTTACGACAGCCTGAGAAACACCCAGCTCGCGCAAGGCATTGACGACCTCTTCTCTTGTTGCTGCAACTACAAAAGAAGGAACAGAAATTCCGTAATTTCTCAGGATGCTTTTTGCTTGATATTCATGTATGTCCATTCATTACCAAAGTCAAGTTGTAGGGATATTATCTCTCTGTTAGACTTTGTACCAAAATTGGATTTTACTATGGTACTCAAATTCTTAGCAGCCGGATATCAACGTGTTAAAAATGCTTTAACTAAAACAGGCTCACTGCTTGGCAATAAATTACGCACACTTTTTCAAGGAAATCTAGATGAAGAAAGTCTAGAAGAAATTGAAAAGTTGCTTTATGAAGCGGATCTCGGGGTTCATTTAGCTACAAAATTGACGAATCGTATTCGTGAGCTAAAAAAGAATCATAGGGACTGGGGTTCAGACGAGTTAATGGCTGCCTTAAAACAAGAGTTGTTGGCCTTAATTCCGGATGAAACTGAATCTTCTAGAGATGGGGCTCCCTACGTCATATTAATTATAGGGGTTAACGGGAACGGTAAAACGACATCCATTGCCAAAATCGCCCATAAACTTAAGCTAGAAGGCAAAAGTGTTCTTTTGGGAGCTGCAGATACATTTAGGGCCGCCGCTATTGATCAGTTAGATATGTGGGCGCAGCGAGTCAACGTCAATATTGTAAAGGGGCAGCCCAATGCAGATCCAGCAGCAGTGGCTTTTGACGCCTGTCAGGCAGCAAAAAGCCGATCTTTAGATGTGGCCATCATAGATACAGCAGGCCGATTGCATACGAAAACCGATTTAATGCAAGAATTAGAAAAAATTAAGCGTTCCTGTAAAAAAGTCATTCCTGATGCGCCACAGGAAACATTATTAGTATTAGATGCAACTACGGGACAAAACGCCATTGACCAAGCGAAAACTTTTCAAAAGTACACCCCTATCACAGGTTTAATTTTGACTAAACTGGATGGAAGCGCAAAAGGGGGAATTGTGTTAAGTATCCAGCAGCAATTAGGGATCCCAGTACGTTTTATTGGGGTGGGCGAAGGCATGGAAGATTTGTTGCCTTTTGATAAAGAAAAGTTTGTGGATGCGTTGTTAGGCTAAATCGTAAAATTTTAACACAAAGACGAACACAAGAAACGAAGGCGCGAAGAAACTTGCTGGTCAAGTTTCTTCGCGCCTTCGTTTCTTGTGTTCTACTCTGTGTTAAAATTTATACAACATTAATGAAAGTAAAGCCCCTTCGCTCTTTTTACTTTATTCCTTTAATCGTCTATAATGAAATTTGTAGGGAAATAATCTATATTCCCCACAAGGAGGGCTATGTGTTCGTTATTGAAGACTCTCTCCAGTAAGTTGATTATTCTCGGATTCTGCATGACTGCCCTATTTTTTACTCCTAACGGAGTCTATGGCAGTCAAGTTGGTGTAACTAATCCCCAACCCATTGCTGAACACGGTGGACACGGTGGCGGCCATGGTGGTCATGGTGGCGGCGGACATCACGAAGGACATCATTGGGATGGTGGTCATGGTGGAAATTTCTATGGACACCGTTGGGATGGAGGATATGGGTATTATCGTGGCTATGGGTATGGTTACCCTAGCTATTATGACACCTACTATACATATCCTGGGTATTACGATACCTATTATTACACAGGTTACCCAACCTATTATTATGAAAGCAGCCCGGGACTTTACCTAAATTTCGGATTTTAATCTGAAATTTGGTTAAGGAACAGACCCTTAGAGTCCTTTGGTGAAAGAATAGGTTCACCCTCTAATGGCCAAGTAATGCTTACGTGTGGATCATTCCAACGTAAGCATATTTCGTTTTTAGGGTCATAATATTCTGTCGTCTTATACAAAAAATCCACCTCTTCTGAAAGCACCAAAAATCCATGGGCAAACCCAGGGGGAATCCACAATATTTTTTTGTTTTCACCCGATAATGTGAATCCTTCCCACTGCCCAAAAGTTTTTGATTCTTTTCGAACATCTACAACAACATCAAATACAGCTCCATAAGATACGCGTACTAATTTACCTTGGGGATTCTCTTTCTGAAAATGTAATCCGCGTAAAACGTTTTTTACAGAATGGGAATGGTTGTCTTGAACAAATTGTGTACCCTTTGGAAGAATTGATTGAAAATCACGCTGATTAAAACTTTCAAAGAAAAAACCTCTTGAATCCGTAAATACTTGAGGCTCAAGCACTAACACCTCAGGAATTTTAGCAGGAGTGACTTTCATGAAAAAGACTCGTCTTCTAAAATTTCTTGAAGATATTGGCCATAACTATTTTGATTTAATTGGCTCGCAAGGGCCGCTAAAGCCTGTCTATCGATATATCCTAAGCGATAAGCAATTTCCTCGGGACAGGCGATTTTAACGCCTTGGCGGTACTGAATTGTGCGAATAAATAGGGAAGCATCCAAAAACGATTCGAAAGTTCCCGTATCTAACCAGGCGACTCCCCTACTCATAATTTTCGCATCTAATTTGTTTTCCGCTAAATACATTTTATTCAAATCAGTAATTTCTATTTCCCCTCGGACAGATGGCTTTAATTTTTTGGCCATATCAACAACGTTCTGATCAAAGACATACAATCCTGTCACTGCATATTTGGATTTAGGTTGAGCGGGTTTTTCTTCGATTCCAATAACTTTTTTGTCTTTGTTGAATTCAAGGACTCCATAACGTTGGGGATGAGTCACTTTGTAAGCGAATATAGTGGCTCCGCGATTTTCTTGGATCGCTTTTTTTAGGAGCTGGATTTGATCGCGGCCGTAAAAGATGTTGTCCCCTAAAACCATCGTACAAGGTTGACCCGCGAGGAATTTTTCTCCGACTAAAAAAGCATCGGCTAATCCACGTGGTTTGTCTTGGACTGCATAAGAAAATTGTAAACCCCACTGAGAACCATCTCCGAGAAGATGTTTAAAAAGGGGCGTATCTTGAGGAGTAGAGATGATTAATATGTCACGAATTCCTGCCAGCATCAAGATTGACAACGGATAATAAATCATCGGTTTATCGTAAATAGGCAATAGTTGTTTGGAAACCACATGTGTGACTGGAAAAAGACGTGTGGCAGAACCCCCGGATAAAATAATACCTTTCATCGTTCCATTACTTTTTATAATGTTTTTCAATCCATTCGCGATATTCCCCTGACGCAATTTCTTCGATCCAAGCGGTGCTTTCCAAATACCAGCGCACAGTGGACTCTAGACGCTCTTGGAGATTCGTCGGAGGACTCCACCCTAATTCATGATAAATTTTTGTGCTATCTAAATCGTAACGACGATCATGCCCAGGACGATCTTTCACAAAGGTGATTAAAGAAGCATGCGGAACATGTGTAGAATTTGGCAACAATTTATCTAAAATCCCGCAGAGCAATTCTACTAATTCTAGGTTTGTCATTTCAGAACGACTTCCGATGTTGTAGACCTCTCCGGGAATTCCTTTTGCATTAATGATTCTCAAAGCCTCGCAATGATCGGTGACATAAAGCCAATTACGGATTTGTTGACCATCCCCATAAATAGGCAGAGAAATACCCTGTTTGGCATGCAACATGATTAAAGGGATCAGTTTTTCAGGAAACTGCCAAGGACCAAAGTTATTTGAGCAATGTGTAATAATAACCGGCAATCCATAAGTATGAAAGTAAGCCCGAGCAAAATGATCTGAAGACGCTTTAGAGGCAGCGTAAGGGCTATTAGGAGCATACAAACTAGTTTCCGTCGAAGGAGGCTCATTAGGAGCCAAAGACCCATAGACCTCATCCGTTGAGACATGAATAAAACGAAAAGATTTTTTTGACGATTCAGGCAGTTGTTCCCAATAAATGCGAGCTTCTTCGAGAAGATGTTGAGTCCCCACGACATTTGTTTGGATAAAAGCTTCTGGATCATGAATGGAACGATCGACATGTGTTTCGGCAGCAAAGTGGACGATGGAAGAAGGTTGATGGGTAAGAAGTAAAGATTTAACGAGATCACGATCAAGAATATCCCCATGCACAAAATGATAATTTGGATTAGAAGAGATGGATTCTAAGTTATTAATATTACCGGCATAAGTAAGTTTATCAAGATTAACAACCAAACCCTTATTGGCTGAAAGCCAATCAAGAATGAAGTTGGTCCCAATAAACCCGCACCCACCAGTAACCAAAAGTTTCATGCATACATCCTAATAATACATTGTAACACTCACTAAGAATGCCGTCCTTACACCCATGATTCGCGTAATTTTTTTTATAAAACTTCCCCTAATCGTGAACGAGCCCGAGCCCGCGCCCGAGCCCGAACTTCGAAAACGTATTAATGCACAACAATCCTCCGTCCTCTCCGATCCGATCCCGTTCTCAACTCCGAATTTATTTTGCGCATTAATGCGTTTTCAAAATTCGGGCTCGGGCTCGGGCACGTTCACGATTAGGGGGAGCTAATCATGGGTTACAGGGCTCGATATTTTTATTATCATTTACCCAGGCCTCCGCTGCAACCTGGGCTGT
>Ga0207042_1106_pt1 | contig 12046 bp, 12 predicted proteins | sample Alteio_BWMinCont_70_FD_153310 | JGI IMG/M metagenome (GOLD analysis project Ga0207042, IMG submission 153310) | Enriched cells from forest soil in Barre Woods Harvard Forest LTER site, Petersham, Massachusetts, United States -... | ecosystem: Environmental > Terrestrial > Soil > Temperate forest >... | reverse complement strand
CTTCATTATTAACGCCAATATCGCAAAAAAATGCGTGAGGCGTTAGATATTTTTTGGTCAGAAAATTTTATCCCAAGATTATTTTTTTAACGGCGATTTACTTCTTCTTGAAGAATTCTTGACATTCCGTAGCTTCATGACGCCCTTTGTGCACCCCGTATTGCTAGTGGAAATGACTGCTTGTTCTTCGTAGTCAAAATTGGGATCCACAGGACAATATCGGAGGGGCTAAGATAGGGCAACTATTACAAAATTGCGGAGATCACCAGGGTCACTTCATTTAATCCATGCTCCTACAAGATGATAGGTTGCCGTCCTATATAAATTACGCTGCCTGAACGCTATTCTATAAATAAATTCTTGGACAGATTGCGCTGTGGCCGCCATCGGGTCGCCCATTGATATTCAATGAATTATGTTTCTAGCGATTATGGGAAAAATGACGGGCAGCGATCGATACAACTTTGTTGAAGGAGATTTAAATGAAATTGCTATACAAACCCGTATTATTGGCTTTCACTTTAACCACCATCATGGTCGCCGGTTGTGGCGAACATTCAAAGTCAGACAGTGTGGCTCAAAAAGATGAACAAACCACATCGCCACCGATTGCCACCGATGTCGGCAAAGCGAATGGTGCCGCTACGGCATCGATCGATGATTCGATGATAACGACTAAGGTCAAGGCGGCAATTGTTGCGGAACCTGCATTGAGCACAATGGATATCAAAGTTAATACCAATGATGGTGTGGTGACATTGTCGGGAACAATAGACGCGCCCGACAAGGCATACCGGGCTAAGCAACTAGCGCAAACGGTGGACGGCGTGAAGACTGTCAACAACGAGCTCATTGTCAAATCGCCGAGTTGACTAATTTAAATGTTGAGGCGATGCATCTTGGAAATGCATCTTGACAATGTCTTTTCAAATGTCACGGATTCAAATTCCAGATCATCGCTGATAGAAATCTGTAAAGTTGCACCAAAATTGCAGTCCTCACGCTGCCGTGGAAAGCTAGTTGACTATCAACATACACTTAAGTTCACTGAGAGGCCAAAATGAATACGCTAATACGAATGCTGGCATTGAGTGTGATGACGTTTGGCTTGGTATTTTCTCACTATGATGCCATTGCGCAGGAAGCGCCAGATGCGTTAGTTAAACGAGTCACGCAAGAGGTTTTAGACATCGCCAAGACCGACAAAAACATTCAGTCCGGTAATCAAAAACATGTGCGCGAGTTGGTTGACTCCAAGATTGTGCCGCATATCGATTTTGACCGCATGACCGCCTTGACCACTGGCCCCGAATGGGAAAAGACTACACCGGACCAACAGAAACAATTAGTCAGCGAATTTCGCGCGCTGATCATTCATACCTATTCCGGAGCGCTGTCGAATATCAGAGATCAACAAGTCATCCTCAAACCTCTGCGCACTGATCCAGGCAGCTCCGAGGTCGTCGTTCAAACGGAGATTACCCAGCCCAATCACGAACCTATTCAACTTGCTTATCGCCTTGAAAAATCTGCCAATGAATGGAAAATTTATGACATCAGTATTTTGGGGGCTTGGCTAGTGCAAACTTATAAGAACACCTTCTCCAGTCAAATCAGCAAGAATGGGGTCGATGGCCTGATTAAGACACTGGCGGATAAGAATAAGAATCTATCGAATAATGCGGCGAAACCATCGTGACGACTGATCGCCGCAATTGTGGCCTGGGTGTATGCCATGAAAAAGGCAATATATTTATTGTTGCTGCCATTTATTGGACTGCTTGCACTCATTGTAATAGGTGCGGTCTCATTGAGATACCTCGATTGGAATGGTGCGCGGCCGTGGCTGAATGCGCATATCTCTGAAACGATGGAGCGCCCATTCGCAATCAATGGTGATTTCGCAATAAATTGGGCGACCGAGGCGACTGAAGCGGACTGGCGTCATTGGGTGCCTTGGCCCCATGTCATCGCACACGATGTAACCATTGGGAATCCAAAGGCAAGTAATCAAACCTTCCAAGGGAGGAATTTTGCGACGGCGAAAGAAATCCAGTTCTCCGTCGATCCGCTGGCTTTGATCCCAAAAAAAGTAATCATTCCAGGACTTGTTTTGGCATCGCCGCACCTGTCGCTCCAACGTGACGCAGATGGTAAAGACAACTGGAGCTTCAATCACCATGTGTCAAGCTGGAATCTTGATCTGGGTCGCCTCGTTGTCACCAATGGAACTGTCGAACTTCACGACGCCATTCGCAAACTAGAATTGCGAGGAAACTTAGATACGGTGGATGCCGGTGGATCGGGCGACCGTGCTCTCAAATGGAATATCACAGGCAGCTTGAATGGAGCCACGGTGAGCGGACATGGAATGGGCGCTAGCTTGTTAAGTCTTCAATACGAGTCCGTGCCGTATCCGCTTTCAGCCGACCTTCAAGTTGGAAAAACAAAAATCAGCATCAAAGGAGGAATTACCAAGCCGAATAAATTGGCGGCGCTTAATTTGTACCTTGATTTGGCAGGCGACAGTTTAGCGGACTTGTATGCGTTGACCGGGATCGTGATGCCGAAAACACCGCCGTACATGACGCAAGGTCGATTAATCGGAAAAATTGAGGCGGGCATCAGCAATTGGAATTATGAAAACTTTAAGGGAAAGATAGGCGACAGTGATTTCTCGGGAAGCGTTGAATATGCTTCGGCGCACCCTCCTTCAAGGCTGCGCCCAATGTTGACGGGAAAGGTTCTATCCAATAAGTTGGTTTTCAAGGATCTTGCGCCAGTCATCGGCGCCGGTTCAAATGAAAGAGACTTCGCCGCAGAGCCAACTATCGAGAAAACGGCGACGAATATTGCCTACCCAAAAATTCCAACCAGACCACTGGCGCAACTTTGATGTCAATATTCAATTCACGGGCAAAGAAATTATCCGCACGCATAATTTGCCTATCGAGAACCTGAACGCCGATATTTCCCTGCAGGATGGGGTGCTATCCTTGCTCCCTCTTGAATTTGGCATCGCCGGAGGTCAATATATTTCCAACATTCGCTTGGATGGTCGCAACGCGACGATCAATGCCGCATTAAACTCCGCGATAAGACATGTCAGCCTCAAAAAGCTGGCGCCGAATTTCGAACCCATGCAATCAAGTATTGGTGAAATCAACGGCGACATCAAGCTGACGGGTACCGGCAATTCGATTGCAGAAATGCTAGGAACGTCGAATGGCAATGCCACACTTCTCGTCAACAATGGCACGGTAAGTAAATTGCTATTAGATGAAGTCGGGCTCAACGTCATCAACATCGTGTTCAATAAAATATTCGGAGATAAACAAATCTCGCTTAAGTGCATTATAGGTGACGCCACGTTCACCAACGGGACAATGCAAGTAAACGATTTTTTGATTGATACCAGCGATGCGGATATTGCTGTCGACGGAAAAATAGATTTTCAGGCAGAGCGTCTTGCAATGACTGTAAAGCCTGAAAATAGGCAGTTTCGATTGATTTCGCTCCGATCGCCAATCTATATTGGAGGCACCTTAGCCAGCCCCGAGGTCGGTATCGACAAGGCCAGCGTTGCCATGCGCACTGGTGGAGCAATCGCCCTAAGTGTATTGAATCCATTCGCAAGCTTGTTGCCGTTGGTTGATCTCGGCCCCGGAAAAGATAGCGATTGTGCGAGGTATATTAAATCTGAACAACAACAAAAATTCGTCAGCAATCATTGATTCGAACATCAGTTCTATCTGTGCTTGAACGTAAAACCTTGTTTGAATGGAGCCTGAAGAAGTATTTTCACAGTGTGTCAATGGTAGCGTCGCAATCGCATATTTCTCGGCTCCCAGGTATTCGATCTTGCGACGCCGGACCTACACGTTACATAGTATGTAGTGCGTCAAGGTGATGCTTGCCCGATGCGACACGCGGTGAAAGATTTAATTCGCCGATAGTACGCAAGATCGAATTGCAAGCCCGCGCCGCTTCTTCTCCCTTAATGAGGAAATGCTCGAAGAAGAATTTGTGATGTTCTTCGCCATGAAAATGATGCGGCGTCAGCACTGCGGACAGTACTGGAACAGCGGTTTCCAGTTGCACTTGCATCAAGCCGGAAATAACGGCCTGGGCGACAAATTCATGCCGATAAATGCCGCCATTGACCACAAGACCAGCTGCGATAACGGCAGCGAATTCTCCGCTTTGAGCCAATGATTTTGCAAGCAATGGAATTTCAAAGGCTCCGGGAACGTCAAAGAATTCGATATCGTCTTTGTCGTGTCCAAGTTTGATCATTTCAGCAACGAATGCGATACCGCATTGTTTGACGATTTCGCTATGCCAGCTGGCCTGAATGAAGGCAATGCGTTGGCTGGATCGTGTTTTTGCGGAAGAACTAGGTGATTTTTGCGGCATTTGATTACTCCTGTTTTTAGAAAAAATATTAAAAAACAGGGCGTGTTGGATCGATAGGGAATGACCGGATATGCACAAGGCAGACCCAGTATCGCTTAACATCAAACAATAAGGTGCCACATGCCACCATGTAGCATCCAGCAAATTTATTGACGACGAAAAGCATGATCGAACCTATCGCACAATAGTGCAATGAGGTCTATCGACATCCCGCTCTCTCTTTATCCGGACTATACCGTCGGCCCCGGAATCACACCGGGTCTGCTGACCTTGCCGTCGTCACCCTACGGTGATTCAAACAAGCGCTCGCGGGCTAGACACGTTGCGTGTCATTACCGCCGGTGGGGAATTACACCCCGCCCTGAGAACGTTGCGGATATTCATTGCACGACAGGCAATGAATATCCGCAGACAGAATTTATCATAGTTTTAATTTGACGCCAAGATCAGCGGCGTCAACACGGTGACAGGATTTACATCCACGCCTATTTAACGCGCTGCTTTTCCAACTTGCGCGCGAGGGTGCGCCTATGCATACCAAGGCGGCGTGCCGCTTCCGAAATATTGAAGCCGGTTTCTACCAACATTTCGTGGATTCGTTCCCATTCCAGCGTCTTGATTGAAGTCGATCGATTGGTCAGCTCGACTTCCGCAGCGCCGGCGACGTGACCGAAGGCCGCTTCGATATCGTCGGTGTTAGATGGCTTGGCCAAGTATTGACAGGCGCCCAGCTTGATCGCTTCCACCGCGGTGCCGATGCTGGCAAAACCGGTTAACACCACGATCAGCATGGCCGGATCGTGTTGATGCAGCATCTTTACGCAAGCCAGGCCAGACGTGCTGTCGTTCAACTTGAGATCAACCACCGCGTAGCCAGGTGAATGTTGCTGCAACTGGGCTGTGGCCTCATCCAGATTTGTTGCGAACAATACTGTATAGCCGCGGCGCTCGAATGAGCGGCCGAGCGTGCGGGCGAAAGCCGCGTCGTCTTCTATGATGAGCAGCAAACGTTCAGACGACATATGCTGCCTCATCGTCAAAGCGGATCGCTGCCAATGGCAGGATAAGTTGCACTGCTGCCCCGCCCTCTTCCCGGTTGCGAGCCGTGACAGTGCCGCCAAGCTTGCGGGCGACATTGACCACAAAGAATAATCCTAAGCCGCTGCCCGGACGTCCCTTGGTAGATTGATAGGGCTTACCCATTTGCTCCAGCATTCCGCTGGCAAAACCAGGGCCGGTATCGGTCACCAGTAAAATCAGCGAATCTTCATCCCGCGTGACATCGAGGTGCACGTATTGCGGCGATGCCTCAAGCGCATTGTCGAGCACGTTGCATATCATCTGCTTCAAGGCTGAGTCAAATACTACCGGGATATCTTGCGCAACGCGATTGTCGAATACAAACGAAACAACGGGTCGGGTTGCGCGAAACTCATCGGCCAGATCGCTCAAGAAAGTATTGATAGTGGTCTTGACAGAAGACTCGCCACGCGCCTCGCCAGCCGATAACAGAATGCCGCTGACGATGCTCTTGCATCGCGTTAATTGCGTTTGCATTTCAGTGATTTCTTCTCGTAGATCACTATTTTTTCTGAATTCCGGCATGCGTTTCCAGTCCCCTAGGATCACCGATAGAGTTGCCAGCGGTGTTCCCAATTCGTGCGCCGCGCCGGACGCCAACAGCCCCATGCGTACGATATGTTCTTCCTCGGTTGCGCGCTGGCGTAAGTCAGCGAGTTGCGCTTCGCCTGCGCGATGATTGCGGCCGATGCGCGTGATGTAGATGACGAGAAGCGCTGCATCGAGGGCGAAACAAATCAACAATCCGGTCACGTAAATGCTCGACAAACCATTGCCATTGTCGGCAGGTAGTTCCAACGGATGGGAATACAACGACAAACCTGCCAGGCATGCGCTGGTGAGAGCGACGATGGTCCAGGTCGACCAGGCTTCCAGCAAGATGGCGCTCAGTATGATTTGCAGCAAATACAGAAAAGCGAAGGGATTGGTGGTGCCGCCGCTCAAATACAATTGACCGGTCAAGACAGCGACATCAACCAGTAATGCAAAAAACAGCTCTCCGTTGGTCGCAATTCTGCTTTCATGCCAGCGCAAGTGACTGCCGATATTAAAGGCGATCAGGCAGGCAAGCACCTCCAGCATGTGCGGCAAGGGCAAATGGATGCCGAAGCCAAGGGTTACAATGGTGATGGCTGTGATTTGCCCGACTACCGCGATCCAGCGTAACTGGATCAACTGCATCATGTTTTCGTGGCCGACCACCGGCTCGAAACTTGAAGCCACCCACCAACGCTCGGTCAGGCGTTTCCCATTTGCTGAAATCTTATCTTCGCTCGGCATCTTCACTATTTCGGTCGGCTCGCAGGTTCCTATCGGTGGTGTCACGAGAAAAATTCCTCTCCTCGCGCATAACCCACCAGATCGCCCCTGCCATCATCAGTGCAAGAGCGTACCAAGTTATAGCATAAACCAAGTGATTATTGGGGAAGGCGATGACGGTCAAGCCGCCGACCGGATGGTCGGGCGCGCCGATTTCCGGTTCTTTGGCGTCGGCATCGACAAAGTAAGGTGCAACGTTTGATAAGCCGCGTGCAACGGAAATCGCCTGCACGTCCCGCGAGTACCAGTGATTATTGATGGGATCGTTATGGCGCAGGAATGAACCACGCGCCTCGCTGATACGCAACAACCCGATGACAGTGATTATCGGGGATTCCGAAGTTGCATTATCTGGGGCTTGTTTTGATGATTGTGAACTTACAAATCCACGATTGACCAGCACCACACTGCCATCGGCAGTACGTAACGGAGTCAGCAACCAAAAACCTCCGCCAAGCTCGGTAGAGGCTTGTGTGCGCGTTGTCAGTGAATATAGAAATTTGCCGGTGACACTGACGTGTCGATATTCATCGGAGGCCGCACTGATTTGCTGCCAGCGTTCCGTGCCTGGTGCGGCTTGCGGTGTTGCATGAACGCGCTGTTCAACGCGTTCGATAAGATCCAGCTTCCAGAATAGCCGTTTGACTTGCCACGTGCCGAGTGCGACAAAAACAAGGAGAATCAGGCCAACGCTTGCAATCAATGCATAATGGACAACCGGAGAACGACGGGGCGCAATTACCTGAAAATCTGCAGAGCCCGGAAACTCCGCAGATTTCCCGCCCGTCAAGGCAGGTCTCATGGCATCTTGTTTGAATCTGGCAATGCAGGAATTGATTCAGGCACGGTTTCCGACATTACGCCTGGCATCATATTGTGATTCAAGTGATACATGACCCACAATGATCCGCTTAACATGATGAAGACCATCATGCCGGTGAAGATCAATGCCAGCATCGACCATCCGCCTTCGGACTTGGTATTCATGTGCAAGAAATAAATCATGTGAACCACGACTTGCACGGCGGCCAAGGCCAATAATACGATTCCAGTGGTCGACGACTTGCTAAACACATGACCCATCACCAGCCAGAACGGGATCACCGTCAAGATCACTGCCAACAGGAAGCCGATGACGTAGCTCTTGAACGTGCCGTGATCGGCATGCATGTGATCATCGTGATGATCTTGGTCGTGGTGGTCGGCACCGTGTGCCGAATGATCTTGATGTGCGCTCATGGCAACACTCCCATCAGGTAGACAAAGGTGAAGACGCCGATCCAGACCACGTCGAGAAAGTGCCAGAACATCGACAAGCACATCAGGCGACGTTTATTTTCAGGCGTTACGCCGTGCTTACCGAGTTGAAACATCAAGGTAATCAGCCAGACGATACCGAAAGTAACGTGCAGCCCGTGCGTGCCTACCAGGGAAAAGAATGAAGTCAGGAAACCGCTGCGCTGCGGTCCGTTGCCTTCGGCGATCAGGTGTGCAAATTCAGATAATTCGAAACCGATAAAGCAAGCGCCGAGAATGCCAGTTACTGCCAGCCAAAGCATGGTGTTGCGTACCTGCTTCTTTTGCATTTCCAGCATGGCGAAGCCATACGTGATCGACGACAGCAGCAGCAGCGAGGTATTGAGCGCCACCACTGGCAACTCGAACACTTGCGCGCCGGACGGCCCGCCTGCGTAATTGCGACCCAATACTGCATAGGTTGCGAACAAGCATGCGAAGATCAGGCAGTCGCTCATCAGGTAAATCCAGAAACCGAGCAAGGTTCCATTTTCCGGATGGTGTTCCTTCACGTAATAACGCGAACTTGGCGCCGCGTTCAAGGCGCCGACAGGTGAAGTAGTTGTATTAGACATGGCTTTCCAGCAAACGGGTGCGTTCATTTTCGGTACGGACAACATCGCCCGCCGGAATATAGAAATCGCGGTTGTAATTGAATGTATGGATGATGACGGCAGCGAGCATGCCGACAAAACCTGCGCCGACTACCAGCCACATTTGCCAGATCAACGCGAAGCCAACCACGGCGCTAAAGGCAGCGATGATGAATCCGGCGCCGGTGTTCTTAGGCATGTGGATCGGCACAAAACCATCCAATGGACGTTGGTAGCCATTGCTCTTCATATCGGCCCAGGCGTCGGTGTCATAAACCTTCGGCGTGAATGCAAAGTTATAGACTGGCGGTGGCGACGAGGTCGACCATTCCAGCGTGCGGCCGCCCCAAGGATCGCCAGTGGTGTCGCGCAAGGATTCGCGACGCAAGAAACTGACCACCAATTGAATGATGAAGCAACCGATACCAAGTGCGATCAAGACGGCACCGAAGGCAGCAATCTGGAACCAGATTTGCAAAGATGGATCGTCGAAATGGCTCAAGCGACGCGTGATGCCCATCAAGCCGAGCACGTACAGCGGCATGAAGGCGACATAGAATCCGATAGTCCAGAACCAGAATGAGCACTTGCCCCAAAACGTATCGAGCTTGTAACCGAATGCTTTCGGGAACCAGAAGTTGATACCGGCAAACATGCCGAATACGACGCCGCCGATAATCACGTTATGGAAATGCGCGATCAAGAACAAGCTGTTGTGCAACACGAAGTCGGCTGGCGGCACCGCCAACAACACGCCAGTCATGCCGCCGATGACGAAGGTGATCATGAAGCCAATCGTCCACAACATCGGCAATTCGAAACGAATGCGACCGCGATACATGGTGAACAACCAGTTGAAAATTTTGGCTCCCGTCGGGATCGAGATAATCATCGTGGTGATGCCGAAGAACGAATTGACGCTGGCGCCGGAACCCATCGTGAAGAAGTGATGCAGCCAAACCAGGTAAGACAAGATCGTGATAACAACGGTCGCATAGACCATCGACGTATAACCGAACAGGCGCTTGCTGCAGAAAGTGGATACGACTTCAGAGAAAATGCCGAACGCTGGCAAGATCAAAATGTAGACTTCTGGGTGACCCCAGATCCAGATCAGGTTCACGTACATCATGGCATTGCCGCCCATGTCGTTAGTGAAGAAATTGGTGCCGACCATGCGATCCAGCCCCAACATCGCCAATACTGCCGTCAAAACCGGGAAAGCGGCGACGATCAGGATGTTGGTGCACAACGCCGTCCATGTGAATACCGGCATCTTCATCATGCTCATGCCAGGTGCACGCATTTTGACGATGGTGGCGATCAGGTTAATTCCTGATAACAAAGTCCCTACCCCGGCAATTTGCAACGACCAGATGTAGTAATCGACCCCGACATCCGGGCTGGCAAGGATGCCCGACAGCGGCGGATACGCGAGCCAGCCGGTACGGGCGAATTCACCGACGAACAAGGAAACCATCACCAGGCCGCCACCGAAAGCCGTCATCCAAAAACTGAAGTTATTGAGGAATGGAAATGCCACGTCGCGTGCGCCGATTTGCAACGGTACGACGAAGTTCATCAAGCCGGTTACCAAAGGCATGGCGACGAAGAAAATCATGATCACGCCGTGGGCTGTGAAAACCTGATCGTAGTGATGCGGCGGCAAGAAACCGGCGGAGTCGCCGAAGGCCAGTGCTTGTTGCGCGCGCATCATCAACGCGTCTGCGAAGCCGCGCAGCAACATCACCAAGCCGAGAATCACGTACATGACGCCAATCTTCTTGTGGTCAATGCTGGTAAACCACTCACGCCACAAATAGGTCCACAGGCGGAAATAGGTAATCGCGCCGAGTACTGCTGCACCACCGAATGCGACGCCGATAAAGGTCATTATCAGAATCGGCTCGTGATAGGGAATTGCCTCCCAGGTGAGGCGGCCGAATATCAGCTTAATCAAATCAATATGGTCAAACATTTTTATATTCCGTGAAAAAAGGGGCGCAGTCTAAACTTATAGACCGCAGTGCCATCGCTGCAAATACTTATATGCAGCGTGCTACTTATTCTGCTTGCTGAGATGCTGTCATGGGGTTGGCGCAATTTTCCGCTGTTGCAAATTGATTGCGACACTAGCTACCTGCCCACGGACGTCTGGCTTGGTTACGCACAATTTAGGATCATTTTTGCTCATATTGATCGCCATCATCTGATCCATGCAAATTTCGCCAGACGCTACGCAGCGGTTGAGAATCGCATGATAGAGATCCGCGTCAACCGCACCGAAATGGCGGATTGGATCGCGCTTGCTTGGCTTTTCAAGTTGCAAATAGTCGGCACGACCCAATGTTGTCGAAGTTGCTTTATTGGCTTGCACCCACTGATCGAAATTCGCTGTCGTCATCCCATGAAATTTGAAATGCATGTCGGAAAAACCGGCACCGCTGTAATTTGCAGAGAAACCCTCAAATTCGCCAGGGTGATTGATAACTGCATTCAACGAAGTCTGCATGCCCGGCATGGCGTAAATCTGACCGGCCAATGCAGGGATGTAAAACGAATTCATGACCGTTGACGCGGTGATCTTGAAATGGATAGGCACGTCGACTGGCGCTGCCAGCTCATTGACAGTTGCAATGCCGAGATCGGGATAGATAAATAGCCATTTCCAGTCCAGCGCAACTACTTCAACGTTAATTGGCTTGGTGCCGGCAGGAATCGGGTGCTGTGCATCCAGACGTGCCAAAGGACGATATGGATCCAGCGTATGCGTGGTGATCCAGGTCAGGAGGCCCAAGGCAATGATGATGAGCAGCGGAGCACCCCAAATTACCAATTCCAGTTGAGTTGAATGATCCCAGTCCGGCTCATAGGTGGCCTCAGTGTTGCTCTGACGATAGCGCCAGGCAAAAAAGATTGTCAAAACAATTACCGGAACGATAATTAGCAGCATCAGCATTGTCGATACGACAACGAGATGACCTTGTTGGGCCGCGATGTCTCCGGACGGATTCATCACAACGGTATTACAACCAGCTAGCAAAATCGCGAAAGCGAGAAGCAGTCCACGACGGGCAATAGGGGAATCCATGCAGGAAAAATCCAATCGAAACGTAAAACGTGATAATGTAACTGCACTGGTATGCATTGGCGATTGGACGTTTTGTCCTACCTATCAGATGACATTTGATTGGGTTGGGCGCGTTCAACGACCGAAACCCTATTAAAGAGACGATTATCTATGCCCAGCACACCTAGCCACACCGGCGATTTTTCCGCCAATATTGCATTACAATCAAGCATTAAGCCTGCCCGCAATACCAAAGCCGACGTGACATCGA
>Ga0207042_1150_pt1 | contig 12630 bp, 7 predicted proteins | sample Alteio_BWMinCont_70_FD_153310 | JGI IMG/M metagenome (GOLD analysis project Ga0207042, IMG submission 153310) | Enriched cells from forest soil in Barre Woods Harvard Forest LTER site, Petersham, Massachusetts, United States -... | ecosystem: Environmental > Terrestrial > Soil > Temperate forest >... | reverse complement strand
GCGCACGGGATGGCGCACAAAAATGCTAGGCGGCATAAAAATCGCAGGCGAACCATGATACAACGGCACTAACAAGCCACACACCAATCCATACACATGCGTGTGCGGTGCCCAAGTAAACGTAATGCTATTTTGCGTGTAACGCCATGCTTTGATGGTTTGCTGCAAACTGTGAGTCAAATTACCATGACGCACAATCGCTGCTTTCGGTGTCGACGTTGAACCTGAGGTATATTGCAAATACGCGATGGTGTCGTCATTGATCTCAACGGAGTGATAATTCGCTGATGTTTCATCCATATCAGCGACATCGAGCACAAATAGTTTTTTGTCTGCAATTATCTGCGACACTTCGTGAATCAGTGTTTTATGCGTAAAAATCCCTGCAATTTCGGCATCTTCTGCAATCGACCGTAGCCATGCTGCCGATTTTTCAAATTCTCCTGCATGCGGACATGCAACGGGAACTGCAATCACACCTGCATACAAACAGCCGAAAAAACTCTCGATGAAATTAAGACCTGTTTGATGTAAAAGTAAAATTCTTTGACCAACTAAATTCTTGGATTGTAAAAATACTGCAATTTCCCGGGCTTTTTGATCAAGTTCCGCATACTGTATTTGCGCTGTTTCACTGACGCCATCTGCTAAATATAGATAAGCAAGATCCGTCGGTGACGACAAAGCTTTTGCTTGCAAGCATGCAACTATATTTTTCATAGGCAATTCCATCGGTAATATTTTAGAAATTTGTACATTGAAAAAGCTAATAAAATAACGCAGACTATAATGCGCTAAATCTATATATGTAGCTACACATACGAGTGTGGGTATAAATTCACCAACCATTCTAATTACACCCGCAATAAAGAACAAGAAATTCTTTAGGAGTTAGTCTATTGTCGTCTGTATCCATTTGAAATTAAAGATTAAATTAAGGCGAAAAAGTTATATCATTTAGTTTAGCGAATTAAAGAACTTAACGTTAATTAATGAGAGAATGCTATGAATAAAAGGAAGTATCTAGTTTGTGCGTGTGGAATTTTGTTAGGAATTGCGTGTGCGAATGTGTCTGCCTCGAGTGCACAATTATATTTTAACAACGCCTCTGGTTTAGGTAACGCGAATGCCGGTGAAGCCGCGATTGCGGATGATGCCAGCACTGTCTATAACAACCCAGCGGGCTTAACGTTGATTGATCATCCGCAATTAGTGGCGGGTATGGTTGAAGGCAGATTTGATGGACACTTTGTTGGAACAGACACGTATGCCATTCCAGGTGTTGTTTCCATTGCACAAACTGGTTATACCAATGGCATACCAACGTACGGCCCTTATCCATTTGTTTATTATTCTCACCCCATTAATGATGCATTCACTTTTGGTTTTGGTATGCTGACACCGTTTGGAATTGGCATCCAAATTCCACAAGCTTCACGTGTACGTTATGCTGGTACGCGATTTTTGATGTATGACATTGATCTTAGTCCAAGTATCGGTTGGCGCATTACAGATGCACTCTCTTTCGGATTGGGTTTAGATCTGCAGTATCTCGAGTACTACACGCGCAGCATGTCACCCTCATTCACAGGTGGGCCAGATGCTAAAACGATTAATGATGCACACGATTGGGCGACCGGTTTTCATTTTGGTTTCTTGTACAAACTCAATCAAAAAATTCGTGCAGGTTTAACTTTCCACTCACAAACTGTATTTCATCCCAATGGTCGCAGCGAATATGTTTTCACACCCGGCGCGTATGTGGGTAATGAAATTGTTTCAAATAGCTATAAATTCAAAACACTGGTACCGGCTACCACCACCGTCAGTATTTATGATGATGTAACACCACAGTGGGCGATGATGGGTACCGTCGGTTATTCAAAATGGAGCGCGCTGCGTCAAACGATTTATCAAAACATTGCAGCACCGACATCTACCGGTGGACCTTCACAAGTGAATGGCCCCACAACACAGTATTATCATGACACGTGGCGTGTTGCAGTGGGTACCAACTACAAAGTAAATCCTCGATGGACAGTGCGTTTAGGTACCTCGTTTGAATCCGATCCAACGAACGACAAATACCGTCCGCTCACTGATCCAGGCAGTCAAGCAATCTCTCTTAACGTCGGTGTGCACTATCAAGCGCTCAAAACGCTTGGTTTAGATTTAGGGTATCAGCATTCATTCATCAGCGCGTCTAGCGTGAACACTGTCAATGGATTGAATACTGAGTATGGCCAAGTTTACATGGATCGCGATGCACTCGGCGGACAGCTCACTTGGGATATTGTATAAGGATAATAATTTGTGATCACCCGGTATGAAACAAATCATCAACTCTCGCATAAAACATCAATTTTAATCGGTGCAAATTGTAAGTTGACGTTGGGCGATGCAAAATTACTTGCAACACGTTTCGTACCGGTAGAATTAAATCCAGATGCATATAAACCGATGGAGCAATCGTATCAATTTTTAAAATCGCAAATTGATCAGCGTATCCCTGTGTATGGCACGAATACAAATTTCGGCGATCAAGCAACGCACATCAATGAAAATTTACGCAGTGATGACTCATCCGTTTATTATGCATCGATCCACACACAACAAAAAAATATTATCAAATCGCTGGCTTGTAGTTTAGGCAACACCGTTGCGCCGGAAATTACGCGTATCACAATGATGTTACGTGCGCATTGTTTATCGCAAGGTTATTCAGGCGTGAGTCCCGCAACGGTGAATGCCATGTTGAAATTTTTAAATTCTGGCATCACGCCGCTCGTCGGTTGTTATGGTTCGATTGGTGCTAGCGGTGATTTAATTCCACTGGCTTCAATCGCGGCCGGCCTCATCGGTGAAAATGTGAATGTACTTTACAAAAATGAAATCATGCCGGCGCCACAAGCGCTTAAATTAGCAGGACTCAAAAAATTTAATCCTGAATTACGTGATGGTTTGGCGATGATTAACGGCACATCGTTTATGACGGCAATTACTAGTTTAACCCTTGCAAATTTACAACGCATATTTTTGCAAATGCTCTCAGCAATTGCGATGTCGCTTGAGTCTATGTTAGTGATTGGCAGTGGTTATCATCCCTTGGTGCATCAATTAAAACAGCACACTGGTTCTATTCTGGTAAATGAATTCATGTTGGACTTTTGGCAAGCCAGTCAGTTAATCACTGATTTAGAAAAAGTCCGTGCAGGTGAGCATATCGATCGTACCGTGCAAGATTTTTATTCGCTGCGTTCTGTACCGCAAGGATTGGGTACATTTGTGGAAAATATTGAGCGTGCAAAACATTGGGTTGAAAATGAAATGAATTCAGTGAACGATAACCCAATCATTGATGCTGATGAAAAGAAAATCCATCATGGTGCAAATTTCATGGGCTATTACATCACCGATGCCTGTGATATGTTGAAAATGAATATTGCGCAAGCTTCCACATGGATACATGCGTTGTTAGCAAACATGGTTCACCCACGCAAGAGTCAAAACTTACCCGCTAACATCGTGAAAGATCCGCATAAGCGCAATGGTTTTCGTTCGATGCAATTACTGGCGGCTGCATTGACAGTGCAAAATCGTAAATTAGCACAATCACACGCAGCTTACATGTTGCCGACAGAAGGTGACAATCAAGATGTAAACAGTCTCGGTACACATGCGGCTCTGGATTTCAAAGAAGCGGTAGCGAATTTAGAACGTTTAACTGCAATTTTGTTATTAGCGTCTGCACAAGCACTTGAGTTTCGCCAAATTGAAAAAGCAGGCGTAAAATCCCGAGCGATTTATCGAGTTATTCGTGAACACTCAGCGACCGTGCAAGAATGTCGGCCGATGACGGATGAATTGAATACGCTGATTGATTTACTGCGTGAAGAGAAAATTTAATGCGTGCTTTCGTATTTCCTGGACAAGGTTCTCAAGTACGCGGGATGGGTGGTGAGTTATTTACAGAATTTGCAGATTTAACAGCCACGGCTGACACCATTCTCGGTTATTCCATCCAAACACTCTGTCTTAATGATCCCGAACAAAAATTAAATCAAACACAATTCACGCAGCCTGCGTTGTATGTTGTCAATGCGTTGATGTATTTTAAAAAATTGCAAACAGATTCTAAACCGGATTATGTCGCGGGACACAGCTTAGGTGAATACAATGCCTTGTTAGCGGCTGAAGTATTTGATTTTGCGACTGGTTTGCAATTAGTGAAAAAACGCGGTGAATTGATGAGTACAGCGACAGGTGGTGCGATGGCTGCGATTGTGGGTTTGCCTGTGGAGGAAGTGAAAACGATTTTGCAAGCGAGTCCATTTAAACAGGTCACTGTTGCAAATTATAATTCACACACGCAGTGCGTGATCTCAGGTGTGCAACACGAAATTGAGGAAGTGAAAACGCATTTTAAAAATGGATCGTTTATTCCGTTGAAAGTGAGTGGTGCATTTCATTCGCCGTTGATGTTGAATGCGCAGAATCAATTTGCGGAATTTCTTGAGCAATTTAACTTTGCAACACCTGTCATTCCAGTGATTGCGAACGTAGATGCTAAGCCATATCATCCGGCGATTGTTAAACATAATTTGGCACAGCAAATTACGTCTTCGGTGCGATGGTCGGCGATTGTTGAGTATTTGTTAGCGAAAGATTCGGTGGAATTTGTTGAAGTAGGGCCGGGGAATGTGTTGAGTCGGTTGATTCAGCAGATGAGCATGAAGTAGTTGGTGAGTTAGGAGCGCCCCTCATCAGTCCTCTGGACATCCTCTCCCTTGAGGAAGCCGTCCAAAGACTGATGAGGGGGATTTATTACGAGCCTCCTCTTCCCGCTCTTGCTATTTTGCGCAACTCGTCAATTGATGGCGATAATGGCGATGACGATGGTGTTGCGTTAGATGTTGCCTCGACGACTACACCATTTTTAAATAGCGGCGCTGGTGACCTTTTATCTTCCCGTACAACTCCAGCATCTAATTGCTCTACTAGCGGTGTGACTTCATCACTCTTATCTTTTTTATCTTCGTAAGAAGTTTCCCAGGAATGCGACTCAACAGTTCTGTCAAACCAAGCAGGACGTTTTTTTTCTGTTTTTGGCGCTAGTGCTCTATAGCCAAGATCATCAGGTGATAAATCTGATTCAAAAAATTGTGCTGGCACTCTTATGTGAGGCGCTTTCTTAGGAGCAACTGGAATTCTATGCAACTCAAGTGGTTGCTGGTCATGTTTGGATTTAGGCATTAGATTACTCAAATCACCTTCCTCCATAATGTAATGTCCAGGTGTGCTCTCGCGTTGATGTAATACTCGCAACGAAAGATCAGCCAACTTGATTTGTTCTTTTAAACATTCAATGCGTTCCGCACGTTTTTTCAGTGCTTCTGCTGCCAATTGTTCTCTGCGTCTGGTTTCATATTCCCATAATTTATATCCTGCCCAAACCAAGCCAATCGCGAAAACGATACCCATTGTGACAGGATTACTAAGCGCAGCCGCCGCAAACGGCAAGAATATTGCTGTTGTTTTAACAAAAAACAACCTCGCAACAAACGCACCCGTCATGAATTGATTAATCACAACTACGGCACGGGCCGCTGCTTTTTTGATGCCAAGCCACACTTCAGACTCTGACTTTCTCTTGCCCGTGATGAATTGATTAACCGCAATTACAGAACCCACCACTGCTTTTTTTATGCGAGTCCAAACAGCAAACTCTGACTCACCGTCTATCTCAGTTACATCTCGGTGTCGATCAAACTCAACAGGATTCGCTGGCAAATCTGTTCGCTTACCCTCTTTATGCAAGCGCATTTTCGCTGCGTTAATATCTTTTAACTGTTGTGTATATATATCTTCTAAATAAGTGACCTGTTCTTCTTGTGCCACAGCCAATGCTTTTTTCGCAGCTTTTGCTGCAGCCAGACGGTCTGAATAACTCGTCAATGCTTTATAAAAAGCATAAATGCCACCCACAACAAACGCCGCTATACCCGCAACCATATTAACAATGGGAATATAGACAGTCATCTGCGCTACTTTAGTCAAAAAGTCACATACAATCCAGGCGCCATATTGTAGCCCTACATAAGTCCCCACCAAATTTGAGGTGAAAGCCATCCCAGTTTTTTTCGCCATATCTTCCGTTAAGTACGCAATTTGAGCGTCGACGATAGAAGAACGTGCGTGGAAATTACTATCCACTTGACTGCCGCATTCATCAGCGGCTTGCCCATTCACTCTAAGTTCATCCAACATGATTTGCCTTGCCAACTCAAATTTGCTCCGTTGCAGCAAGCGGCGATACAGGAGTTGCGTATGAACTTTAGCCGCTGCAACTTGTTCATCTGTTGCCGTTTCTTGGTGCTCTACAGAACCTTCTGCAGGTTTTGCAAGATTCTTATTCTTATTACGTTTGTTTCTCACATAATTTGCGATTTTGTAAATTGGATAAAGCAAACCAAATCCAAATGGCAAACCAAATGCAACCGCATTGGGTACGCCCACGATGCCGTAATCAAATTGACCTGTGAACATACCTGCACCGATCCACAACAGCCAGTATGCAAAAGAACTGAGACCTAAGAAACTATAGACAGGGCTCAAGACTTTTTTGTTAATCCAACTATTACTAAACCAATTTGCAGCATTAACAAAGGGGCTTCTATACCATGGTTCAGGTGCAGCAGTAGGTTTCTTAGGTTGCACTTTTCTATTTAATTTATATCCAATTTGGTTTGTTTCAACATTGAAATAAATTCCAGCATATTCATCTTGCAACGCTTGATCACTCAAACGAATTTTTTCTAACTGCTGATTAACTAAGTACTGACACACACTTCTTTCTATTTGTTGAGCATTGGTAATAATCTGTTTTATTTCTTCTTCCGATTTTCCTGCGAGTGCTGCACGTGCAAGTTGCTTTTTTTCTTCTATTGATTTTGCATCGTACGCTTGTGCTTGCGCGTTACGGAATATTTGTGAGATATGTTGAAAACGCTGCTTTTTGGCTTCGCGCGACATGTTTCCATAGATGCGTACACCATTCAATGCAGCAACAAGAAGCGCCGCACTAGCTATACCTGCAGCCGCTACTGGATGAGTCGAAGTATAGGCAAGAGGCGCACCTAATCCTCCATCCCCCGCTTGATCATGAGGTACTTTCTCGAAACGCAATCCATAAGTAGCGCTCGCATCCAATAGGAAAAAGAGCTCACACAATCCGCCCTCCACCTGATCAGAAGGAAAATCGAGAAAGTCCGGATAATTATCCGGATCGAGTGAAAAAGCGATATCGTATTGTGGTCCTGCCATAACGTACTCCCCCCACTTATCTTGTTATCATAATTATACTGTACTGCATAAAAATTAACGTTTCCTTAGCACTTAGCTAATTTGTAAAATATTTTTAGTGCATTAAATCAAAGAATTAGCATTTTTTGCTAATTAACAACATCATCTTACTTATCAATCAGTTACATTTTATTTAGAAAAAACGCATTCGCCTCAGCTCAAATTCCTTGCTGAATCAATAGAATCAATATGATAGGAGTGATAAGAACTTATAACAGTATCTTTTTCTATTGTTTTTATTTTTTGTTACTTACTTAATATTTATATTAATTTTGCGAAGTTGTCACTAATTTTTCTGTTTTCTTTGAAAATTTTGCCGCCAATAGCTCGTCACCATAAAAATCCCGCAATTTCGTCAATAACGGCTGCAACGGTGCCGTACGCACAAACGGTTGGTGCATATCATTCGTCCACTGCTTGGTTTTTAAATTAATTAAAAACAAACGGGGTGGCACCACGAACGTAATAAAATGAAAAGACCGCTGCGCGTGCGGATGATGTTTATCAATAGGATCAAACCCATAGGCATAACGTTGCGTCGCTGGAAAATCCGCTAACGCCCAATCGCCCCACACAATCGCGCGCTCTTTATCGTGACTCATCAAACGTTGAATATCGTCTGGAATAAACACTAAACCGGTTTTTGCATCGACACGGTATAATTTGCCTAATTTTGCTAACACTTTGTCGACTGATACATGTGCTTGCTGCATTTCAGGATACGTTAACCCACTTTCTAAAAAAAACATCCGCGGCTTTGTAACATGATACTCTGGATGAAATAAATAAGACTTCAGCGATTCACCTTCCAGGTTCGCCACATGCGGTAGATGCAACACATCGACCAACGTCGGCATAATATCTAACAATGAACTGCGCTCAGTGACAATATGCGGCTTGCCTAAATCCACACCGTAACCTTTGAACGCCAACAACGTTTGATATTGCTGCCGACTCAACACATCACTGCCGTATCCAAACGACGTATCAATGTGCATGCCTTTTTTCCATGCGGAATTCTCTAGGCTGATAACATAACGATGCGGATCATCGCTATACGCATAACGTGTTAACCGAATTTTACGTGGATTACCTTGATAACGTGCATCTGTCAGCATGAGATCACCCGGTAAACCTAAACCCATGCCATGGTCCGATAACAAAATCACAATCGAGTGCGTGAGCAAATCATTTTGCGCAAGAATTTGGAAAAAATCACCGAGTTGTTTGTCCGCAGCTTCCGCATCGTTAGAATACATGCCTGGCAATGTCAAATTCAAATTAGGTCGTTCAAAATAATAAGGCCAACCGCTTAAATTAAAATGAATCGCAAGAAACAAGGGTTTTCCTGTGCGTTGATGCAATCCTTGTTGCACTAAATTTAAAAAATTATTTGGCGCATACGTCGCAATCGCCAAGTGACAACCATAACTGTAAGGAAATAATAATTTCCCCACCGCTGTTCGCACAATTAAATTCGACAATGGAAAATCATTGAGATAACCCAGCAAAAATGTATTCACGCCTTGGCTCGGCCCCAGCGTATGATCGAAGCCCATACTTTTAGTGAGCGTCAACGCACCCGTGTCATCGGTTGCAAACAACGTTTCATAACCGTGTTGCTGCAAATAAGCTGGCAAAGAAGCGTTGTAATGCACATGTTGCAAATCTGCAAAATTACCGCGGACAAAATTATGTTTTGGATAACTCGAAGTTAAAATACTCATCCAAGCTGGAAAAGTGCGCGCGAGTGGTGTGTAATTATCCGTAAAAGATGTACTCGAACGCACAAACTGATCGATGTTCGGTGTGTGAATATTGGGATTATTCACGCCGATAAAATCAGGACGCAGTGCATCCAGACCAATCACAATCACGTTGGGTTGTTGCGCCGTCGCCGTCGAAAATGCGTAAGGCCGTGTTGTGAATTGATGCGTCACGCAAATCAACCCAACACACAGCAATAACAGTAAAACAAGACTATGACGCAAACGATGCGTGTTGTGATACAACTGCATCACTAAATTGATCAACGTACCACACAGCGCCACGGCTAAAAATACGCATAAAACAATCAGCAACCACTTCACGGCAGAAACCGTCACGTGCGAACCGAGTACGGAATAATCAAGCGCAGTAAAATGCGAACTTGGAAAATAACAATGATTCGCCGCTATCACAGCCATCACACTCACGCACCACAGCACAATTCCCAACGTGTAAATCTGCCGCTCACGCAATTTGCATAATTCACCGAGAGAACGCGTGACATACCAAATCAATGCCACGAACAACACATACAACACAATTTGTTCGAGTACAAAACGCACGACAGGTAAAATAACAGATGTGACATACAAGAGTGTCTGTGTCGCAGCGACAAAATTGAATAATGCCGCCGCGGTATGATTGTTAATGAAAAAGAAAATAAACAATACACTGAGTTGTGCGAACACCACTACACTCGTCAACAAAATCAGCGTCGTTAACAAGTTCCCTTCTTTTTGGAGCTTCAACATCTTTGGACCTCAGAGCAAGGGCGTGTTGACAATTCGCTGGTTATTTGTTGTTTTTACGAAGTAAAGCGCAGGAGGGCGGAGCCCGACGAGCCATGAGTAAAAACAACAAATAACCAGCGAATTGTCAACACGCCTAAAATTTATTTTGGAATCGTTGTGATACGTTTGCACACTTCCTTGCCGAGTTTGTCTTCGCCTAGATAAACCCAGTAACCTTGCATTGAGAGTTTGTCATCCGCTAATTTATATTGTTCGAGGCCGACACGTTTTAAATTTTCTCTATCTTGAAACACAACAGACATTAAGGTGGGATCGTATTGGCCGCCAGTGGCGTCATAGGTTTCACCCGTATCATATTTCATGTTTAGACGATAAACCGTTTTTTGTTGAGTGACAAGTACGCTCCCAGTATAGGATTGCTTTAAATAAGGATCGTAGCCTGAACATTTGTAACTGCCGAGAAAGGCAACGTTGTTTTCAGCGACTGTGATAATGGGTACCAGTAATAAGGTTAGCAATAACAAGCGCATTCATTTTCCTCCTTGATAATGAATGGTTTATTTTACAAGGGATTTGCTATAAATAGTAGCTTGGGTACGGATTGACTGATGTTATATACTATTTTCCAGACATGGATGACAGGGATGTTATGATAAAGCGCACAACCATTGTATTGATGATGAATTATTTAGTGTGGAATACCTTGTTTGCAGCAACAGAGCCCACAAAACCACCCGCGGCAAAAGCAAATACACCACCGGCTCCACCCATTCTTACGCAGACACAAGTTAAAACCAAAGTAGATGATCAAGCCATCAAAACAATCAATGATCAATTTAAAATTGTGGTGAAATCAGCCGATCAAATTGCGCCTGTGATCGCGCAGTTCTACATGGACTATTATGCGAAATTACGCCAATGCACGCCGGGCACGTATAAATATGCATTACCCTCACCCAATGGCGGCAGCTATCATAAAGATTCGGACACCATTGATCCATTGTATTACTTCCCTGTTTCAGTGATCCAAGGTTTGCATGAGAATAAATGCAATGTCGATACCAAGTATGCGTTGGAAGGAATCGGTGATGTTGAAATGAAATGTCAGTACTTGCAAACGTCTTTGCAACATTTTACGGATGCGGAAGCAAAATATGCCGTGAATGGTAATTTAGATGTGATCAGTCCTACGAGTCAGATGAATATGGATCAGTGTCAGGTGATGATTAATGGAGTGCCGTATAATTAAATTGCGTGATATGGATTTTCTAACTCAACACAAGGAAAATCGCGATGCCGTACGGGTGAGCTACCACCAATAGGCATCCACTTTAGCACACATTTTTCCCCTCACCCAAACCCTCTCCCGCTGCAAGATTTGTATTCTTAAATAGTTCGGTGGGCGGGAGAGGGCTTCAAAGCAAAAGCTTACAGACTTATGCTCTTAAATAGTTTGGTGTGGGCTTCAAAGCAGAAGCTTACAGACTTATGCTCTTAAATAGTTTGGTGTGGACTTCAAAGCAGAAGCTTACAGACTTATGCTCTTAAATAGTTTGGTGTGGACTTCAAAGCAGAAGCTTACAAAGATGGAGCTGCGTATCTGAAGCCCTCTCCCGCCAACAACCTCTAACAAAGAAAACGTGTTATCAGCGGGAGAGGGTTTGGGTGAGGGGAAAAATGTGTGATGACACGCCCTAGATCACCACTTCTTCTGTTAGATATTCATCAAAGGATAAACATTCGATGTGATGATGCTCGAGTGTTTGATCAATGTGCTCGATAAACTCCGTCATAGCAGGCAATGATTGCAAACCATTTTTTTTGAATAACGATGCCATAATGGGATTTTTAGCAGCAAGCGAAGTAACAAATTCTGTGTGTAGTTTTTCAAACAAGCCATGATCGTTGAGATAATTCACATACAGTCTGAATTTATATTCAGTGTACTTCTTTTTCAACGAACGCACTTGTGATGCTTCACCTGTTTCGCGCAAATACGTAGTTTGCACTCCCCGCTTAGGCGCAGGTTTATTATCTTGATAATCATTTTTTAATGCAGAAATTAAATATGCACCGGCATGCTCGACGTTTTTACTGCGTTTGACTAATTCGATTTTTTCAAACAAGTAAGGCGCGTCATACTGGTGGATTAATTCTTGCGCTTGTTTTTCTTTTAACTTGAAGCCACCTGACAAGAGCGTCAACAAACTCGCTTGATCTTGCAAATACGCGTTATCTTCGTGTTCAATAACTTTTGTGATGAGCTTGAAACTCGGTTGGTAATTTTCATTGTCGCGCAAAATGAATTTAATGCCGGTAACGCTGCGGCCGGTTTTTTGATATTCGACGTCGATGTAGATATCTGCTTTTTGATTAATTTCTTCAACAGCCGGCGTAATCACATTGCGTTTTAATTCTTTGAAAGAGGTATATTGCGTTTTTGTAATCCCCATCAAATTACGAAACAAATCGAGATCCAGCCACCCTGTTCTATTGACTGTTCTAAACCGCACACAATTTTCATACAAACACAAACTGTAAACCGAATTGAATTTGGCTTGCACGAATAAATTAATGCGACCGTAAATATCGAGAGAACTTAAGACGTGTCTGATTTGTGGGCTATACGAATAACGCACGATACCGCGCTCGATCGTAGCCCCCGCTAACAATGAACTGGCGTTCCAGGAAATCGTTTGGCCAGATATATTTTTGTCATCACTCGTGAAGCGGCCATCATCCAACAAAT
>Ga0207042_1149_pt1 | contig 12687 bp, 13 predicted proteins | sample Alteio_BWMinCont_70_FD_153310 | JGI IMG/M metagenome (GOLD analysis project Ga0207042, IMG submission 153310) | Enriched cells from forest soil in Barre Woods Harvard Forest LTER site, Petersham, Massachusetts, United States -... | ecosystem: Environmental > Terrestrial > Soil > Temperate forest >... | reverse complement strand
AAGAACGATATTTGAACCTTTTACAACAACATCCCGATATTTTCAATGCTATCCCATTGTATCATATCTCCTCTTACCTTGGCATTCAAGGCCCTTCATTAAGCCGGATCCGGAAAAGGATTACCTAGCTGTTATTTTTTAACTTAAGTTAAAAAATAACTCATGATTACTACCGATATTTATTGCCAAATAGTATCTGTATCAGTGGGTACGGAGCAGTATGTCCGTAATTGTTAACTTGTTCATTATAATCAACTCAAAGATCATCATGGCAAAAAGAGTAGTTGTTTTTATACATGGTTTATGGATACATTCCAGTTCATGGCAGCAATGGATGGATCTTTTTGAACAACATGGGTATGATACACTCAATCCCGGCTGGCCCGGAGATTCCTAGACAGTCGCTGAATGCCGCGCTAACCCGCAAGCCATCGCCAACAGGGGGGTTGCGGAAGTAGCCGATAGTTATGCTAAAGTAATTGCGACGCTTCCGGAACCACCTATTGTTATAGGGCACTCTTTTGGCGGTTTAGTTGCACAGGTTATTATAGGCCGTGGTATTGCTGCCGGTGGTGTTGCTATTGACCCAGCGCCGATAAAAGGGGTATGGCAATTACCATTTTCCTCTCTTAAGGCTTCCCTTCCGGTATTGGGTAACCCGTTCAATCTAAAAAAAGCTAAATCGCTTACCTTCGCTCAATTCAGGTACGGTTTTGCAAATGCCATACCCGAACAGGAAGCCCGAGAACTCTATGAACGCTGGACGATCCCTGCCCCATGCCGCCCTTTGTTCCAGGCGGCGACGGCCAGTTTCTTCGGCTCAGAAACAAAAGTAAATACTGCCAATACCTCACGCGGGCCATTACTCATTACCGGCGGGCAAAATGATCATATTGCTCCACTCATACTTGGTAAAGCATCCCTCAGGAAATATAATAAGTCTGCCATTACAGAATTCAAATTATTCGAGGGACGTGGCCATTCACTTATAGTAGATCATGGTTGGATGGAGGTTGCTGAAAGCATACTCACCTGGCTTAGCAAGAATGGACTGTGATAACAACATATTTATACAATGATTTTAAAAGATATTCATTCACTATTTAAACTATAATTTATGAGCAGTTATCCTATTCGCGATGCCGTTAAAGACCATCTGTTAACGCCGCAAAACGCAGCTTTGATAGTTATTGACTATCAACCTACGCAAATCAACTCTATCAATTCAATGGATAGAAAACAACTGATAGCAAATATCACGGCCACAGCGCTAATAGCTAAGGCCTATAACTTACCTGTTATCTTATCTACAGTTAATGTAAGAACAGGTGCCAATAAAGATACCATTCCGCAACTCAAACAAGTACTGGGAGATATACCTTCTTACGATCGCACCAGTATCAATGCCTGGGAGGACAAAGAATTTCAGGAAGCTGTAAAAGCAACAGGCCGCAAAAAACTGTTGATGACCGCACTGTGGACCGAAGCTTGTCTTGCCTTTCCTGCGTTAGATGCACTTAAAGAAGGCTATGAAGTATATCCTGTTGTAGATGCTGTCGGGGGCACTTCACTGCTGGCCCATGAAATGGCCTTGCGCAGGATGGAGCAGGCCGGTGCCATGCTAACATCTAATACCCAGGTATTATGCGAACTGCAAAGAGATTGGAAGAGGATAGAAACAGCGCCGTCGCTTGTAGATATATTTAAACAAACAGGTGTATTTTTAATACTGGAATAATGGATCATAGCCGTCTAGCAGAATATAGCTTAAAATAGGGTACGTTATTAAAACACATGAAACGCTTTTCTACGCCTGTCATACTTGAGCCATTCAGAGAACGCCTATTCGCGATCCTTTGGGTAGGCGCATTTATTTCCAACATCGGGACCTGGATGCAAAATGTAGGTGTCGGTTGGTTGGCTGCTACCTTGTCGGCTTCACCATTCGTGATTGCATTGATCCAAGTGGCTTCTTCTGTACCTGCATTGCTTTTCAGTTATCCGGCAGGTGTGATCTCAGACCATGCAGATAGACGCAAATTGCTTATATGGATACAGGTGTATCTTTTCATAGTGGTTTTGATACTGTCTGTTCTTACACAGCTTCGATTACTTGATATTAACTTCCTGATATTATTTACGTTTCTTATCGGCATCGGTTCTGCCTTTACAACACCCATATGGCAAGCCATAACTCCGGAGGTAGTCAGTAAAAACAGGATGAAGCAAGCTGTTGCATTGAATGGGGTAAACTTCAATTTAGCACGGGCGATCGGGCCGGCATTAGGCGGCATCATACTGGTTTACGGGGGTATTGAATCTATTTTCCTGTTTAATGCCGTTTCATTTCTCGCACTCGTTATTGGGCTTTACAAATGGAACAACACGTTTTCTGTTTTCAGACCCATTCATTTCCGCAAAACTGCCGTAGAAGGTATCAGGGCAGTACGGAAATCCAAACCATTTCTCCAGGTACTGATCCGGACTATATCGTTCACGGCTTTTGTGAGTATCGTGTTTGCTTTCCTGCCCCAAATGTCAAAATATGTATGGAAGCAAAATAGCGGGCAATATACTTGGCTGTGGGTGAGCCTTGGCATCGGTGCCTTGGCAGGCAGCTATTTATACGGCATACTAAACAGGTTTTTCAGTTCATCTAAAGTAATATTCCTCAGTTGCGAATTGGTTGCAATATGCTTGTTTTTACTTGCCAGAAGCACGAATTTCTACCTGCTTAACGGCATTATGTTTCTTGCCGGTATCGGGTGGATCAACGCAACTTCAACATTAAATGTGTTAGCGCAGCAACTTTCCCCTGATGAATTCAAAGGAAGGTTTTTAGCGGTTAACGTCACGATTTTTCAAGGCTCAATTGCCTTGTCCAGCATTGGATGGGGATATTTGTCTGAGATATATACAACTATCCCGGTAATGAAGGTAGCAGCTGTAATCATGGCGATCTTTTCCGCTGTGCTGTTATTATTGCCTATGGAAGATGCAGAAAAAACAAAAGGAAATTCAGTAGCCTGCGGAGACCCTTTGCTACAATTTCATTTGAAATAGTGTTATATAAATCATGTTTAGTAACCAAAAACAATAAAAATGAGCACGATCAGAGTAAAAGACGGAACAGAAATTTATTACAAGGATTGGGGAACAGGTCAGCCCCTTTTTTTCCATCATGGCTGGCCTTTATCAGGCGATGACTGGGATGGACAAATGATGTTTTTCCTACAGCATGGGTATAGGGTTATCGCTCATGATCGCCGGGGACATGGAAGATCAAGCCAAACTCCAGACGGACACGATATGGATACTTATGCCGCTGATGTGGCTGAGCTGACCCAGGCGCTGGATCTAAAAGATGCGATACATATCGGTCATTCTACCGGCGGCGGCGAAGTGATCCGCTATGTTGCAAAACATGGCAAAGGTCGTGTAGCGAAGGCAGTGCTGATCAGTGCGGTTACCCCGATCATGGTACAGACAGAAAATAATCCGGAGGGTATTCCTTTGTCTGTGTTTGATGAAATACGTGAAGGTACAGCATCACACAAGCCACAGTATTTTCAGGATTTTACCCTTCCATTTTATGGATATAACCGTGAGGGAGCGAAAATATCACAGGGCATCAGGGACAATTGGTGGCGTCAGGGAATGATGGGCGGGATAAAAGCGCATGTTGACTGCATAAAGGCTTTTTCAGAAACAGATTTTACTGAAGACCTTAAAAGTGTTGATGTTCCGGTACTTGTTATGCATGGTGAAGATGATCAAATAGTTCCATTCCCTGTTACCGGAGCAAAGGCCATAAAGCTTCTGAAAAATGGAAAATTGATTTCCTATCCGGGTTTTCCACATGGGATGCCAACGACAGAGGGTGCAACTATCAATAAAGACCTTTTGGCTTTTATCAAATCGTAAATAAATCTTTCTGTTTAAGGAGTAAGAAGATAAAGCCTTGGAACCAACATTTCAAGGCTTTAATTATTTTATAGTAGGGGAATAGGGAAGCGCCAATTTTCTTATTGACATAGAAGCAAAGGAATTATTAACTACCACGATGTTATCTACCAGCGAAATAGTTTACCAACTTGGATTTGAATACCCTCAATCTTTCAGTCGGTTATTCAAACAGAAAACAAAATTTTCTCCTTCTGATTTCAGAAAGAGTTTTAATTAAGATGCATAGTACTTCGTCTTTTCTTTTGTTCTTCAGCGTATATTTAAGAATTAATAAAAATATGTTTACGAGTTGCATTGATCCACCAAACGCTAGATATTTGACGATAGCAATTTCAAATCCTCCGCAAACCGGTTCGAAAAAAAATCCAATCCGGGTCACACATAATGTAAAACCCACTCCTGGAGTGGGTTTTATTATTTTGCAGGCGTTGTAAACGCGTTGCCTTAGCATCCTCTTTGCAGACGAGGACGAGAAGAGCTATTCTCGCTGCTTGTCCTGCTCCTTTCGCAAGTGCCTACAACTTTGACGGTGCAACACCATATGCTTTTTTAAAAGCGTATGAAAAATGTGACAGATCCTCAAAGCCCAATTCCAGATAGATGTCAGAGGCTGCTTTTTTCATTTCTTTTATCAGGTGATATGCTTCCCTTAACCTTCTTTGCAGCAGCCAGCGGCTTGGCGTGGTATGATATATCTTTTCAAAATCCCGCTTGAAGGTTGCCAGGCTCCTCCCGGTGAGATAGGCATATCGTTTCAATTGCACATTAAAGTGATAATTCTTCTCCATAAACGCCTCGAGGTCTATTTTCCCCGGCTCGGAAAAATCAAAAAGAATGTTTTTAAATGCCGGGAAAAGTTTCAGCAAAAGAAGAATGGCCTCCTTCTGTTTTACAAATAGCAGGTCATCTGCTCCCTTATTTATCAGTATTGTTTCATAAGCCAAAAGCGATCTCATATAGTTACCAATCGCTGGTGAGGGGATTTGTTGAAAAGCCGGAGCGACGGTATGTTCATCTACTTTAAATCCGTATTCAAGGCTTATGTTTCGGAGGGTCTGCTGGTCAAAGTAGATCGATATTGACCTGTACTCCCCCGTTTCAGGCGGGCACTTGGTATATTTGACGAGATTGTTCCTTCGGTAAAAGTAGATGTCGCCCGAATTGAAACTTAGTGTATGGCTGGTATCGGCGATCACCAACGAGCCGGAAATAATATAAACCAAAGTATGCTCCGGCACGAACTGCTCACCTTTGCTGCTCCTTGAAAAGTAACACGAATATTGTATCGGTGGTTTTTGCATTGTTTGTTTTTAATATTTCCAAAATTAATCTCCTCTTACAGATCTTGTTCATTATGCTGGAAGGCTTAAAATAACGACTCCTTTTACCAAGGCATTTGATCCTCCCAGCATACAAAGAATACAAAATATTGAAGTTGAGCCAGTTGTTTCGGAGTTTCGAAGCCGATGCCCTTGTTTGCAGCAGTCATCAAGAGGTTTTTCATGTCGTTGTTTTTTTTGTTTTCGTTCTGATATCTTGTTATTTTAAATAGAATGGTTTGCGGGGAGCAATGCGCATCCTTTGATCTATGTGTTCAGCCAGCCATTGAAAATATTCACACAGGAAAGGGTCAGGGCGTTTCCTGCGTGAATCCTCTATCATGACTTTATACTTATCCCAGGCGATCGAAACCAGGGAACCGATCGTTTTATCTACAAGCTCAATATTAATAAGCCGTTCTGCGACAAGTATGCCGAGCGATTCCATTTCCTGTGCAAACTGTGTGATAATGATCCCTTCATGCGCGGGAAGTTTTTGCCACTCCTCGTGCGTAGGGGGTATATCGTGTGCGGTAACGTAATTCATGAGTTCAGAAAATTCCCGTGTGTTGAAATTACGCAATGCCTCCAGCGTAAGCCTTTCTTGTCGGTCGCGTGTCGCCGTCTTGACCTGTACGATGCCAAATACCAAAGCAATGATGGCCGACACGGCGAGCGCGATATTGGCGATAAGTGTGATTGTCTCGGAAGTCATACTCTTGTTGATCTTAAAAATGAAGAAATGCAGATCTAAAATTTGCTTTCAGCTATTCGATGATGGCTTGGGGTTCAAGGTATTCTTCCAATCCTAAAATACCTCCCTCTCTTCCGACACCGGATTGTTTAAACCCTCCGAAAGGCGCTAACGGGTCATGGTTTAAGGTATTGATGAGAACCCTACCCGCATTTATTTGCGCAGCCACTTTCCTCGCTCTTTCCTGACTGCCCGAGCTGACATATGCCAGCAATCCATAGATGGTATCATTTGCCATTTCTATTGCTTCCTCTTCCGTTTTATACGTCATGATGGAAAGCACTGGCCCAAATATCTCCTCTTTGGCAATACGCATGTTCCCGGTAACTCCGACGAAGGCAGTTGGCTTAACGAAAAAGCCTTCACTCAGTCCTTCAGGACGGCCTTCACCTCCAATGAGGAGTTCAGCCCCTTCCTGTTCAGCCGATTTAATATATCCCTGTACACGGTCATATTGTTTCTGGTTGGCCAAAGGCCCTATGTTTGTTCCCTCATTGGCTGGATCTCCCACCTTCAGCTCTGAAATTGTGGTCTTCACGATCTTCTTTACATCGTCCAGTCGATTTTCAGGTACAATTAATCTTGTGCCGGCAATGCACGCCTGTCCATTATTCATGAAGCAGGCGGTAACAGCCATCGGAATTGCTTTGGTTAGATCTGCATCGTCAAGGATCACGTTTGGTGCCTTGCCGCTTAACTCAAGGACAACTCGTTTCACAGTATTAACAGCTTCACGTGCAATGATCTTGCCGACCACAGTAGAACCTGTAAATGCTATCATGGCTACGTCAGGGTTTCTTGCGAGTTCGATCCCTGCGATATCGCCGCGGCCATTTACAACGTTGATAACCCCGGCAGGCAGGTTCGCCTCGTGGAAGCACTCCGTCAATATTTGGGATTGAATGGCGCTGAACTCGCTCGGCTTGATGACTGTTGTGCAACCCGCAGCGATCGCGGCAGCGAGCTTGATACAAATGGAACCTGAATTGGAGTTCCATGCCGTCAGTATCGCAGCAACGCCCAAAGGCTCATAGCGCACAACAGATTTTCCCATCGTCCGTTCGAAAGAATGATCTTTCAGCACCCCGATAAATTGCAGGAAGATTTCCGCAGAGAGCTGGTTAGACCATGCTGCCCTCTGGACAGTCGCACCATATTCCTCAATTGTTGCGTCCTTTAATTCAGGAACTCTTTTAATTACAGCATCATGCAATTGTTGCAAATACCCGATGCGTTCTTCAATAGTTGTCTTTGAGAAATTTACGAAAGCTGCCTTAGCTGCTGCAATGGCCATGCGTGTGTCCACCTCGTCGCCGAGCGTGACATGACCGATAACCTGATTTACGGTTGGATTGATGAGTTTAGAGATTTCCGAACCGTGCGGCGTTACAAACTGCCCGTTGATGTAGATTTTATCGATGATTTTCATGCCGTTTATTTTCTTACAAAATTCGGCTGGAAGCAGCAGAGTTGCTTTGCTGTAACGTTCATTTTACTTTGTTTAAACGCTCATTGAAAAGAGGAATGAGTCACTTCAGATACATAATTAGAACTGAAGAGTTTTATAACATGGAGCGAAAAATCAAAGAATGCTCACAGTAAGCTGTGGCTTTTACTAATTGTTTTTGGGGAAGTTAATTTACTCTATCATTGCTACATCAGACAATTAATGATTTCAAATGCTCTACAAACAGGTTCGAGATAAGCCCAATCTGGGTCACCTCATTTATGAGATGTAACTTGTATGGGTGCATTTTCCGCATCAGATTTTCAATCTAGCGCAAAAGAATTTTACTCGGATCGTTAAAAGCTAAGGCCGAATGGACTTCTGTATTTAAATCCATCACAACATGTATCAATTTGCATTAAATTTTGCATTCTTTCCTTCTGCAAATTCCCAATTCAATCGTCCTGCTTGAAATCGTCATTTTCAAAAAATGCATCAAGATTAAAATGAATGTCAATTTTGACTCCTTATAAAAGTCACTATTTTCTATAAAAGAAATCATTTCATTTTTGATTTTAAGTGATGGCTGTTAATTTCGCTGCTCACTCTATAATTTATTATGAAAGATCAAAGGGGAAACCTCACAGGAGACAAAGACGACTTTTTTAATGACGACCCAAATGAAGACAATAATGATCCACTTGAAGATGACTTAAATGATGCAGATTTAGACGATGATGATAAAGAGAATGGTTCTAGCGGGAAAGGAAATGATGATATATCATATGAAGGTGACCCCAATACTACTTTGAAACCAAAGCCTGTTAAATATGCCCCACCAATAGTTCCAAAACCAATACTAGACCAATCTGATAAAAAGCCACAAAATTTTACACCTCAAGCGGCCGGTGATGAAATTAAAAAACATGAAAAAACTGTGGCTCATGAAAAAATAACCGCAAAACAAATTTGCGACGAATTTTATGATTTTACCTGGAGAGTAGATGCTAACTTCAATAGTGCAGGATCAGGTGCCTATTATGAAATGAACCATGTTTCAAATATAATTACTATCGAAAAAATAATAGATGATAAGAACGAAGTTGTAACAATTAAAGTTGTGATAGACAGAACTGATAACGTTATTACACTTCTTCTAGATTACAACGAACAACAAGAAAAGTTTGATAATTACGCAAATGCTTTAAAATTTTTAGACAAAATATATAAAATATCTACCTAACAATCTGTCTAACTAATTAATAGCATTTTCAAATCTTGTGATCTGTTTCGATTATTTTTATAGAAATGGATCACAGGATTTTTTTTAGGATTGTATACTTCCTTTACGATTTGTATGGCTTCATCATTTTCACATAAAATGGCATGTCTAAAGCTCACGTTGCGTCTCATAATCCTAGGCATCGAATTTATATAGACTAAAGAAAATGCAGCGACACCAGTCGTGTGTGAACTATACTTTTCAACCACTGAATACATTTCAGCCTCTTCTTTCAATATATTCAAGTTGTATACCAGCTGATTGTTTGTGTAGCCCCTCGATATTAAAATGATCTCACGGTCCTCTACAATAGCTATGAATATCGCGTCTTTCTTGTAAACCGATTTAAGGCCTATCCGTTCTTTTATTCTGCTATGAATCTTTTCAACAAGTGCGCTAACTGATTTTTTGTTGACAGCCTTGTCATTATACTTTTTGAGGTGTTCAACTAATTCCTCAATATACAGCCTGCGTTCTGATTCCAATACAATATTCACAATTTCCATACACACGGGCAAAGACATGCGGAGCTTATCGAAGATCGTATGAGCCTTTGCACTTTCATCGCGCTTACATTTTATACATCTCCTGGAATAAGGCGTCTTCCCTTCAAAGTATTTATCATATCCACAACCTGGCCGTGCGCATACAAACCCGTCTTTCCATTTTGTGGCGGCCAATTCTTTGTAAGCATGGCATTCCTCAACTGTATACTTATCGCTATGGCGTGTTTCCATTCTGAGTCAAAGATATATACCCATCATGGGCGACCAAATGTTCACGATAAAAAATCTTTAAGGAAATGCTGCGAATGTTGCATTTATAAATTTAAGAGATCGATTTGGCGAAGCCCACGCCTGATCGTAAACGAATAAAACCATTCATAAATGATTTTACAACTACTTACTAAAGAAATACACACATTCAGCATTAACGAGCCACAAGCATTAGTAATGGGCGACCTAATATCTGCAAAAAATGCTCTTAAGGAAATGATACGACTGTTGCATTTATAAACTGACGATGGCGCGGCGCGGTAGCTATGTTTAAAACATTCTAAACTTTTAAAAATCAATAGAAATGCAGTCGATTAAAATTGTTACGGGATTCTTTAGTAAAACGACAGCGATGTCCGAACGCGCACACCAGCGCAGGCTGGCGAAGGCTTCAAATAAAAAGATCGCAATCATTAAGACTGTCGATGCATGTACGGTGTACGATTCTAATACATTCTTCAGGTCGAAAATTAAAAAGTTTGGCAATCCTGTGCCTGGTCAACTGGTCATTATCATTTACTATAAGGAACTCACTGTTAAGGTCGCTAAAATTAAAAAGCCAAAACCAATTGATATGATAGAACCAGCACAAAATGTTATCCCATTGCGGGCACCCAAAATGGTAAATCTTAAAGTCAGCGAAAAATCTGCCAAAGCAAGGACGATCCTGATCAAGTTGTATACGAAAAACAACTCCAATCTTATCAAAAAGACAGGACGCACTTTTGAATTCAGGCCCTTACACAATTTGGAACTGAGAGCTTAGGCCTCTTTCTAATAATCTCCAATAAGACTGCTTTAACCAACGGTTCAAAAAAAGAAATCTGGACCGTGCAGGGATACCCATGCCCAATAAGTTCAAAAAATTAGTCATCAATCACAAAACCAACCATAAAAATGAAAAATTCAAACAAATCAACATCTGCAAACAATTCAAAAAAAAACCAAACAACAAACATGGAAAACAAAAAAGCAATTACACAGCAAGTAACAGACAAAAAAGTGTTCACTTACGAAAGGAGGGTAAAAAAGGTAGCTGACCTTAAGATCCATCCATTCCTCATTGCCATGAATGATTCCTCACCAAATGTCCTGTTCAAGGAGTTCTATAGCGAATTTGGCTACATCGAAACACCAGTTGTCACAGAGGACGGTTTTGTGATCACACACGTTCAGGATGTTCTTGGGGCACAAGAAATGGGGATCGATATCATGGAGATCACTGTCATGAAAAATGCTAATGAAGATGATGTTATCAGGTTCATCAGTTTCAAAGACATCATAAAACACGGAAAGGCAAAGAGCGCATTCTATAAAACGGTAAAGCTTCTCGAACACTATTTGAATAATACGGAGGCAGGGCAAAAATGGAAAAAGGAGTTTGGGACAACTAAAACCAGGCCGATTGCTGCAGCGATCCTCGGTGTCTCAGAAGGCACAATACATAGCGCAAAAAAACTAGGGGATCATAATCCTGAATTACTTGCTAAGATCGATAAAGGTGAGATCACCAGTACTGAAGCATTCAAAAAAGTCGATGTTGAGCAGCCAATTGAAAGCAGGAAACGATACAACAACCTTTTCATCTCTAATGTGCCTGGCAAAACAGTTGAGATACCAGTTGTGCCGGTACATAATCTGAGGTCAATAGCTTTGGAGTGGGATGAGCTCGGTGAGCTTAAGTTTAGCATTAATAATGGTATCGTAGAAGCTATCAGAAATGGTAAATCGCTGGGTGAGGTAACACATAAAGTAACTGCCGAAGGTAATGACAAGCACAATGGCCAATCTCATGTCTTTATTCCTTTAGATGACAGGTTCAGTATCCAGGTGATCATCAGGGATGCACAAAACTTATCCGATGACCAAAATCTTTCATTAGCAGCTTAATATCAATATCTCTTTTAAAATCACGTCAACTCAAAACTCAAAAAAACAACTTTATGCAAAACACATCTGGTAATAACAGTCCTTCAGTAGTTTCTTTCTTTCATGGTGTCGGCGGCATGTCTAAAGGCGCAGAACGTGCCGGGTTCAAACCAATTTATGCCACGGATTACTGGCCAGTGGCAGAACAGGCATTTCATCATAACAACTGTGAAGGCTTTTTTGAACAGGCAAATTTCTTTACAATAAATGGAAAGCATATCATGGACAAGGTATCATCCTTGTCTGCCAATACCATAAACCTAAAATATAGAGATATCGATCTTGTTGTTTCAGGTAGTCCATGTCAGGGAATGTCCTCAGTCAATCCTAGCCGTAGCGTCTATGATTTCAAAAATATGTTGATGATGAAGCAGATCAGGGTAGCGGGAATGCAAGGGCTTGGAGCAAAGGTCGCCTGGTTTGAACAGGTACCTGGGTTCTTTGATGAGCCGATGAAAGCATTAAGAAGGGATGTCCTTGCTGTCCTCGATTCACAGACTGATTATCGTTATGAAATCAAAGTGTTGAATGCATTAGATTATGGCGCCTACCAGTCAAGAGACAGAGTAACTATAATCATGGTTCGAAAGGATGTTGGACTTCCCGGTTTCCCTGAGGCTCAACCTGTCTATTTAAGCAAGTGTTCATTAAGGTCTGTTCTACCTCATATCCATGCTTTCAAATACGATAAAAATCAGTCTGCGAAAACAGCACACGATAACTACATCAATACGATGACCGCATCCGGCGATGGACTGAAAGTATTCGATGGCATAGAGTGGCGGCCAATAAATGTTCAGGAGCGTTTGATATTATCTCACCTTGAAGGATATGATCTGAGTATTTTCAGTGAAGCGGACCAAGTAATGCTTATGGGAAACATGGTCCAGATACCTTTTGCAGAAGCAATTACCATGTACATACGGGAGCATATATTAAAATTTTAGGTGTTGGCTCATAGGAGTCAATATTGACACCAGTAACAATTTGAAAAGAGCTGGCAATATATTTAAAAGGTGCATTTCACAATATAATTATACTTCTACCGATTATATGTGAAGTGCACCTTTTCATTTCTTTCATAAGTCTGTATCTCTTCTCTTCTTCCTGTCAGCTATTTAAAATTAAAACCAATGGAGAAGAAACGTACACCTCAACATATCAAGGACCTAATGATTCAATTAGAGATAGACCAATTGCTTGATGATAACTTT
>Ga0207042_1148_pt1 | contig 12709 bp, 10 predicted proteins | sample Alteio_BWMinCont_70_FD_153310 | JGI IMG/M metagenome (GOLD analysis project Ga0207042, IMG submission 153310) | Enriched cells from forest soil in Barre Woods Harvard Forest LTER site, Petersham, Massachusetts, United States -... | ecosystem: Environmental > Terrestrial > Soil > Temperate forest >... | reverse complement strand
AACCCGGAAAAAAACGTTACCAAAGCGTACGACCATGAAGTACCGGGAAGCATGCGGGCAGAGTTAAATTATAAATTAGTTGGCGATATCAATGGCAATTATTTAATTGAGGTTGACCCAATAACCGGCCGCCCGCACCAGATCAGGGTGCAGCTTTCAACTTTGGGATGCCCGATTGTGGGAGATAACAAATATGGTTATCCGCGCGGCAGTTTACGTAAAAGTATCAGCCTGCATGCCCGTAAACTGCAGTTCATACATCCAATAAAAAAAGAACCTGTTTTAATTATTGCTCCCGTACCTAAAGATGGATTTTGGGAAAGGTTTGAGGGGATGATGTCAGGATAAAATTCAAAGTATTATTTACCTGCTACAAGCCGTACCCTGAGTTTTGCAATCAACATGTTTCAACTTGCGGGCTTATTTCCGACCGGCTAAATATTTTTTCATAAATACTTGAAATAATGGTTTTTAGTATTACTTTTAGATATTCGTAAATCCTTTTTCTTAAATCCTTTATCATGACTTCACCCATGACAAATAAAAAGCTTGTCGCCTTTTATTCCCAAATTACCGTATGGTCTGCCGTTTATGGAATATTAGCTGCCCACGTGCCTTTTTTTGTAGGCTTCCCGTGGACAACTTGTGATAGTTGCAGTAGTAAACTTGGCTGCGTTTTATTGGTTCACTTATTTGAAACTCCCCTCGCTTTATTTAACCTCTATGTGGCCTGGTTTGGGTTTAAAAGATTTTCGCAAAGCACCCAAAATTTATACATATCACTGTTGGGCAGCGTTTTCACCGTAAACCTTGTTTTTTTCTTGTTTGAGGTTATCCAAATTTATGATAACCTCAAATCGTTTGCACCCGCATGGGAAAATATTTTGCTGGCTACTATCGCACTCTTGCTTGTTGGAGCCTGCGGATTAGCGCTCTATATTAAGCAAAAATTAATTCAGTCAACCTAAAAACTTTTATATGGACCTGTCACCAACACCGCCCGCCATCGGGGACGATGGCTTTCATCATCCCTCCACAGAAGATGAAATAATAGCGCTTGTGCAAAAAGCATCGGCCGAAAACCTTGAAATTAGGGTAAGGGGCGCTGCACATTCATTGGCAAGAGCTGTTTATACCGACCCCGGAAAAGGGTTTCAGCAGCTGCCGAATGAGGTTTCTGAGGAAAAACCACCGCAGGGACCCAATCTGAATATCATGTTAGATCAATACAGCCGGCTTTGTTGGGAAGATGAAGTTAAAGGGATAATTGAAGTAGAAGCAGGTATACACCTGGGATTAGACCCGAATGACCCTACAGGAACGTCGACCCTGGAAAACAGCCTCTTGTACCAGGCCTTTCAAAAAGGATTTACCTTAAGCGACCTTGGTGGTATTTCCCATCAAACGGTAAGCGGATTCCTTATGACCGGCTCATCAGGCGGAAGCCTGATGTATAGTATAGATGAAAACATACTAGGGCTTTCGATTATTGACGGAAACGGGTTGGTAGAATGGTTTACCAAAGAGGATGAAGACTTTGGCGCTATAGTGCTTTCCCTGGGTTTGCTTGGTGTGGTTAGTAAGGTGCGCCTGCAGTTAACGCCAAATTTCAATATTTACGGGCAGCAGATCACCTATCCTGTTCAGGCGGACCTTTGCCCCATAGATCTATTTGGGAATGGCTCCGCTGGAAAGCCCGGGCTGGTAGATTTCTTAAAAAAGACGCCTTATACCCGGCTGCTATGGTGGCCGCAGGACAAAGTTAACAGGCTGGTTATATGGGAGGCTTCGCGCGGGGCAGCAATGCCTGTATTTGACCCTGTACCTTACGAAGAGTTTGGTGACACCGCCTTTTCCACAAACCTGGAAGAATTAGGCGCCTCCATATTATTTACCATGCTGGGTAACAGTAAATTTTCTATGGTATGGCAAAAACTTAAAGCCTCGTTTACCAAATTCAATGATCTTACAAACCAATCATGGGGCAATAATTTTTTTTCCTGGTTAATGGCTGGTTTAGTTACGTTCATACTTCAGGTGTTAGGTTTTTTAATGGCACTTTTCTTTATGACATTTAAAGGCCTGCTCCTCGCATTGTACCCGGTTGTTTTGGACATATTACAGCCCTTAACAAAGAAAGGTAAGGGACAGTTGTTTATGGATTATATGTACAGCAGCCTGCCGATGGATAATAACGCAAATGATATTATTATGGACACCGAATTTACCGAAATATGGATACCATTATCTGAAATAGCACATGCGATGACAGTGATAAACCAAATGTTTACAGCAAATAAGTTTAAATCAATGGGCTATTATTCCACTGAACTGTATGCAGGTAAAAAAAGTTCATATTGGCTGAGCCCGGCTTATGAAAGGGATGTATTCCGGATCGATTTTTTCTGGTTTAAAAATAACGAAGGAAACCCTGCGGCAAAAGCTATTGACAAAGATGGCTTTTTTAGCCAATTCTGGGAAAAGCTGAGGGAGGAAAAAATTCCATTCAGGCTGCACTGGGCGAAATTCATGCCCGAATACGATTATGATGACTGGGCCAAATATCTCCGGTCGCAATATCCGCGCTGGGACGATTTTATGAGCCTTCGTGAAAAACGTGATCCCAAAAACATTTTTTTGACCGATTACTGGTCGCTGCACTTGTTTGGCAAGCCCAAGGGCTCTGTAAATTAAAGTCCTGGGTCTAAAGCCTAAAGTCCTGAGCCGGAAAATAAATAATATTTCGACTCAGGATTTTCTGCTAAACCATTTCGACTTAATTAGCTGTCAAAATTACTTTTAAGGCTTTTTCTTTTGCCGCATTGCCGAACGTTTCATAGGCATCCATCACCTGGTCCAATCTAAAATGGTGGGTGATCAGTTTTTTAGGCTGTAATTTTTTTGATTGAACGGTTTTTAACAGCAACGGTGTAGTAACTGTATCAACAAGCCTGGTCGTAATGGTTACGTTTTGTGACCAAAGTGTTTCCAGGTGAAGGGTGACACTTTTTCCATGAACGCCTATATTGGCAATATGTCCGCCCGGAGCAATAATTTCCTGGCATAATTCAAAGGTTGCCGGCACGCCAACAGCTTCTATGGCTACGTCAACGCCTTTGCCGTTTGTAAGGCCCTTGATCTTTTCTACCGTATTTTCATGAGCGCTGTTAATGATTTGTGTGGCTCCGAAAGTTTTTGCAACATTCAGACGGTTTTCATCCATGTCAACCATAATAATTTCGGCAGGTGAATAAAACTGGGATGTCAATAATGCAGCTATGCCTATCGGCCCCGAGCCAACAATTGCAATGGTATCACCAGGCTTTACCTGCCCGTTTAAGACACCGCATTCAAAACCGGTAGGTAAAATGTCGCTCAGCATTACGAGTGCTTCTTCATCTGCGCCTGTAGGAATAGGGTAAAGGCTGTTATCCGCATGCGGTATCCTTACATATTCGGCCTGGGTACCATCAATAAGGTGCCCAAGTATCCAACCGCCATCTTCGCAGTGCGAATACATACCTTTTTTGCAATATTCGCATTTGCCGCAGGAAGTAATACAGGAGATGATCACATGGTCCCCTTTTTTGAAATTACTTACGGCGCCTCCAACTTCTTCTACAACGCCAACCCCTTCATGGCCGATGATCCTTCCGTCAATGACGGCAGGGACATCACCTTTCATGATATGCAAGTCCGTTCCGCAAATGGTTGTTTTCAGGATCTTTACAATAGCGTCTGTTGGTTTTGTTATCGTCGGTTTGGGTTTATCTTCCCATGCTTTTTTACCCGGCCCGTGATAAACCAAAGCTTTCATCGTTTTTACTGCACCATTTGAAGGCGCTTTAATTTCCGGGGATTTTTCCCTGGGTTCATGAACCAATGCTTCCATAATATTATTTTTTAGGTGTATAGTGACTACGCTACAAATATGGGTTCAAACTGTTTGGAAAGAAATGACGCGAGTCATTATTAAAAGTGATTTATAACGGATTTACATCTGGAAAATAATTGTTTTGGAGGTGCTTTCTGGCGGGTGAAACGAATAAATTAAAAATTCTGACGGGCTAAACGCAATTAGCCCGTCAGAATTTTTACGTTTTGCCAACTTAAACGTGTTTAGCCCGTCAGATTTTTTTCGTTTTGCCAACCTAAACGTGTTTAGCCCGTCAGATTTTTTTTGTTTTGCCAACCTAAATGCGTTTAGGCCGTCATAAAAATTAACTGGCAAAATATACAAATAGCTGTATATCAATGTAATAAATAAAATAACACTAAAATAGCCTGCTTTTTATTAAAAAATGGCCTCCTGAATGTTTTATAAAGATTGCGGTTATAAATAATAATACGGAAGCACGAAGGACTCTGAAATGGTAAAACCGCTTATGCAAAGATACAAATTGCATGGAATTACCTTTGGCCTGCCCTGCTTATTTGCCCTTTTCTGAATTAATTCGTGTATACAAATAAGCTAAGCGCAAAATACAACAGGCATCACTTAGTAAACTGGTGTATCCAAATATACTGTTTACCGGTCCAGTAAATTATCCACCCTGAGTTTGGGTCCTGGTCTTTAAGATCATAGATAAAGAGCGCCTGTCTTTTATGAGGAGTTTTGCTATCATAGATCTTCCAGTTGTTGGCCCATTTCAGATCATCTGACCTGTTTCCAAACTTTGTTCCTGCCCCAAAAACGAAATATTGGTTACCGCCATTCTGGATTATTAACACTCCTTTCTTTTTTGTCTTTCTTTCATCCACCAGGATTGCAATGTCTGTTTTCCCGTCCCCGCTAAAGTCAGCTTCAAGGTAAGGCGGTTTAAGGTAACCCTTCAATTCATATTTATGGTTCAGCTTTAATTGTTTAAAGGATCTGATGAACCAGGGGGGCAAGTTTGATTGGGCGTGTATTGGAATTGTAGCAGAGAGAAGGACAAATAAAATAAAATATTTCATTTCAACTAAGATTTACCAATGATTCTTTGCTGCTGATGTCCATGAAATGTAAGTAAAATATAAACCTCACCAAAACACTGTCACCAGATCATCATAAACTTTGAATTTTTCATCTGCTGAAAGGATGGTTGTGCTTTCTTCTATTGCAGTAGCTATCAATAATCGGTCAAAGGGGTCGCGATGATCTTCTATTAACTTAACATTAGTGTAATTGAAAATATGCTTGTTTTGAATTGTGATAAATGTAAATCCGTCTTTGATGGCTTGCTGATAAACTTCTTCAACTGTAGCATAAAATGAAGGTAGTTTGCCGATTTTTTGTTTAATACTGATCTCAAATAAACTGACCTGGCTAAATAAGATAATATTGTCCTGTTCACTTATTATTGTCATTACCTGTTCCGGGATTTTCGGGTTGTTTTCCTGGAACCATATCAAACTATGTGTGTCTAAAAGATAACGGGCGCCTGCCATTACATATAATCCTTCAAGTCATCTAAGGGCTCGTTAAAATCGTCGGGAAGGGATACCTTTCCTTTTAAACCACCTGGAACCCTTTTGCCGGATGTTTTATCAATATCTTCAGTAAGAAAAGTAATAATAACATCGGTTTTTGACTTAACCGGGGCATCTTCCTTCATGATGATCCTCCCTTTTTCATAATATCCTTTAATAGCAGTAAGCATAATAAAATCCTGTTTAATACAAATATACAATATCCGGCGTTTAAATGGCAAACATTAAAATCCTGCCAGTTTTACTTTTTGTCATCTTTATCCTGTTTTAAGTTAACTTAATAGGTCAACCAAAAAGCGGACGAGACCAACAGTCAACCAAAATCCGGACAAGACCGACACCATCACAACCCCAACACTTTCCCCCAAATCCCCTCATCCACTAAAACCCCTTCTTTCAAACTCTTCTCCTTTGTTCTCAACATATTTTCCCCGGGATAATAAATTGATCCGCCTTCATGTTCGGGCCGGCTGGTTTTGGTGTAGCTGATAATCTCTTCAATTAAATGCGCAGTATGCTCGCTGCTGTCGGGTTTTATGCAGATAAATACCTGCGAAACCCCGCTTTCATTTTCACCTTGTGTGATTTGGGCGGTTGACCTCCCCTGGCTGAGTACGGTCGCCAGCAGATCGAGCACGAGGGACAGGCCCGAACCTTTCCAGAACCCAACGGGCAATAACCTTTGCGATTGCAAGATCTCAGCGACATCGGTACTTAAATTACCTTCCTCATCATAGCCGCCTGGCAGCGGCAGCTCCTCGTTGTGTGATCGGTATTGATTGAGTTTACCTACCGAATATTGTGAAATAGCCATATCCAGCACCACATGTCCGTCCTTGCGGGGCACTGCGATAACCAGGGGATTGTTACCCAAACGCGGGTCGATACCGCCCCAGGGCGGCAGGTTTGCAATAGTATTGGTAAAGCAAATGCCAATAAGCCCGGCTTCGGCAGCTTGCCAGCCGTAAGCGCCCGCCCGCATCCAGTGATTGGTGTTTTTAAGGGCTACACATCCAATGCCGTTTTCTTTGGCAAGTTCAATAGCACGCCCCATGCAAAAGCGGGCATTTAACATACCGGGACCTGAATTGCCATTCCATTGTTCCAGTGAGCCGAAAGCGTTTTCTTTTGTGGGTTCGGCGCCCGGTTTTATGAGGCCTTTCTTTACATATTCAACAAAAGTGGGGAAACGGTTTAACCCGTGGGTGTACACTCCATCCCTGCTGTTCCCGGCGAAAATGGCAGCACATATTTCAGCCTTTTCCTCGCTAAACCCGAGTGAAAGCAATACCCTGTTAAATTCGGCTTTCAGTTTTTCAAAAGCTATGGTCATCATTAGTTGATTAAGTTGATTGGGTTGAATAAGTGAGTTGTTTTTTTGTCCATGGACAATGGTCTATGGTCCATGGACTTTTCTTCCTGCTCACAATTCATTACTCACCACTCACAAAGATGCCATATCTATCACAAACCTGTACCTCACATCGCCTTTGATCATACGTTCATAAGCTTCGTTGATATAATCGACATCAATTACCTCCACATCTGATGTGATGCCATGTTTAGCACAATAATCCAGCATTTCCTGGGTTTCTTTTATACCGCCGATGAGAGAACCTGCCAAACGGCGGCGTTTCAGGATAAGGTTGAATGCTGATACCTGCGGCGCTTCGGGTGGTACGCCTACCAATATCATCGTGCCATCCAGTTTAAGCAATGCCAGGTAAAAATTATATTCGTGTTGTGCCGAAGCGGTATTGATGATAAAATCTAATGTCCCGGCAATTTCTTTTACCTGTTCAGGATCGCTTGTTACCACAAAATGATGGGCGCCTAATTTTTCGGCATCTGTTTTTTTTGATGCGGATGTGCTCAGTACCGTAACCTCGGCGCCTAACGAGGCGCCCAGTTTAACGGCCATGTGGCCCAGGCCGCCCAGGCCTACGACGCCTAATTTATGGCCCTTGCCAACTTTCCATTCCCTTAACGGCGACCAGGTAGTGATCCCGGCGCATAATAATGGCGCAACACCTGATAATGGTAATTTGTCGGAAATATGAAGGGTGTAATTTTCATCCACGACAATTTGGTTGGAGTAACCTCCATAAGTGGGTTGCCCTTCTTTGTCGAGGCCGTTGTAGGTGACTACCATACCCACCTCGCAATACTGCTCCAAACCTGCCAGGCAGCTCGGACAATGGCGGCATGAATCAACAAAACAGCCAACTCCGGCAGTTTCGCCAACTTTAAATTTAGTTACATGGACACCCACTTTGGTTATCTTTCCTACGATCTCGTGCCCCGGAACCATCGGGAATATGGAACCGCCCCATTCATCCCTAACCTGGTGAATATCCGAATGGCAAACACCACAATATAAAATATCTATCTGTACGTCGTGCGGGCCAACCTCACGGCGTTCGAATTTAAAGGGCGCTAAAGGGATCTTTGCTTTCGGCGCGGCATAGCCTTTTACTGGTATCATATCGTTTTTATTTAAATAGACTGTTGCAACAAATATAATTGAATTTTTGTCTGAACCACCGATTAAGCAGATTTATGAGATTACGCTGATTTTTATTATTTGAACCGGGATTTAACGGATTTTACAGATTATTCGGATAATAGTTTAATACGATCAATTAATCTAAAAAAATCCCTAAAGTGTTTCCAATCCCGGTTCAAACAAAATACTATTTCCCACATAAAACAGTTATAGTTACTGCTGCACAAATAACGAAGGATTTTTTATTTTTGCCGATATACTACAAATGAAAAGTACACGCTGGTTGCTTATTTTCACAGGTCTTTTTATTGCCCTGGTTATCAATTCATGTAAAAAAAGTAGTCAAAGCCCCATACAGGCCCTTTTTACAGGTGGCCAATGGCAACTGTCATCAGTGCAGGTTACATATTATACGGGCAACTCACAAGATTCTATCGTTACAATTAGTACGCCCTGCATACAAGATTTTACCTTTAGTGCAAACAATACCTGTACCTATTCCAATTTCGATTGTATTACCCAAACCTCGCCTGTCGCGCAATGGTCGCTAACGGGAAATCAACTTTATTTGCAAACTAATATGGTTTGCAAGGACACTACAACCGCCGGAAGTTCAATGCCGTTTTCAAATGCGCAGATTTTTAACCTTGGCCAATTTTCCCTTGTGCTGCAAACAGGCGATATTCAGCCAAATTACTCTCTTACAGCTAAACGAAAAATCATTCAATGGGGTTTTGTCAGGGAAAAACTAAATGGAGTAGACTAAAAAACTCCTCAATCCATCCATTTCCGGTAATAAAATAAGATATATTCAAAAAGGGAAGTCATTTGCATTCGAAAGCGGACAATTACTATGAAAACTTTATATTTGAGTCCTCGTATAACACTTCCAAAGGTTTTAAACCCATTTGTATTTTCAATCAAAACAAATGGATAAAACATTGGTTAGCAATATGTACATTAGAAAGTATACTGGTTTGATGAAAAAAAGAATTGCGATTTTTGCTTCGGGATCCGGGTCAAATGCTCAAAAAATTATGGAGCATTTTAAACGTAATGCCGAAGCGGAAGTAGTATTGGTACTTACTAATAATCCACAGGCTTACGTATTGCAGCGTGCCGATAACTTCGAGATTCCCGCACATGTATTTTCCCGCCGTGAATTTTATGAAACCGACGATGTGATCAGGCTCTTAAAAAACCTGCAGGTTGACCTGATTGTGCTGGCGGGTTTTTTATGGCTGGTACCCGAATCATTGCTAAAAGCGTTCCCCAATAAAATTATAAACCTTCACCCGGCTTTACTACCCAAATATGGCGGCAAAGGCATGTTTGGGGATCATGTACATAATGCTGTGCTTGCGTCCAAAGACGAAGAATCGGGCATTACCATCCATTTTGTAAGCGACAAGTATGATGAAGGCGAGATCATTCATCAATCAAGGTTTAAAATCGACTCAGGGGATAACCTCGAGGTTATTAAATTTAAAGGCCAGCAATTGGAGCACCAGCACTTTCCGAGGGTGATAGAGAGTTTGCTGAAGAAAATGAAAAGCTGATTTTTGGATATTAGATTTGAGAGGTGAGATTATTTTACTTATGCAGGAAGCGAAACTATAAATTCAGTCCCCTCACCTACCTTCGATTCCACAGTTATCTCACCCTCATGCGCTTTAATAATATCATAACTTAAGCTCAATCCCAATCCGGTGTTGCCCTGGCCGGTGGGTTTAGTGGTAAAGAATGGCTGGAATATTTTTTCTATTATGTTTGGGGGAATGCCGTTGCCGTTATCTGAAACAGTTATTATTACTGCATTATCTGTTCTTTTAGTACTTAATGCAACAGTTGCCCGATAACCGTCACCGGCTGTTTTAGCTTTTTCCGCAACAGCATAAAAAGCGTTATTAAACAGGTTTACCAATACTCTTCCTATATCCTGCGGTATAATGTTTATTTGGGGAATTTTGTTGTCAAAATTAGTATTAAGCGCGGCGCTAAAGGCTTTATCTTTTGCAAGAAACCCATGATAAGCAAGCCGAAGGTATTCAGCAGCCAGCGCATTGATATCAGTAGGTTCCACCTGCCCCTTACTTATGCGGCTGTGCTCCAGCATCCCTTTTACTATGGCGCCAGCCCGTTTGCCATGATGAGTTATTTTTTCAAGGTTTAGTTCAATATCGGCCACGATAAGTTTAACTTCATCAATATCCCCTTTGTCAATTTCTTCTTTCATCTCTTCCATCAGCTCACTGCTTAGTTCAGAAAAATTATTAACAAAGTTCAGCGGGTTTTGTATTTCGTGGGCAATGCCGGCGGTGAGCTCGCCGAGTGAAGCCATTTTTTCAGCTTGTATGAGTTGTTTCTGAGTGGCTTTTAGATCGCTAAGCGTTTTTTCAAGATCATCCCGCTGAGCTTCTATCTCCTCCTTTTGCTGAAATATCTCCTCCTTTTGCAGCGATACTTCTTCAGTGCGTAATTGTACCTTTTGCTCAAGTACGCGCTTCTCCTTTACAAGCTGACGCGAGCGGTAATAGACAAAACACCATGTACTCCCGGCAAATAAGCATACGTACATTATATAAGCCCACCAGGTTTGCCACCAGGGAGGATTGATGGTAAAACCAAGCTGTGCCGGTTTGCTCCAAGCTTTATCTGCATTTTTGCTGCTTACTTCAAAAGTATAATTACCGGGCGCAAGGCTGAAATAATTCTTGCTGGTAGTTGCAGTTGTTTCACCGTTCCATTCTTTGTCCGCCCCTTTTAACCGGTACCTGTACCAGGTTGTATCATGATCTTTTAAATTCAAGTTGGCATAACTAAACCGCATAAAGTTTTGATAGTGACTAAGTTCCCAATTGACAGGCATGCTATAAGGGCCAGTTACCTTATCCCACGTTAAACTGCCCCGCAGAGCGTACCCTTTATTTAAGGGTGTTTCCCCCTTTGTATAATGTTTATCACCATTCAGCTCCCATAAGGTATCCGCGCCTTTTATTTCAAACCTGCCCCTGTCTGTAAAAAAAACGGGCTGGTCCATCACACTGATACCTGTAATAAATGCAGATGCCCTTGATGTGTCTTTTTTTAAGTCTAACACAGATATTCCGTCATCTCCCCAGCAATAAAGGCCATTCCTGGTGATCATATCAGTCTGAATATGATTAGGGTCCAATCTGTTTATTCCATAACTCTTTCCATACGATTCAACTCTCCATTTTTCTTCGGCATTTACCCCTGATGCCGGGGGTGTGATAATGGTTATTCCCGTGCCGGTACCTGCATACATGCGGCCATTATACATTAATAATGAATTTACATAATTATTAATGAGGCCCTGGGCTGAGGAAAAGGAAGTAAGCGTACTGTTTTTAATATCAACTATGAAGATGCCGTTGTCGTAATTATCATAGGTCTGTGCAGCAGCTATCCACATTTTTCCCTTATTGTCTGCCGTCAAAGATCTATTACTATATTGAAAATTTATATACTTTACAATCCACGTATTAACATCGATCACATCTACCCCTCCGGCAACTGTACTAAGCCAAATACGCCCTTGCTTATCTGCTTTAATGTCTGTAATGATATTATCGCTTAAGCCGTTGGTTTTGTCAAGATGTTTAAGCGTTTTATTCCCCGGATCGTAAATATCCACGCCGGCTTCTCTGCCTCCTATCCATATCCTCCCCTCCTTGTCGACCAAAACGGTCTGTGTTTGTTTACTGCTTAAGCCTTGTTCTTTACCAAAATGTGTTATTGTAGTTCTTGACGGATCAATAATGTCAAGCCCCTTTCTGCTGCAAATACAGATGCTTCCGTTTATTTCAAGTATTGTATAAACGGAATCAATGTCGGGGCCATGGTGGATAGTAAAATGCCTGTAGGTTTTGGTTTTACGGTCCAGTATGTCAATGCCTTTAATCGTACCCAGCCAAATAAAACTATCCTTATCTTCTGCGAGTGTGGATACGGCTAAGGTACTGATATGCTCAATAGTTGCCTTGTCGTTACTGATCATGTTCAAACCCGAATTTGTCGCTATCCATCCCTGGCCATATTTATCATGGGTCATAATTTCAACTACAGGACCGTCCAAACCATCGACACTGTTAATGCGCAAGGACCTGCGTTTTTCCATATCCATTATTTGCAGCCCGTAATACGTAATACCCGAAACTTTTCCCTTATTAAACTGGTCAAAAATATATATTGGCACATCCTTAAAATTTTGTATAGTTGCCTTCTTCAAATCAATCACACTGGTCATTCCGCGATAGGCAGCCGGCCCCCTCCGGTAATGGCCGCTTAACCACATTCTTTTATCACTATCCTGGAATACAGCCTCCAATGAATCTGTTTTTAAAACATTTGTCTTATTAAGATACCGTATTTTTTTATTTTTAAAGTCGATAATATCTGCTCCAGCATTGAATGTAGTTACCCAAATATTATTGTCATTATCCTGGGAAACACGACTGATAATAGTTGATGACAAGCCCTGGGCAGTATCCAGCCATTTCACCGTCTCAGCCTGAGGATCAATTATATTTACTTCCCGGTGCTGATAAAAAATCACCCATATCCGGTCCTGCTTATCATGGAGTAGCTGTGTTGGAAACGCATCGCGACCGCTAATTGCACGGTCATGTTCTGTTTTTTTTAATATTCCATTTTTAATGTCGAGGACATCAATGCCGTTTTTTTCTTCAGTCATCCATATCAGGCCGC
>Ga0207042_1147_pt1 | contig 13021 bp, 11 predicted proteins | sample Alteio_BWMinCont_70_FD_153310 | JGI IMG/M metagenome (GOLD analysis project Ga0207042, IMG submission 153310) | Enriched cells from forest soil in Barre Woods Harvard Forest LTER site, Petersham, Massachusetts, United States -... | ecosystem: Environmental > Terrestrial > Soil > Temperate forest >... | reverse complement strand
TAATTGAGCCAAAAGCGCGGGAATTTTTAGTGATTGAAATGGAAAAGTTTCTCTTTGGCGAAGGTAGTGTTGCACCCGCGGGATACGTGCCGCCGGATAAATGAATTATTTACTTGACTCACAGGCATGCAATCGGTTTAATAACGCGGTTTCACCCCACATCAAAAGGCCAGATAGCTCAGTCGGTAGAGCAGAGGACTGAAAATCCTCGTGTCGGTGGTTCGATTCCACCTCTGGCCACCAGTCTAACCTGGGTCATGAGCCCCCTATCTGTTTTTTTAAATTCTCTGGCGCAATAAAAATAAATGCTTTCCCCACTTTTTGTTTTATCAATAAACCAAGCTTTGCTAAATTTAACAAATCATTTCGCGCCGTATCATACGTGACATTATGCGATCTACGATGTGCCTCGATCGTATAACGCTCATGAGGATGTTTTAAGGCATGCTTGATGAGAAAAATCTGGCGATAATTAAGCTTATCTTGCAAGTGTCGATTTGCATGCAGTAAATGTTCCGTTTGATTTATCTGGTTACTTTGATCACTCAAATAGTCATAGAGTGACTTGATTGCCTTTAAAATCACATTAAGTTGGTGAATAACAAAATAAGTTGTATCATTTTCATCAGTCTCAGTATAAAGATATGCTCTCGCATATTTACCTGGCTCGCGTTTTATGACTTCTGATATTGAAATAAACTCCATCAACCAATATCCCTGATGTGCCATTGACCAATAAAATAATGCGCGCGCTGTTCGGCCATTCCCATCAACAAAAGGATGATCATATGCCAACATAAAATGTAATAATATCGCTCGAATAACCGGATGCATAAAAAATTTATTCTGATCCTCTGCCTCATTCGCAAACCGACATAATCGTTCCATTCTAGCTTTTAATTCGTGTGCTTTTGGCGGCACATGTAATATTTGATTATCACGATCATCAACTACATTGATATCATCATCTCCCTTTCGAAAATGTCCCGCCGCTTTCGGATCTTCTAAGGTATCTTTTGTCAGTATGCGATGTAACTCCAATATCATATCAACTGTAAGCGTTTCATTTTTCATTTCGCGAATAAATTGCATTGCGTGGTAATTGTTATAAATCATCTTCTCGCTCAAATCTCTAGGTTTACGCTTTGTGCGTAACATTTCTTTTGCAACCTTTCGAGTGGTGGAAGCCCCTTCAAGTTGACTCGACGTTATAGCCTCCTCAATCAGCGACTGAACGAGATACGTATCGCGCATCTGTGTATTGAGAAGCGGTACAGGACTTTGAATGCTATAGCCTGAATTACGGTCTATGGAATGTAAGTTTTTCAGCACACTATCAGGCGTTGCTAAAACAAATGGTTTTCCAAATTTATCTAAAAATGGCAGCCATTTATATAAAGCCATTCGAGCAAACTTCGTTGCAAACCACCATTGATCAGATGAGAGCTCATCAGGCGGTTGCAAATGCCTTAATTTATCCCAATGTAAATATTCTCCCTTTGCAGTTACAGCGCCAACTGTTCCTTGCAGGGACGACAAAAGTCCTAATGTATCATTGGGTACATTAGCTTTTTTAAGGCTTGGCGGCGCTAATGGTATTTTCATTGGGTTTTCCCAAGCTAACAAAACTTTAAATACCAATTTTGTAGAAATTGGTAGGTTACTGGCAGTATAGGTTAAAAAACAATATCTTTCTACCAATTTTTAAAAATTGGTAGTGTATCTGATGAAATCCAATCCTAACCTAGATCAATTATTTACAATCAATTTCCGGCGGGATGGGTTCAGCCTGAATCTTTACTGAACCTATAACATCCCTATTACAAATTATATCAAACCGAATTTCTGTGAAAAAATATCAATGCTTTACTACCAATTTATGAGAAATTGGTAGGTTATTGGTACTTGGATTAAATGACAGTAAAATAAATATGATTTATCGAGAGCCCACTATGACTTTCCATGAGCCCCTACAGTTTGAAATAAGCTTGAAAATCCTCGTGTCGGTGGTTCGATTCCACCTCTGGCCACCAACAGCCTATTCTTTACATGACAGCGCAGCTACAGCATGGCTGATCATCTGCGACAGGCGCATTTCCATTAGGTACTGGTTTAACGAAAGTACTGACTAACTTTTTAGGATCTATATTAGGTGATGCAAACTGCGTTAAGCCACTCGCATAAACTGAAGCTGGTTGAGGCGTTTTGTGATCTGTATTTAGTTCGGGAGTGACTTTTGCTATTGATGATTTTGCCGTTGGTGTTGCTTGTGCCACTGCTGTTGTCGTCGCTGCTGCACTAGTATGTTTATCATCAGCTGGTTTTTTGGGTTGCATTAACACTTCTAATTCAGCCATATATTGATCACTACCCACTTCAGCATAAACAGCCGTCCAATGATGCATTGTCCTTGCCATTTGACAATGACTCTCATCGTTATCAATCAAAATAATCAGCTCGGGTGAAATACTTTTAAAATTGGGAAGGATTTTTTCGATAAATTCATTTTTACTGATTGAACGCGGACATTCGTTACCTGTCATGATTATTGTCATAATATCTTGACCGTTACCATCGAAAAGCGTATCCACATAGCGTTCGATTGTCGCACGATCTTTATTTTTAGAAACGATATAAAGAAAATCGCCCGCTTTTTTTCTTGCAAGCATAAACGCTTTTAACCATGCTGGATTTCTAATTTTCTTTAAGCGCTCAGCTTTTGCTTGCGCAATTTGTGCGTCTGTCGCCTCATCATCAAGGGGACGCTCACGATGCGGGGGTTTCGTTGTATCATATAATGAAAATGTTTCATCAAAATCAAAAAATATATGTCTAGGTGCAGTCATTATCGTCTCTCTTTTTGCGTTGCGTGTATTTAATTATTGTGTGAATAGTATAGCGGTTTAAGCTTAAAGTTTTCTTAGCGATTGGTCAAAAATCTGCTTTAGCACCAAATGCCCGAAGAATTAACCGAAAATAATGCCAATCACCATGTATTCAGGTTTTGTCACATAAAGACCTGCATTTTTTAATGGGGAAATTGCATTCAATGCTGAAAGCGCTTCTTGATCCAGCACATCAGCACTGCTGGATTTCAAGAGTTTGACATCCGTGATATGACCATCAGGATAAAGCACAAAACCCATGACAGATGTTCCCTTGGTATTAAAATCCACGGCAATTTTTGGATAAATGAGTTGATGCGTAATTGCAATGCCCAATAATTTTAGAAGTGGTTGGACTGCGCCTTTTTCGCCAACCATGTGTACTGGCTCTTCATCTTTGGAAGAACTCACATCCATGACACGATTCAAGCTGCGTATGGGTCTTGGATTTGCGGCGGGTGTATCTTTCGCTTTTTTCTCAATACCAATTTTCGAAGTGATAATTTGTTTTTGCGGTGCACTGGTTTCTTGAACCAATGAACTTGAATGCGATTGATCAATGTAGGAAGGAATATACGATGCACGTTCTTTTTTAAGTTCAGGCGCATACTCAAATGCCATCGAAAAACCCATCAACAATAACAAATGAATTAAAACCGAAAGTGACAAGCTCGCGTATTGTAGTGGCCTTGTGAATTTTAATTTCATACGGCTAAACCTATTTCTTCCATACGGTCACATTATAACACTTTTTACAGTGTTCCGAACGCCCTATCGCCTGCATCTCCTAGTCCTGGAACAATATAAGCACGCTCGTTCAATCTTTCATCGAGCGCGCCCGTAACGATTTTGATGTCGGGGTAACCCTCCGTGAGAACGCGTATGCCTTCAGGGACTGCGATGATGCAGGCGACAGTGATATGGTTTTGCTTAACACCCAGTTGACACAAGATATCTAACGCAGCACTAATCGACCCGCCGGTTGCAAGCATGGGATCCAAAATAAAAACTCGGGCATCGCTATAATCCATTTTTGTCGGAAGTTTATTGTAGTAAGTCACCGGCGTAAACGTTTGTTCATCACGATACAACCCAATATGATAAATACTCGCGGTTGGAATTAAATTTAGCATCACATCGCTCATCATAAGACCTGCGCGCAAAATGGGTGCTCCAATGATTGGAATGTCTGGCGATAAATGATTGACTTCAGTCTGCGTGAGAGGTGTTTCAATCCCATGTGTCGATAAAGGCAGATGACGTGTTGCTTCCTGCAAAACAAATTGCGCGACTCGCGAAATTGTCGCGCGAAATACGTCAGATTGAGCATGCTTATTGCGGAGAATAGATAAGTGATGCTGCAATAAAGGATGATCGCAAACAGTCACGGCAGGATGGATTTTCGCTTGTTTCATGGTTTTTCTCCTTTTTATTTTAGAAAAATGGTTTTAATGATATCATCTCATTACACAAAAATAGCGTGAATTTCATCATGGTTCAAAAAATTATTTGTATCGGTGGCGCAACCATCGATCGAAAGCTCAAAACGAGAGACGCATTAGAATTAGCAACCTCCAATCCCGCCTCATCGGTTACAACCTTTGGCGGCGTCGCGCATAATGTGGCTAAAAATCTCATTCAGTTAACTCAGCCTATTTATTTGCAATGTGTTGTTGGCAATGACAGTGAAGGACGCGATTTATTGTCTCATCTGAAAAATGCCGGAATTAACACTGACATGAGCCTGGTCCGGGAAAATAAAACCACCGCGCATTATTACGCGATATTAGATCACCAAGGTGAATTGCATCTCGCCATCGCTGATATGGAAATTTACGATGACGTGCCATTTGATTCTTTCACGCAATCCTGGTGTGAATGGCATCCGGATGACATTATTTTTCTTGATACCAATTTGCCAGCACCCTTGATTGAACATGCCATTACTCTCAGCAAACAAAAACAACTGACACTTTGTATCGATACAGTTTCAATGGCTAAAGCAAAAAAACTTCCCGCGCAATTAGAAGGTGTTTTTCTGATTAAACCTGATCGCTTTGAAGCAGAAGTTTTAGCAAACCGCTCGATCCATTCGATCAAGGATTGCATGGAAGCAGGAAAAGTATTATTACAAAAAGGCGTAAAAAACGTCGTCATTACTCTGGGTCAATCAGGTTATGTGATTACAAATGAATTCGGCCAAAAACATGTTGCTGCAATCGAAACAAAATCCGTTGTTGATGTGAGTGGCGCAGGCGATGCTTTTATTGCTGGCATTTTATATGAATTAAAAAAAGGCTCATCAATACATTCCGCTTGTGAATTAGGCGCTAGAGCGGCTTTTCTCACATTGCAATCCGAGCGTTCCGTTTCAACTTTAAAAACACTGACAATGAAAAAAGAGGACTTAGACCATGCAACCATTTTTTGAATTTTCCGCTGACGTCAAACAGGCCATGGAAAATGAAGAACCGATTTTAGCGTTGGAATCGACGATTATTTCGCATGGAATGCCTTATCCTCAAAATTTAGAAACAGCGTTAGCGGTAGAGCAAATCGCAAGAGATCATGGCGCTACGCCCGCAACCATTGCGATCATGAATGGCAAAATAAAAATTGGCTTATCACGTCATGAACTCGAACAGTTCGCACAAGACAAACACGTTGTCAAAGCAAGTCGACGCGATCTTCCCATTGTACTCAGCGAAAAACTATCCGCAGGCACAACCGTTGCTGCTACCTTATTTTGCGCAGCACGCGCCGGCATAAAAATTTTTGCAACAGGTGGCATTGGTGGTGTGCATCGTGGTGATGATCAAGATATTTCTGCGGATTTAATTGAATTAGCAAGAACACCGGTTGCTGTGATTTGCGCAGGTGCAAAAGCGATTCTCGATTTACCCCGCACACTCGAATTTTTAGAAACCATGAGTGTGCCTGTCATTGGTTATCGTACACGTGTGTTACCTGCGTTTTATACTGACACAACTTCTTATTCATTACCGGCAACTGCACAGGATGTAACAAACCTTGCAACTATGTTGAAGACACATTGGCAGCTTGGCATGTCTTCCGGCATTCTCATTACCAATCCGATTCCTGCAGAATTTGCAATTCCATCTGAAGTAATCGAACCCGTTATTGCTAAGGCTCTGCAAAAGGCGCTACAACAGAATATTACAGGCAAAGCGATTACGCCTTTTTTATTGAGTGAAGTGGCATACTTAACGCAAGGTAAGAGTCTTGAAGCGAATATTGCGTTAATTAAGAATAATGTACGATTGGGGGCAGAGCTGGCTTGTTCGATATCGGATTAGAAACTCTCAGCTAACGTTGCAATCTGTTGTATAATTAGAGAAGCACAATAAAACAAGAGACGATGAAATGCCTATTGTTAAAATTCATCAAAAAAATCCAGCCAATCCCTCTGTTGCAACTTCATTTGATCTTGCTTCAGATCATTACCCACAACAAATTGGCGATGTTATTATCTGGAATATTAATAATAACATTGATGAAGAAGTCGTCGCAAAAAATATTGCTAGAATGATACGTGATGGCGTGGGTAAACAATTTTTATTACAAGAAGTTCCAAATCAGCCAGCGGCTCGAGCAAAATTGATTGCCAATATCAATGACTATTTACCGGACCATCAAAAAATAAGAGTAATAGCTAATAGTCCTTTAGGGACACAACCTTATGGGAATATAATATTAACTCCAGCAAATCAACACTACGAACCACACACCAAAAAACTTTCCGCAGAGCTAGAAAATTTAAAACAATTTTGTGCTAACAATTCTCAAGTTTCCATGGCTGTCGTTAAAACAGCTGGGGGAGCTGATCGATTGCTAGTAAACATACATCGTGCAAGCCCAAAGTCGAAGACAGAAGTGCCCATTGATCTACAACAACTCTTCTTGCATCTACAACAAATTAAAGCTCTGAATTCCTCGATGGAAATTATTTGCGGCGGTGATTCCAACTTGAACCAATCACAATTAAAAAGTGCTGTAGGAAATATGGGTCCCATGATTCACGCACATAGCATACCTGGTTCCAGTTTTAAAAATGAAGGGACACCACCTAATCAAAAATACTATGATGACCCTAAGTTAGCAGTCGACGCCGTTTTTCACAGTGGCATCGCAAATTTTGCAGGTTTAAAAAAACTCGACAACTACAATAATCCAAAACCTGTTTTAGCTAAGATCCCTCAACCACCTCCACCTCCGCCTCCACAACCCAATGCAAAAAAAAGCACCGTTAAACCTATTCTGCCTGCAGTGCATGGAAATGTAGAAAAGAGCCAGAACTTCTTATCTGATACCAATGTCGCTGCAATTCAAACAGCGTTAGGGCCTGACTGGACTGTTCCTAAAAAAAATAGCGCTGATGCCGAAGGCAAACCCTGTCGCAAAGTCACACACAGTGATGGAGTAAAATCCTTTGCTCTCTATACCGATCATATTGAGATAAATAAATCCGAACTAGAATCATTTGTCGCGGCGTTAATTAGCTATCTAGCAGTTTATCCCACGACACCACCTGATATTAAAACCAATGATCCAACTGCAATTGCCACCTGGAAATTAGCATGCCGGGATCAGCGTGTCGGGTATACTTTGGCGGAAGCTGATAAAATCGTTTCATATGCAGTAGATCCACTTCTGCAACAAGCACCTGCGGCTTTGAATATTCAAGCTGGACCTGCTTAATAAAAACCGAAACAAAAAAAAGGGTAGCAACTAATCTACCCTTTTTTAACATGAGCAAAAAATTAATGTGAGAGATCTCTCCAAGAACCATCTGCTTGACGGCAAGCTGTTCCATAGAAATGATGTTTTTTACCATGATGGTAAGCTGTAGCGCGATAACGACGGCAATCCGAATTTCCATTGATCGTCATAGGAGCACTTGTTGGAATCACATGATAAACGGTACCGGTACGTTCATTTTTCCAAACCGTAGGTTGGTTCATTGGGTTTGTGTCCATTGCGGTATAGGTTTTAGCCGTATCTGAACTATCCATGTTATGTCCAATCACACCACCAATGAGAGCACCGACAATTGCGCCGCCTGCAATACCCCATCCACTAGCGCCAGCCAATCCGGTAGCAAGACCACCTACTGCAGCACCAGAGACTGCACCAACTGCAGTATTTTGTTGTTGCGTGTTCGTTGAACAGCTTGTTAATGCTAAACTTGCACTAACGCCAAGAACGACTAATTTCAATAAATCCTTTTTCATAACGTAACACCTCCAATATGCTGAAATAGACTCACCCTTAAGCCTACCCTGTTTACTGAGCGATCAGCAAGAGGGATAGATCACCTATTCTACAAGAAAAAAAGGAGATATGCATGCCTTCTGCATTACTCCCATGGGCAGTCATTGACGTTGAGTTGTTGATTTGGAATACAAATGAACGAATTCCCTTCGAAAGCTTTCCAATCTGAATCATCTGGCTTTACATGGTTGGCCGTATCTGTGGTGATTTCATATTCATAGAGATTGTCCCGACTTCGATAGATGCAAGTAACCCGATTTTGATTACCGGGTTTTTCTCGTTCGTAATTAATCACTGCAATATGAAACAAAACTTCCGGCGCATGAGTGGCCTTTGGTGAAACAGGGGTAGACAATTCTTTTTGTGTGACATGCCAACCACTGGGTGGTGCAATGTCGCCGTCGGTTACAGAAAATTTTTGCGGACAATAATCGGTGGCAAATACACTGAGAGGAAAAAAAAGGAAAAGCGCGCCCCAAAACGGTTTCATTTTCTTTTTCATTATAACCACTCCGGCGTCTGATATGACTATTATATCAAAATCAGACCTGCCGCAGCGTGCTAATCTTCAACCGATTGAATACATACTACTATTCGACTTCTTCTTCATCACTCTCTTGCTCTGCACTTGCATTATGTTCTTCAACGATAGCCCGGATAGATGAATAATCCACTTTACCACTTCCCAATAAAGGCATTTTATCTAAAATAATAATTTTACGTGGCAAGCCAAGCTCTGCAATGCCATGCGTTTTAAAATGCTGCAAAATACTGCTTTGCGTTGCGAGCGGCGAATTTGTCACAAGAATAATTTTTTCACCTTTTCTTGGATCGGGCTGACTCACAACAGCATGTTGTTTATCCGGCCAAATACGACTGATCTCTTGCTCCACTGCTGTGAGAGAAACCATTTCACCGGCAATTTTTGCAAATCGTTTTGCACGTCCCTTGATTGCAACATATCCTTCTTCATCCACTGATACAATATCACCGGTATCATAAAATTCAGGCGCTGGTTCAATTTTGCCAGGCGCATGCGGGAAAAGATAACCCATCATGACATTCGCACCCGAGACCAAAAGACGCGCGCCTTCTTTGATTCCTTCAACCGTTTGTAATTGGAATTTCATGCCGGGCAAGATTCTTCCCACACTACCAAATTTAAATTGCATCGGTGTATTCGTTGCAATCACAGGGGATGCTTCCGTCGCACCATAACCTTCTAACAAGCGAATACCAAATTTTTGTGCCCACATGGAATGCGTTTCTGTACGAACTTTTTCAGCACCCGCAAAAATATAACGCACGCTGTAAAAATCATAAGGATGCGCACATTTCGCATAATTTGACAGAAAGGTATCGGTGCCGAATAAAATAGTTGAATTCGTGTCGTAACACATCTCGGGAACAATTTTATAATGTAAAGGTGAGGGATAAAGAAAAACACGCATGCCATAAATAATCGGTAACAATGTCGCACTCGTTAATCCAAATGCATGAAACATGGGTAATGCATTAAAAATTTTATCCGCAGGCGTTAAGTCAACACGCGACATTAATTGAAAACGATTGGCTTGAATATTTCGATGACTCAATACCACCCCTTTCGGTGTCCCTTCTGAACCCGATGTAAATAAAACCACTGCAGGTGATTCAGTCAATTGAAAATGATTGGTTTTTTTAATGCGATTCACGACATGATAATACAAGTTTGGAATATGCGCATTAAACATGCCAAATAATTTTTTGAAGAGATTAATTTTTTTCCGTACTTCTTCCAAATAAATAATACGAACACCTTGAACGGCTAATCCATCTATAATATTTTGCAAATTCGCACGTTCAACAAATTTTTTCGATGTGTAAACAAAACGAATTTGCGCAGCACGACAGGCTAGCGTGAGATTTTGTAATCCCGCGGTAAAATTTAACATAGCAGGCACACGATGAAACGCTTGCATCGCAAAGAATGTCACCACAGTACCAATCGCGTTTGGTAATAACACACCAACATATTCACCGCGATTTGTCGTTTTTGCGATTTGTCGACCGAGAACCAAACTGCCTAAAACCAGGCGCTGATAGCTTATGGGATTTCGATCAATATCTTCAACAATCGGATGCTTATTGCCATGAAGTGATTTCGCGTGTAACAACGATTCAAATAGCGTTTCGTTCGCATTGCCACTTTTATAAGCTGAATCGGTCATCACATCATACAATTGTGAACTGATAAGACGACGACGTTCTCGACCCAAAATACCGGGAGGAATATCAAATGTACGCGGCTCTAAAATGGTTATCGTAATTTTTGGGAACCAGCGAATTCTGACTTTGCCTTTCAGATACGAAAAAGGTGTATACTGCGCACCATCAATTCGAATCGGTAATAATTTCGCATCCGCTTTATCAGCAACCAACCCTGGGCCTTCATAAATTTTCATTAATGCGCCCGTCACTGTGATGCGTCCTTCAGGGAAAACCACGACATGATGATTTTGTCGCAAATATTCAATCAGTGATTTCGTCGCAAGCGGATTGGTGGGATCCAGTGGATATGTGTTAACTAATTTTAAAATCCATTTGATCCAGCCTTTTTTAGCCACTTGGGTATTAATCGCAAATGTTAAGCGATCCGGTAAAAAAGCCGCTAATAACGCTGCGTCGATAAACGACGTATGATTTGAAACAATCAATACCCGTTGTCCCGCATTGTGATAATTTTCGATGCCACGCACTTCGACACGATAGAGAAACTTAAACACCCAAATCAACGACGATTTAACAAATTCTTCCGGCAATAAATTACAGATATAAATAGTGACAATCAAATTGGCAATCGCAACCAGCAAGAAAACCGAGTTCACTGAAAAATTCATTAACAACATCAAACTGGTCACAACAGCCGCGATCACCATAAATAAGGCATTGATGATGTTATTGCTCGCGACCGCTCGTGAACGGAATACGGGATCACTTTCATTTTGCAAAATTGCATACAATGGAACAATGTAAAGACCGCCACACACCGCCAACAAAAAAAGATCCAACAAGATTCGCCAATCCGGCAAGTACGAGAAAAAAGCGCCGAGTGTTAATAACTCCGCTGATTTTCGAATGCCATGACGACTCGCTGTCACTAAATCAATCGCGAAAATACTCATACCTAACGCTGCAAGCGGCACAAAAGTCGCGTGAATCTTGCCACGCAAAATGCGATTACATAACAACGAACCCACACCAATGCCCACGGTAAAACACGTTAAAAATAAAGTCACAACGGAAGATTGCGCACCCAATACCACTTTGGCATACGTTGGAAACTGTGAAAGATAGGTCGCACCAATTAACCAGAACCAGGAAATACCCAGAATCGCTAAAAATAAATCTCTTTTTTGCAGTGTTTTTTTAACGATATTGATTGTTTCATTGACCAAATCAAAACTGAATTTTAAATCAGGTGATGCAGCAGGCGCATCGGGTATGCGCAAACTCGTCACAAAACCTGCGATCGCAACCAATGTCGCCAGAACAAAAACCAAAACGGGTCCTGCATGAAATCCGGCTAAAATTCCACCCACAATCGTACCTGTCAAAATTGCCAAATACGTGCCAGCTTCAATCAGCGCGTTTCCACCAATCAGTTCATCCGTTTTGAGATGATCGGGCAAAATCGAATACTTCATCGGGCCAAAAAAAGTGGCTTGTGTCCCAACTAAAAACAACACAGTCATCAATAAAAAGATACTATGGATATAAAAACCCACACCTGACAGCAGCATTAATAGTATTTCTGCGATTTTGGTGTAACGAATCAGTCGGGATTTTTCGAATTTGTCGGCCAATTGTCCTGCTGGCGCTGAAAAAAGAAAAAAGGGCAATATAAAAATGCCAGCAGCCACTGTAATTAAAACTTCAGAATTAAGATGAAATTGATCGGCCAGATTGTAGGTAATCAAAATCACTAACGCATTTTTAAAAAGATTATCGTTAAATGCGCCAAAAAATTGGGTTAAAAATAATGGTAAAAATCGTTTTTGTTTCAACAGGTCGAATTGATTCATTGACATGTAAAACCCTCACTTATGCTGAAAAAGATGAACCACACCCACAGGTGGTTTTTGCATTGGGATTTCGAATGATAAACTGCGCACCTTCAAGGTCTTCTTTATAATCAATTTCCGCACCGACCAGATACTGAAAACTCATGGGATCAATCAGAAGTTGTACCGCGTGACCTGAAGAGCCTTCGCCTTCTTCGCCTTCATTGTCCGCCGCATTTTCTTTTTGTGCGTGAAGTGTTTTGGTGACGATCGTATCATCTCCGCTCACATTCTCATCAAACGTAAACCCATATTGAAACCCCGAACAACCGCCGCCCGTGACGTACACGCGTAATTTGAGATTGAAGTTTCCTTCTTCCTGGATGAGCTCCCATACTTTGGCTGCTGCACTGTCGGTAAAAATAACTGGATCATTCATCTTACCACTCCGAGTTTTTTTTTGGAAGGATAGTATACCTAATTTCTCAAGGAAACCCCACATGCATTGGATTAAGGCATTCCACATTATTTTCATGGTCACCTGGTTTGCTGGTTTATTTTATTTGCCACGCCTTTTTGTCTACCATGCGATGTCCCGCGATGAAATCAGCCAGGAACGCTTCAAGATCATGGAACGGAAGTTGTTTTTTGGCATTATGACGCCCGGCGCGATTTTCACGTTGCTTCTTGGAATCTGGATGGTCTGCCTTGCACCCGCAACTTACTTACCCATGACTTGGTTACATCTTAAATTAGGCTTGGTTTTTTTGTTAGTGCTATTCCATATTTATCTTGGCAAAC
>Ga0207042_1146_pt1 | contig 13039 bp, 10 predicted proteins | sample Alteio_BWMinCont_70_FD_153310 | JGI IMG/M metagenome (GOLD analysis project Ga0207042, IMG submission 153310) | Enriched cells from forest soil in Barre Woods Harvard Forest LTER site, Petersham, Massachusetts, United States -... | ecosystem: Environmental > Terrestrial > Soil > Temperate forest >... | reverse complement strand
GAGAAAGGCATTGCCGATGCAAAATATAACATAGCGGGGGTTTACTATAAAACAGATAATTATCATTTAGGGCTTGTTAACCTGGTTGACTGCATCACTATTTATCGAAAATTTAATGATTATCATAACTTGTCGCGCGCTAACAAGTCACTTGGCACTATTTATGAATACTTTGGCGATGAAAAAAATGCGATCAAGTCTTATGAAGACGCGATCACGTCGGCCCAAAATGCCGGTGACCTCAATCTTGAATCCAACGCCTATAACCCGCTTTCGGGAATTTATCTTAAACAAAAAAATATCAAAAAGGCTTCAGCGCTCATTGAACGTTCAATAAGCATAAAAAAGGAAACAGGTGATACAAGGGGGCTGGCTTTTAGTTTTTACGGACGGGGCAAAGTATACCTTGCGCAAAAAAAATATCCGGAGGCTGAGAAAGATTTCAAGGAGGCGATTGATATCCACAGGAAAATGGGAGAAGCGCTCGGGCTGGGAATGGCTTACCATAAAATTGCAAATCTATACATGGAGATGGGGTTTTTACAAATGGCAAAGAAAGCATTGACAATGGGGTTGGAATTTGCAAGTGAACATAACATAGTTATGGTTAAATACAAATGCTATTTCGTTTTTTACCTGGTATTCAAAATGGAGAATGATCCGGTTAATGCCCTTAAATACCTTGAATTATATCATCAGCAAAAAGAAACCGTAATTAACAGCCAAACCCTTAAAGTAATAGAAAACTATGAGCTGATCACGCAAATGGAATCAATTGAAAAAGAGGCGCGGCTTCAGATAGAAAAAGCAGAGATCATTAAAAAGAAGGACCTGGCGGAACAGACGGCGCGTGTAAAACAAGATTTCCTGTCGACCATGAGTCACGAACTCAGGACCCCTTTGAATGCAGTAATTACTATTGCGTCGTTATTGGGAGACAAAGCTGACAAAGATGAACAACAGCTTGTGGATTCGCTGAAGTTTGCCTCAAATAATTTAATGCTGATCATCAATGATATTCTTGATTTCACGAAACTGGATGTGGGCAAAACAGTTCTTGAAATGCGCCCCGCAAATTTTAAATTGCTGCTTGAAAATTTAAAAAACACTTACAAAAGCGTTGCGAAGGAAAAAGGATTGAACCTTTATTTGAATATTGATAATGATGCTGCCCGCTACTATGAACTCGATGAAACAAAGACATCACAAATATTAGGCAACCTGATAACCAATGCTATAAAATTCACTGAAAACGGGCGCGTTGACATAAACGTTAAAAAGATAAACAGCGATTCATCTGTTGATCAATTGCTTTTTGAGGTTTATGATACAGGGATTGGAATTGCTGAAAATCATCTTGAAAGTATTTTTGATAGTTTTTCCCAGCCGCAAATGGTTACTACCAGGAAACAAGGCGGTTCGGGGCTCGGGTTAGCTATTGTTAAAAAATTGATCGGGCTGCATGGAAGTTCAATCAGTGTAAATAGTACGGTTGATAAAGGTTCTGTTTTTTATTTTGATTTAAAACTTAAAAGATCAGCAAGCCCTCATAAAATAGTTTCAAAACAATCAAATAACCTGGAAGGCAAAACCATATTATTAGCAGAGGACAATTTAATAAATGCCATGTTAATACGAAAGCTGCTCACCAATTGGGGTATGACGTCCGAGCATGCTAAGAATGGCATTGAAGCCGTTGAAAAATCAAGTTTAACAACTTTTGATTTTATTTTAATGGATTTACATATGCCCGAAATGGATGGCTTTGAAGCAACTAAAAATATCCGTAAAACTGGAAACCCCAATCTTAACACCCCGATATTTGCACTTACTGCCGACATTACTGCCGAAACTGATGAAAATTATATGCCCTGGTTCAATGGTTTTTTACGAAAGCCAATCGAAATAGAAAAGCTACGCGAAGTATTATCAAAGGTTTATAAAACTTTGGCATAGAATGCTATCTTAGCGTCAACTTCGCTGCCATTAAAAAACAATCAAGTCAATGAAGAAATTGCATACTGTTGTATTTTTCCTGTTCCCCGTTTTAGCCTTTGCTCAAAACGCCGATTCAACCTGGTTTGTAAACAATTACACCAAAAAGGAAGTAACCATCTCCATGCGCGACGGTGTTAAGCTGTTCGCATCGGTTTACAAGCCAAAAGACAATTCGGAAAAGCATCCCATTTTGATAGAGCGTACGCCTTATTCCTGCGCGCCTTACGGGAATGACCAATACCGTGCTTTCTGGGTAAACCACCTCATTAAATATTGCCGTAAAGGGTATATCATGGTGATTGAGGATGTGCGCGGCCGATGGATGAGCGATGGGGTTTACGAGGATGTGCGCCCTTTTAATCCAAATAAAAAAGCCAATAAAGGTATTGATGAGGCCAGCGATACCTACGATACCATCGACTGGCTGGTGAAAAACCTGGAGAATAATAACGGCAATGTCGGGGTTTTCGGAATTTCGTATCCCGGCTTTTATTCAACTATGGCATCGCTGAGCGGCCACCCCGCATTGAAGGCGGTTAGTCCCGAAGCGCCGGTTACCGATTGGTTCGTGGGTGATGATTTTCATCATAACGGCGCATTTTTCCAGATGGACGCCTTTGCATTTTATAAGGAATTTGGCTTTGGCCAGCCGCATCGTCACCCAACTACGATTGCCGCGCCAACTTATGATCCGCCAATACATGATAATTACCAGTTTTATTTAAGTGAAGGCGCTTTGCCAAATCTTACTAAATTGGCCGGCGACAGCCTCAAATTCTGGAACGAAATGATGAACCATCCCAACCGCGACGCCTGGTGGATGGCCCGCAATGCAAGGGTAGGTATTAAAGATGTTAAACCGGCCATGCTGGTTGTTGGCGGTATATTTGACGCCGAAGACTGCTTTGGCGCATGGAATGTTTATAAAGCCATTGACAAGCAAAGTCCGGCCACCAATAACCGCCTGGTAATGGGCCCCTGGTACCACGAGGAATGGCGCAATAACGATGGGACACATTTAGGCAATGTACAATGGGGCAGCAATACCAGCGAGTGGTATGCAAACCACATCGAGATACCATTCTTTGATTATTATCTGCGGGGCGTTGGTTCGGTTGATGGCATCAGCAAAGCAACTGTGTTTTTTACGGGCGAAAATAAATGGCGCCAAATGCCGCAATGGCCCCCTGCCGGTGTGCAGCCTGCTGATCTTTATTTACAGCAAAAAGGCAAATTATCATTTGCCGCTGCCAATGCTGGTAAACCATCTTTTGATACTTATATCAGCGACCCGGCAAAACCAGTGCCTTATACCCAGGATGTACAATTCAACCGCACCCGCAATTATATGACAGACGACCAGCGCTTTGCTTCACGGCGTACAGACGTGCTGACATTTGAAACGGATACATTGACCAATGATGTAACGCTTGCAGGCCCCGTTGTTGCCGATTTAATGGTAAGCTTATCCAATACCGACGCTGATTTTGTAGTAAAACTAATAGACGTATTCCCTGACAATGGGAGTTATAATGATGTAGATATTTATGCCGAAACTGACCCCGTTTTAAAGTACCCTATGGGTGGTTACGAAATGCTGGTGCGAGCCGAAATTATGCGCGGCAGGTACCGTAACAGCTACTCAAACCCCGAAGCTTTTGTACCCCGCAAACCAACCCAGGTAAAATATACAATGCCAGATGTTGCCCACACCTTTAAAAAAGGCCACCGCATTATGGTGCAGGTACAAAGCAGTTGGTTCCCGTTGGTTGACCGCAACCCGCAGCAATTCATTGATATTTACCACGCAAAAGATGACGACTTTTTAAAGGAGACGATTAGTGTTTATCATAACCAATCGAAACTGATTTTGCCGGTGGTGAAATAGTCATTGGAGAGAAAAACTTGCGAAGTTTTGAAAACTTCGCAAGTTTCACTCGTTTTCCTGAAAATTTTATGTTCCAGTTGACAGAACAAGAGGCGGAAACTATGGTATCGCAAAATGCGATACCATCAAAACAAGTTTTAGGAGGAACTTCAGAAGTTTCCAAAACTTCTGAAGCCCAATAGCGAAACAAACTAATCTCTAATCACAAACCTTTAATTTCTACTCTCCAACCACTAATCACTTCTCACCCTTCACCGCCTCATCAATCGCTTTTTCCGCAAGCGGTTCCATTATTTTATATCCATCAAGGTTTGGATGCACGCCGTCCTTTGATAAATTTGCAGGCAAGCCCTTTCTTTCATCAGTCATTGCAGTAAAATAGTCAACGTAAACAATGTCCTTTTTATCGCAGTAATCTTTTATCATGGTGTTAAGACGCGCCACTTTTGGAACGGGGTTCATCCCTGGCCGCCACGGAATATCATAAGCAGGCATTACCGACGAAAGCACCACTTTAATATGGTAGAGCCTCGCCAACTGTGTCATGGAAACAATATTGCCAAAAACATCTTCAAGTTTCGATGGTCCATTATTCTCGGCGATATCATTTATCCCGGCCATTATCACCACAACCGCAGGTTTTAAATTGATCACATCCTCGCGGAAACGTACCAGCATTTGCCCCGTGGTTTGCCCGCTTATCCCCCGATCGTAATAAGGCCTTCCCGAAAAGAAAGCCGGGTCCCAGCCTTTCCATCCTTCGGTAATGGAATTGCCCATAAATACAACTCGCTTTTCACCCGGTGCAGGTGCAGGTACAGCGCTGTTTTCGGTTTCATAACGTTTTATAAAAGCCCAGTCCTTACTTAACAGATCAGCATAAATTTTCTTGTTTTTTTCGAGATATTCCATGTGTGCCGTCACTTTTGGGTCAATTGGTTTCAAAAATCCAAGTAAACCCAGCCAGTCCCCAAAACGATCGATCCAGGTGTCGGTGGGGATATTTTGTTTATGCATCCCAAAACCATGGCCGCCTTTTGCGTAAATATGCAGTTCGGCCTGGTGTTTTGACGCAAGCCATTTTGAATATAGGTCAACACTGTGCGCAGCAAGGCCCAACTGGTCATCAGTAGCAGCTGCCAGGAACATTGGCGGCTCGTCGGCAACTATTGGCCCTTGTAAAGAAGGCGGCATGTAAGCGTAGATAGGGGCTACAAAATCCGGGCGGTCATCCGCATTATAATTAAAAGCTGATGAAGCAGCCACTGTGCCCCCAGCCGAAAACCCTATGATACCTATTCGCAACGGAGAAATCCCATATTCAGCTGCATGTGTGCGCACATACTTAATGGCTTCATGGCCATCGGCAACAGAAAAAGGGATTATGGGTTTAATTTTTTCTTCGAAATTACTTTTTTTCATGTTCGCGCCCAATTCCTGCCCGGGGTCGTCAGTTAAGCTCTGTCCAACCCTGTATTTTAGTATAAATACAGCAACACCTTTCTTATTAAGATATTCTGCTATCTCAGTTCCTTCATTCTTAATTGCCAGGATATAAAACCCTCCGCCAGGGCAAATGATCACTGCGGTGCCTGTAGCTATAGCAGGATCGGGTAAATAAGCGGTTAGCGTTGGATGTGAAACGTTGTAAACTATCTCCGAATTGGCTGTTTCCTTTTCATTCCAGGTCCAGTTTTCAGAGCCAGGGGCGGCGCCTTTATACAAAGGGATTACTTGCTGTTGTGCTTTAGCGCCAATCGCCAAAAGCATCAAAAACGCTATAATTATACTTCTGTTCATAGGCCGGCAATTTTATTTTAAATGTAATATTCTTTTTAAATTGTTGACAGGCTTAATTTTTTCTAAATTACACATTAAACTATTTGTCCATCAAACGGTCTAACGGGTATTTTTCCGAAGGCAGGCATAAGGGTAACAGCCATTTTAAGAATAATATCGTTAATCATTGGTTCATGTTATGGCAATTACTCGTATAAAAAACGGTTATGTTTTGCTTTATAAGGCTCTGGCCTTCTTGTTTTTACTCCTGGCCCTTGTTTCGCAATCCTGTAAAAGCGATAAAAAAGTATACCAAAGCAATTGTGATGACGGTATTATTTTTAAGCGTATTGGATTTACCCAGTTAATTGATAGTATAAACGACTACGATCAGCAGTATATCGAGGTTGATGGCACCTACCAGGAAGGAAAAGAAGAATCTGCATTGGTCAACGACAGTCTGTTTGTCGACCATTCCAGCGAACATGCCCTCTGGGTAAATTTCAGCCAGGATTGCCCTCTTTATTTAACAGGCACCCATAAGGGTATTTTTGAATATAATGATGGAAAATTCACGCAATTAAATAATAAAAACATCACCATTCGGGGCAAAATCGATGTGCGCCATAAAGGGCATTTAGGAAGCTATAAGGGTACGATAGACCGGGTGAGTTTTGTGAAGCTGTGACAAGATTTGCAGGATTTTTAATGGATTAACAGGATAACAAATCGTGAAAATCTTTCAAATCATAATAACCATGTTCAGACAGTTAGTTTCAACCCATCATAAGCCAGTTCAACGTATGATGGCAGCAGTTTTGAAATATCCCCGTGTTTGCCCAAACGATGGCTTATATGCGTCAAATACGTTTTTTCCGCGCCCATTTCCTCTGCAAAAGCTATAGCTTCATCTAAAGTAAAATGTGATATATGGCTTTGCTTTTGCAAGGCATTGATCACCAGTATTTTTGATCCTTTTATTTTTCCTTTTTCCTTATCCGAAACAGTTTTTGCATCGGTTATATATGTAAAATCTTTTATCCTGAATCCAAGCACCGGCAGCATATAGTGCAGTACCTCGATGGGCATAAAATTTATTTTGCCGATATTAAACGGATCAAGTCCAATTGTATGCAGGTTTAGCTGTGGGATGCCTGGATATTTAAACTCCTCGAAAATATAAGAAAACTCACGTTTAAGGGCGGCCTGTACCCGTAAATCGGCATATACATCAATTGGCCCCTTTTGTTTATAATTAAATGCCCTGATATCATCAAGCCCGGCAATATGGTCCTTATGTTCATGGGTAAAAACAATGGCATCCAGATGCTGCACGCCGGCGCGCAGCATCTGGCTTCTGAAATCGGGCCCCGAATCAATAACAATCACCCTGCCTTCTCCTTCAATTAATATTGAGGTCCGCAATCGGTTATCCCGCAAATCTGCCGAAGTGCAAACTTCGCAGTTGCAGGCGATGACAGGTACACCCTGCGAAGTTCCGGTACCTAAAAAAGTGATCCTCAAAATTCCAGTTTTGTTTGTTTTATCTGCTGTAAAAAAGCGAGTTGCCTTTCATCAAGCAATGTATGATCCATATCAAGGTCGCGCGCCAGTTCACTTATGGCCAGTATCTTGCTTTCCAATCCCGAAAACTTGTTAACAACCACTATTTTGCTGTTTTGCAATAAGCAGGCGCCTGTTTTAAAATTACCTTTTTCGTACCGTATACGGTAGCCGGTAGTTTTTAACAGCATTTCCAGTTTTTCGAGCGTATGGTTGGTAATGGTAAGCATTGATCTTCAAAAATAGGAAGAATAGATGTTAGATTTGAGATTTGAGATAAGAGATTTTAAAATAGTTCATGGTTCATTGAAGGAATGAAATTTAAACCTTGAATTGAAAGATTTTCTTTCTGGTTCCCAGATTTTTTCTGATCTCATGTCTCAAATCTCATGTCTCAAATGCCATACTTTCTAAATAATTTTAAAAACTTACCAGTGGTTTTGTAAATATGGGTGGTAAGATTATATTTGGCTTCAATTAACTTTAATTAATTACTATATTGTACCTAATTTATTCTACCAATTTAAACCTCTTTGTTGAATGGACCAAAACCCTAACCGATTTCTTTCGCTTGACGTATTTCGCGGAATGACGATTTGTTTTATGATCATTGTAAATACCCCCGGAAGCGGCGCGGCGCCATTTGCCCCGCTGGAACATGCCGCATGGTTTGGTTTTACACCTACCGATCTTGTTTTTCCTTCCTTTTTATTCGCGGTTGGAAACGCCATGAGTTTCTCGCAGAAGAAGTTTATCGGCATGTCTTCCGGTTCCGTATTATTCAGGATATTTAAAAGGGCAGCTATCATCTTTTTGCTGGGGTACCTGATGTACTGGTTCCCCTTTGTGCAGCATACTGCCACCGGATGGTCAATATCGCCTATAAGCAATACACGCATATTTGGTGTTTTACAGCGTATCGCGCTTTGCTATCTTTTTGCGTCACTGCTCATTTATTTCATTAAATCAAAAACAACTATCATCGTTATAAGCATAGCGCTTTTATTTGGTTACTGGTTCCTGCTGCTTATTTTTGGCGATCAAAATGCCCCTTACGGCATGCTGACCAATGCCGGAACTTACCTTGATAAATTTGTAATGGGCGATGCGCATTTATACCATGGCGAAGGAGTGGCCTTTGACCCAGAGGGCATTTTAAGTACTTTACCGGCCATTGTTAATGTAATATGCGGGTATTACGCCGGTAAATTTATCCAGGAAAAGGGAAAAGGTTTTGAAACGATTTCAAAGCTAATGTTATACGGGTTTTTGTTTATTTTCATTGCCCTGTGCTGGAATATGTCGTTCCCGATAGGTAAAAAATTATGGACGAGCCCTTTTGTATTGTTAACCGTTGGTATCGACCTGGTATGGATATCGGCACTGATATATGTAATTGAAATAAAATCGTGGAACAAGGCTGACTGGACAGTATTTTTTACTACCGTAGGTAAAAATCCACTGCCCATTTATATATTTTCCGAGCTTTTTGTTGTGATACTTTTTATTATCAATGTGCACGGTACCAGTTTTTATGGCTGGATAAACCAGGTGCTCTTCCAGGTTATTGCCCCCGGCGCCATAGGCTCGTTATTATTTGCCATTTGCTACATGCTGGTTTGCTGGACCTTTGGTAAGATATTGGATAAAAACAAGGTTTATATCAGAGTGTAAAATCAAATAAAGTATGGATCAAAACACTAACCGCTTCCTTTCGCTGGATGTATTTCGCGGAATGACCATTTGTTTTATGATCATTGTGAATAACCCCGGCTACGATGTTTCATTTGCTCCATTGGATCATGCCAAATGGTTTGGATTTACACCAACCGATCTTGTATTCCCATCCTTCCTTTTCGCGATGGGTAATGCCATGAGTTTTGCAATGAAAAAATTTGCCGGGCAAAGTAACGCCCCGGTTATTTTAAAAATTATTAAAAGATCAGCATTGATCTTTTTAGTGGCTTATTGCCTGGAGTGGCTGGGCTCAATCCAGCACCATGTTAACGGAGGGTGGTCGATAGGTACTTTTGCCCACATGCGTATATTGGGCGTACTGCCCCGCATTGCGCTTTGCTACTTGTTTTCGGCCCTGATGGTATATTTTATCAAGTCAAAAAACACCATTATAATCATCAGCATATTACTTTTGTTAGGCTACTGGGCAATATTGCTTATTTATGGCGACCCGAACGCGCCTTATGGCATGTTAACCAACGCGGGTACCTATCTTGATAAATGGGCAATGGGCGATGCGCATTTGTACCACGGCGAAGGCGTAGCTTTTGATCCTGAAGGTATTTTGAGTACCCTCCCTTCTATCGTAAATGTTATCTGCGGCTATTATGCTGGCAAGTTTATCCAGGAAAAAGGTAAAACATACGAAATGACCTCAAAGCTTTTGTTATTTGGCTTTTTATTTATTTTCCTGGCGCTTTGCTGGAATATGTCGTTCCCTATCGCTAAAAAATTGTGGACAAGTTCTTTTGTTCTATTAACCGTTGGGATCGACCTGGTATTGATTTCAGCCCTGGTATATGTGGTTGAGATGCGGTTATGGAACAGGGGTAATTGGACCTCTTTTTTTACAACTTTTGGCAAAAACCCGTTGGCGATCTATATTTTCGGCGACTTTTTTGGCGCCGTAGTTGGCTGGGTTTATTTTAATAAGATGAATTTTAATGAGATGATTAGCATAAAAGTTTTCCAGGTTATTTCTGCCGGGGCAATAGGCTCATTATTATATGCCATTTACTATATGCTGGTGTGCTGGTTATTTGGTAAGATATTGGATAAGAATAAGATTTATATCAGAGTGTAGCTATTATTTCGGAATTCGGAATTTCTATTTCGGATTTATTTATTTTGGCAATTAGAAAGTCCGAAATAGGGAAATTAAGCGGTTGCAGCTCAAGTCTCCCCTACCGGGGGAGATTTAGAGGGGGCTATGACAGGCTGAGTTAAATATGCGATTTTCTTAGGTAAACGAAATCGAGTGGTGAGTAGTGAACAGGTTGTTGATTAAGTTAAGACATTTCGAATGTTTTAGTTCATTATATTATAAAAATGAAAAAACTATGCCTTTTATCGCTGCTGATCAGCTTTGCCATGGCAGTCGTTGCGCAGCAAACAAAAACCTATGCTGAGCGCCTGGGCTGGCCAAAAGGCGCCAGGGTATTGATATTGCATGTGGATGATGCCGGCATGTCGCACGAATCAGATGAAGGCGTTGAAATGGCTGTTGGCCAGGGTGTTTCCACTTCCACAAGCGTAATGATGCCCTGCCCGTGGGTGCCTGAGATCGTTAAATACATTAAAGATCATCCCGATATGGATGCGGGTTTACATTTAACCCTAACCTCCGAATGGGATAATTACCGCTGGGGGCCGCTGGCAGGTAAAGCAGCTGTGCCAGGCTTAGTTGATAAACAAGGTTGTTTATATTCGTCTGTGGCTGCAGTGTATTTTAGCGCAACACCTGATGAAGTAGATAAGGAAATAAGAGCACAACTCGACCGTGCATTAAGTATGGGATTTAAGCCCACGCACCTCGATTCACACATGGGCACTTTGTTTGCCAAAGATGCTTTTATGGAGAAATATTTAAAGCTGGGTATTGAAAAACAGATACCGGTAATGTTCCCCGGCGGGGATGATCTGTTTTTCCGTTCAGAAGCAAAAGCAGCGGCTATAGCAGAGTTAAAAAAGCAGGGAAAGTTTAAAGAAGGAATGTCGATACCTGATGCACCTGCTTTGGGTAAAGCAAAGGAAACGGGAGAAATGTTATGGAAAAAAGGCTTGCCGGTACTTGATGACCTGCACAATTCCAGCTATGACTGGAACATGCCCGACGTTGATAATAAAACAGACGCAGAAATTCAGAAATGGTACACCGATCATTATATTGAAAGCATTGGCAGGTTAAGTCCTGGTTTAACTATGGTGATAATGCATTGCACCAATCCATCCGCCAATTTTAAATATATTTGCAAAGAAGGCAATAAACGCAAAGGCGACCTGCTTGCCATGACCGACCCACGATTAAAGGAATTTTTAAAGAAAAACGGCTTTATTTTGACTACCTGGCGGGAAGTAATGGAGCGAAGGATAAAAGTAGGGAATTCGGAATAAGCTATCTTTGATATTATAAAATAGAGACATGTCTGATGACAATCCAGTAAAAATACTTTTCCGCTTTTACAGCGACATTCTTGATGAAGAAACCACCGAAACTTTACAAGCAGAAGCTGTAGATGTTGAGCATGGCTATTATAAACTGGAAAGCATTCCTTTTTATGCCTCAAAAATTGCCACAGGTGATATTGTTTGGGCAGAATATAATGAAGCTGATAAAATGCTAACATACCGCAAAACTGTTCAACATTCGGGTAATTCAACAATTCATGCAATTATTTTGAATGATGAATATGATATTGGCGCGATCATTAAAGTACTTGAAGAATCGGGTTGCGAAACTGAAAAGTTGAATACAAAATATTTCGCCATAAATGTTCCTGCCGTTGCGGATTATTTCCCGGTAAAGCAAAAGCTGAACGAGTTGGAGAAAGAAAAAGTTATCGACTATGCCGAATCCAGGTTATCTGAAAAGCATAACTACGTAAACGTGTTTTTCCGGTAAGAATAAAACAAGCCCCATTATCTTAGCTTATATCTGACGCAAATGCTGAATAAAGATTTTATCAGGATTTTTCACAATCTAATCACTACCCTCTACCTCAAATCAACCACTTCCACGCCTTTATGCATTTTCGGGTCGAAAGAAAAAGTATTATCCGGTACTTGTATATTGGGTACAAAGCTGCGAAGGGTATAAGTGTATTTGTTCCCGTTTTTTTCGAAAATCATCGCTACCTGCCTTTTATAGTACTTGTAATTGATGAGTTTGCCGACCTGATGATGACAGCAGGCAAAGAGGTGGAAATGCCTATTGCCCGTATAGCGCAGCTGGCCCGTGCGGTGGGCATCCACCTGGTAATTGCCACACAAAGGCCGTCGGTTAACATTATTACGGGTACTATTAAAGCTAACTTCCCTTCCCGGCTCGCATTCAGGGTATTGTCGAAAATAGATTCACGTACCATATTAGATACCGGAGGGGCCGACCAACTGATAGGGCGCGGGGATATGCTGTTATCAACCGGCAGCGACCTGATACGCCTGCAATGTGCATTTGTGGATACGCACGAGGTGGAGAGAATATCCGACTTTATAGGTAATCAGCGCGGCTACCCATCAGCAATGTTGCTGCCGGAATATGTTGGCGAAGGCGAAAGCAGCAGTTCGAAAGAATTTGACCCGGATAACCGCGACCCAATGTTTGAAGAAGCTGCACGATTAATTGTATTGCACCAGCAGGGTTCAACTTCGCTAATTCAGCGAAAAATGAAATTAGGCTATAACCGTGCAGGCAGGATTATTGACCAATTAGAAGCAGCGGGTATTGTTGGCCCGTTTGAAGGCAGCAAAGCCCGTGAGGTATTATATGTTGACGAATATAGTCTTGAACGGCACCTCGAAGTGCTTCAAAAACAAAGTAACAGTTAAACTTGTTGTCGTTGTCTGAATCATAATTTGCAGAATTAAAGAATTTTCAGAATTTTGACCGGTAATTTCAAATCGGTGAAATCAATTTTAAATCAGTGAAATCTTAATACATGAAAAAACCACTTATACTTTCTTTCTTAATATTAATTACAACTTATTCATTCGCCCAGAAAGGTGCAGAAAAAGACGCTGCAGCTAAAGCGATTTTAGACAAGGTAGGTGAGAAATACCGGACCTACGATGTTG
>Ga0207042_1145_pt1 | contig 13138 bp, 11 predicted proteins | sample Alteio_BWMinCont_70_FD_153310 | JGI IMG/M metagenome (GOLD analysis project Ga0207042, IMG submission 153310) | Enriched cells from forest soil in Barre Woods Harvard Forest LTER site, Petersham, Massachusetts, United States -... | ecosystem: Environmental > Terrestrial > Soil > Temperate forest >... | reverse complement strand
ATTTAAGGGGGAGATGGTGACAAAATAGACCACCCCGATCACAAACAAATATTATGATGCGAAAACCTTGAATGCCTCATTTAAATAACAAGATACTATTTCCCGGCATCTGCTATTTTTATACCGGGTGCATTTTTTACATAAGTATTAAGCCAGGTATTCATTTCCCATAGCATGTGAAGCAAATTTTCTTTACCCCGGTAGCCATGAGCCTCGTAAGGCAGGGAAACATAACGTACAGTTCCTCCAAAACCCTTAATAGCATTGAACAAACGTTCGCTGTTAATTGGGAATGTGCCGGGGTTATCATCGGCATCGCCGTGTATTAATAATAAAGGTGTTTTTATCTGGTTGGCAAAGCTAAAGGGGCTCATATCATAATACAACTTAGGATTGTCCCAATAAGTACGGTCTTCATTCTGGAAACCAAAAGGAGTTAGCGTACGGTTATATGCGCCGCTACGGGCTATACCAGCCTTAAACAGCTTAGTGTGTGCCAGTAAGTTAGCCGTCATAAAAGCGCCGTAGCTGTGGCCGCCAACGGCAACCCGGTTACGGTCGCCCACGCCCATGTCCGCTAATTTATTTATAGCGGCCTCTGCGTTCAGGCTTAATTGTTCTACAAAAGTATCATTTGGCTTTTTATCGCCCTTGGCTACTATGGGCATCTCGGCATTGTCCAGCACGGCATAGCCCTGCGTTACCCAAAATACGGGAGAGGCCCAGTTAATGGTAATAAATAAGTTTTGAGATCCGCGTACTTGTGCCGCGTCAGCTTTGGAATTAAATTCCTGTGGATAAGCCCATATTAAAACCGGCAGCGGCCCGTCCTTATCTTTGTTATAGCCTTTTGGTAAATAAAGGTTTCCGGTAAGGTCAACACTATCGGCGCGCTTGTAAAATATCTTTTGCTCTTTTACACCCTCCAGTTGCGGATAAGGATTAGTAAAGCTTGTAACCTGCCTGTCGCCAATTTTAAGCACGAGGTTTTTAATATAATAATTAGGAACATCGGTTTGTGATTCCCTGCGGGTAAGCATAACCAGTTTATCGGGGTCTGTTACATCCTGTACATATTCAAAGTACCTATCGCTGCAACGCCATATTATTTCGTTCTTTTTAGTTGCCAGGTCAAATTTAGCAAGGAAAGGAAGATCGCCTTTTGGCGAAGCGCCGGTCATATTGTTCATTAGTATTTTTGTGCCGCCGTCAATAGGCTGTATTACTTCGCGATCAAATTTATTTTTGAAAGTAACCGGGCTTCCAGGGTCGTTATAACCATCGTTCAGGCTTCGTTCGTACAGCTTTTCGACGCTGCCCGCCGAGGAGTTATAGCGGCTGACCCTTTCCGTTTGTTTAGAGCGTAAGCCTTCGTAAACCAAAGCCAGCGTGCTGTTACCCCACGTTGTACCGTAATAACGCATTTGTGTTTTGAATAATTCATTTGGCGTACCGGTAAAGGGTGCGCTTAAAGCATAAACAGCATCGTGGTAATCCATTTTCTTTTTGATCAGTCCGCTGTCTAAGGGATGGCTCCATGTAATTGTAGCAGCTTCATCATCACGCCAGTTATAATCTCTGTCAACATCCTGCAAATTATCATTGCCCGACGGACGGCCCTCTGTTGATGGAAGATGGACAAGCATTTTTACAAGTTTCCCGTTAATATCAGTTATAGTTACGTCTGATGGAAAACCAAAAGCGGTAACCAGGTACGAAAATGGCTTTTTGATCGTTCGGAGCAACAAATATTTTTTGTTTGGGGCTGGAATAATACTCCCATAAATAGCAGGTTTGCCAACAGGCGTTTCCAAACCCCCTTTATTTTCAACCAGTTGGGAGGTAGCGTAAAATTCAAACACCTGTTCATCGTACGGCGATTTGATGAGGTCCTCAAAGGTAGCGCTTGGGGCAGTCTTTCCTAAACTTTGCTGAATGGCAGGCCCTTTAGGCATCAAAGGTTTTTTAGGCGCCATGCTTGCCGGTCGGGTTACAGTATGGTATATGATCACCTGGTCGTCTATCCAGGAAATACTGCCTCCCAAAACCAGGTTTAAAGGAGCTTTATTGATCTTCATAGCTGTGTGTGAAGCAATATCGATCACATACAGGTCTACACTTTTTGGATTGGTTTGTGTAAAACAAATTTTCTTTTCACTCGGGTTCCAATGGATATTACCTGCCCTTAAATGTTGCGGCAAGCCAATAACCGGAAACGTTTGCCCGCTTTTAATATTTTTTAAAGTAAAGTTATTTATCAAAAATTGCCTGCTTGGGGCAAAATTATCGGGATTGATACGAAGGCCTGCAACGCGCAGTTCGGGCATAGCCAGGTCGGCGACGGAGGGATATAATATGCGGTCGGCCAGTAGCATCCATTCAGCTTTTGAGTTAATGTAAACAGAGGGTGTTGGTTTAGCCAAAAGCAAATCAGCGATTTCTTTTGGCGGTGTTTGATAATTGATGGCATCCTGGGCTTTAAGATTGAATATTCCGAGCAGGAATAAAAGGGAAAGCATACATTTCTTCATGACAAATGCAGTTTGAGTTGAGATTGGAAAGCTACAAAAAATATTGTGATTTTTGGTCCCTAACTATCGTTAAGTGGTAAGCCTCTATTTCCAGGGCAAACGCATTAAAATAATTCGAGTTGTTATTAGTCTTACCAAACTCCATTTAGGTGGCTCCGATGGAGCCAGCCAAATTTTATCATCTGTATCGTCCTGAAAAAAGTTTACAGGTGGTCTTGTCCGCTTTTTGGTTTACAGTTTTGGAGGGTTAAAAATGTAAACCTATAGCCGTATAAGACCAACGTTATCTATCGCTTTGGCTCCGTCGGAGCCTCCTTATATTGATGTAACAAACCATAATATAGTTTTAATTCTTTTAATGCGTTTGCCCTGCCCCCATTTCCCTGTATCGGCGATTGAACCAATAATTAGTATCTTTGCGCCAAATGCAGGCAACTGAAGAAGCAGTAAAACAAGGTTATAAAGGTTACAATAATTATGGGGCATGGCTGCGCGAAAAATATAAAGGCCAGCGCGTGTTCAAAGTAATTGTTGATGGCGGTTTTACATGCCCCAACCGTGACGGCTCAAAAGGCTACGGCGGCTGTACTTATTGTAATGTGGATTCGTTTACGCCCTCTGTATCGCGTAATAACCCATTGGTACGTGATCAGGTGATACAGGGCGTTGAACGTGCACGTAAGGGCAATAAGGCCGATAAGTTTATTATCTATTTTCAGCCCAATACCAATACCTACGCTCCGCCACATTATCTAAAAATGCTGTACGATGAAGCCTTGAGTTATCATACGGAAGATATTGTTGGCCTGTCGGTAGGTACGCGGCCTGATTGTATAGATACTGAAAAAATAGCCCTGCTGGAAAGTTATACCGACCGTTTTGATGTGGACCTGGAAATGGGTATGGAATCGATCTATAACGATACCCTGGCGCAGATCAACCGTGGCTGCGGTCATGATGATCTGATAAAAACCTTAAAGCTCCTGGAAAACAGCAAGCTGGATGTTTGCGTACATACCATTTTCGGTTTCCCCTGGGAAACCCGCGAAATGATGCTGGGTTACGCAGCGGAGATAAACCGCTTCCCGCAGATAAAATTTGTAAAGTTCCATCATTTGCATATCGTGGAGGGCTCGGTAATGGGCGTAAAATATAAACGCCAACCATTTAAAGTTTTTACTTTGGATGAATACGCCGACTTTCTTTGTGATTTTTTACCTTTAGTACGTCCTGACCTGGTTATCCAGCGCCTGTTCGGCCTTAGCGACCTTGAATTACTCATTGCACCCAATTGGGGCCTCAAAAAATCAGAGATCCAGTATTATATTGATCAAAGGCTATTGGAAAGAGGGGTTGTGCAGGGGGCGAAATATTGTCTGAACCCGAATTTATAGAATTAAGGAATTTCCTGAATTTTTTTGAAGGATCAATTTTACTATTTTGATAATAAATTAATTCTCTAATTCTATAAATTCGGGTTCAGACAAACTTAACCCCCATATTTTCCGTAAACATCCGCGAAATAAACTATCTTAGTAGTTAAATTAATAATTAAAACGGTTTTGTCACAAAGATCATTGCAAAATTACATACCGGAATTAACAGGGGTACGTGCTATGGCAGCCTACCTGGTATTCATATCCCATTTCTGCTATGTATTTGACGGCAGCTTTCCACATATTATACAACGCTTTTTAGGCGAGTTCCACATCGGGGTAAGTATTTTCTTTGTGCTGTCAGGGTTTTTGATCACCTTCCGCTACTATAACAATTTCCATTTAACAAAAGATTGGTTTAAGCAATACCTCAAAAACAGGGTGGCACGCATATACCCTATGTACTTTTTGCTAACCATGACGGCCTTTGCCTATTACTTTATTACCAAAGATGAAAGCATCACCAAAGGCACCGGCAATCCCATAGCGCTCATGTTTTTAAACATTACTTTTTTGCGCGGCTTTTTTTACCAGTTTTGGGATACCGGCATAGCCCAGGGATGGTCGCTTACGGTTGAAGAATGCTTTTATTTTTCGGCGCCAATCATCTTCTTAATTGCAAAAAAGTACAATAAGCTGTTTATCCAGCCCCTTATCATTACTACTTTTGCTATTTTGATGGTATTGATATTCAGAAATGTCAACTGGCATGGCTTCTTTGGCAACTTTCCCTTTGTGCTATTGTTTACATTTTTTGGGCGTTGTTTCGAGTTTTTTGTGGGGGTACAACTGGCCAGGTATGTCATCAAAAATGGCTTTACCCGCACAAATAAGATCAAGTTTACCCCAATTGGTTTTATCCTTATCTTTTGCTGTGTTTTTATCATGGCGCTGCAACCAATTACCAAACCCTGGAATGCCGGTTTGGAAAGCCCGATAGGTATCATCACCAATAATTATGTGCTTTGCATAGCCGTAGCATTGTTTTTTTACGGCCTGCTCACCGAAACTACCCTGTTTAAAAAATTCCTTGCTACACCATTTATCGAACTGTTAGGTAAAAGCTCCTACATCTTTTATCTTATCCACCTCGGGTGGATCTACACGCTTTTGCACAGCAGTATCAACCGCTTAAATGATTATGCTTTTTCGCTGTACGATAAGTTGGGCGTTGATTGGCATTCACCCTTTGAATATGACTGGTTAAACCTTATATACATTTTTATCGTAATAAATGCCATTTCCGTTACTTTATTTAAACTAATTGAAGAACCGCTAAATCATTACATCCGTAAATCAAACTTTTTGATCAAGTATCAACCAGGGCCTAAGGGGATAGTAGATTAACGATTGTATTTAGTTAACGAATTAACACCCTATGAAGAAAATTTCTGTATTTACATATTGCCTGGTACTACTCATTGTTCTGTTATTCCCTTTCAAAACGTTTGCAGGCTGGCCTATTGGTAAATACCGCGATCTGGTTATCCCTTCTTTTTCATATTACAATCAAACAGACCATTTTGATAATAATGGTAACATTATAAAAGGCGCTCCGGGTACAGGGTTTACTTCGTTTTCAACAAATTTGTATATTGGTTATGGTATAAGCCGCAGGCTCGATTTTATTGCAACGGTGCCCTATTTATACACGATGAACAGGCTGGGCCCGGGCAATACATTAACTAACCAGGGCGCGGGCGACCTGGTGGCCGGGCTAAGTTATAACCTGGTAAATTTTAATTATGTACGGTTCTTGTCAGTACAGGTATCGGGAATCGTTCCATTATATGCCAATACCAACGGAAATTCCGCTTTGGGCTTCGGCGATTACGGCAGCGAAGTTAAATTAATGTTTTGCGGCAACCTGCCGGCATCAATTTTAGATAAAGGCTATTTTAATGCGGAGCTCTCCTATCGCAGGTATTACAGTTCACAGGGCCCCGACCAGGTAAGCTTTCTGGGAACAATTGGCTACCCGGTAACAAAGCACAGCCAGGTTAGCCTCGATCTGTTGTTTTTCAGGTCGTACAGTTCAGATAAGGTATACAACCCCAATTTTTTTGCCGAAAGGGATTTTGCTTTTTTTAAACCTTCGTTAAATTTTGGCCACACGTTTACCCGTAGGTTTTCGATGTTTTTTGGGGGCTTTTATGTCCCTTTTGGCTTAAATACCGGGGTAGGTTATGGTGGTTCAGTTTTAGCAGTTTTTAAATTATAATTATGAAGAAGATCAGCTATTTAAAATTTATTGCGCTAATTGTACTGTTTGCTTCAGCACTAAAAGTTGAAGCGATGCAGCAAAAAGAAGAAGCTGAAGATACCGGCGACGTAATCCTGAAGGCTGTCCCTCAAAGTAAAGATGGCATTTTTAAAAAGAATGAAGATGTACACTATAAGTTGCAATTACAAAACAACACCAGTGATGAGCAGGCAGGAACGGTCTCGTACCTCATCACCACTGATGAGGGGCAAAAGGTGGCATTTGATTCCATACATATTGCTATAAAAGGCAAAGGTTACAAAGAACTACTGGTAAAAATACCGCCAAAAACAACCGGGTTTTACCGTATAAATTTTATGATCAATTTACCTGAATACGACGATACTGTTAGAGAAGTGTTTGGCGTAGACCCCGATAAAATACAGTCGCAATTGCATAAACCGGCTGATTTCGATGCTTTCTGGAAACAGTCGCGCGAACGGCTGGAAAAAGTGGCCCCCAAATACAAAGTCATGGAGCGAAAGGATTTGTCGACAGATGAAAAAAGGGTTTATTCGGTTGAAATGTACTCCTATGGAAATCTTTTGATCCGCGGGTGGCTCGTTATCCCGACAGACGGCAAAAAGTTCCCTGTTCATTACCGTGTACCCGGTTACGTAGTTGGGCTTAAGCCAAATATGGATAGTGATGATTTCATAGCGTTTGACCTGAATGTGAGAGGAAACGGCGACAGCAAGGATATTATTAATATTGGCACGGATAATTATTGCCTTGTTAATGTTGAAAACAAGGATAATTATATTTACCGCGGCGTTTACATGGATTGCATCCGTGGCCTTGATTTTTTGTGTTCGCATGCTAATTTAGGTATTGATACTAATAAAATCTATGTAGAAGGGGGCAGCCAGGGAGGGGCGCTGGCGGTAATCACTGCCGCACTTGACAGCAGAGTAAAAGTTTTAACCATGCAGGTGCCTTTATATGCAGATATTCATGATAATATGTCCATATCTGCATCCTACAAAAGCCAGGTGTTCCCATTTAAAGTATTCAGAAAATATAATAGCATGCACCCAGGGTTTACATGGGACAAATTTTTCAGCACTTTTGACTATTACGACCCGCAGAATTTTGCGCCAATGATAAAGTGCCCTGTACTGATGGGTATTGGATTGTTAGACCAGTTTTGCCCGCCGCGCTGCAGTATGGCGTTGTTTAACCACATAAGCAGTAGTAATAAAGAATTTGTATGTGTCCCGAACTCAACACACGAGGTGAACTTTAATTATTTTATGTTTCAGAATTTATGGCTGCGCGAAAAATTCAGGATACCTTAGACATATTTACGGGCATAATAGTGTTGAATTATTTGCCCGCTTTATTAAAATGCAGAAATTAGACCGTTTAGGTTGAAGAATTTTTAAATTACCGCAATTGCATTATAAGTATATTCGTAAGCAATATTAACGGGTTTCAAAAATTCCGGCACGGAAATAGCCCTAAATGGAAGATAAAAAAATGGTTATCAGGTTATTCTGATAAAAAACTTTGGCGGCAACCTTAAAACAAGCTTGCTTAGGCTTAATATATGAGTTAATACAATGAGAAGTATTTTTAATAAATTTATGACTATAGTTTGCGCTTTGATGACCATAACAGGTGTCAAACAAACCCATGCGCAGAGCAATGAAAATGATGGAGCAGTGACTACTGTCTTAACAACGCATAGCAGCGATGGTATTTTCAATTCAACCGCCTCCTATACATTCCAGGTTAACAACAAATACAAAAATACTGAGGTTGGAAAGGTATCGTACCTCGTCACCACTGAAACCGGTAAAAAAGTTAAAGCAGATTCAATACATGTAAAAATTGACCCTCAGGACATAAAAAGTTATAATTTTGAAATATCCGGTTTGAAGTCCGGTTTTTATAAGATAAATTTTATGATAAATGTATCAGATTATGATGATACGACCCGCAAAGCTTTCGGGATAAGGCCTGATCAGATAAGTTCGCAATATGGAAAACCGGCTGATTTCGAATCATTCTGGCAAAATGCAACGCTTGAATTAGCTAAAGTAAAACCGGAATATAAAGTAACTGAAATGCCCGACTCCGGCAAAGATGGCCGCAGGGTATTTTCAGTAGAAATGAGATCGTTGGATAATTTAGTGATCCGCGGATTTTTAACTGAACCGGCCACCAAGAATAAAAACAAAAAATTTGCGGTATTGCTGGGATTACCAGGTTACCAGGTTACCCTTGGGCCTTTGTTCGGTACAGATCCGGATATTGCCATATTTACAATAAATATCAGGGGATCGGGTTATAGCCGGGATGTGATCAATGTAAGGCGGGAAGATTATATTATACTTAATATAGAGGATAAGAATAAGTATGTTATGAAAGGGGCGATAATGGATTGTGTGCGCGCGGTTGATTTTATTTTTTCGCGTCCCGAATTAAGACATGATAATATTATTGCTGCAGGAGGTAGCCAAGGCGGATTTTTAGCAATTGCAACTTCAGGTATTGATAAACGTATAAACTTCTGTTCCGCGGCAAATCCGATATTATGTGATATACGCAATTTGGTTCACGAGGTCGACTGGCCATTTATAGATATAAGAAAGTATGTTAATACGAGGCCTGGTTTAACAATGGATAAAGTGCTTGATAACCTGGATTATTTTGATGCTAAAAATTTTGCTCCCGGTATTCAATGCCCAACATTAATTGGTATGGGCCTGGTTGACGATATAGCGCCGCCAAATAATGTATATGCACTTTATAATAACATCCGGTCGCCCAAACATCTGATCATTTTCAGGGACCTTGGGCACGAGATCGGAAAAAAATACGTGGTGTATGAAGGCCGGTGGATGCGCGATACTTTTGCACTATTTTAAAAATAAATTAAAATCATGGGCCTTTTAAAAAGCTTTACAAAAACTTTATTCATAGCATTAATTCTTTTCATAGCCTTTCCAAACAAAACTTTTGCCGACGGCGGTTTTCCCGTTCGTCCGGGAAGGTTATTAATATCTCCATCAGTTGGCTATTTCTTTGCCACCTCACAATGGGATTCAACAGGAGTGAAAAAACCTTTTGCCAATGGAGGCAAATATTCATCATTGGCCTTTACGCTATATTCTGAGTACGGTATCAGCAGGCGTTTTGCAGCTGTTGTAAGCCTTCCGTATGTATTGAATGATTATACACAGAATATTACACCAACAAGTACAACAAGCTCCGGTTTAACCGACCTGGAAACAGGTATAAGGTATTACCTTGCCAATATTGCTTTTGTTTACTACTTTTCCCTTCAGGGTACTGCTATTACACCGCTTTACAGCAATAAGCCAAGCCTGGGTTATGGCGAAGAAGGCGGTGAGTTAAAACTCGCCTTTTCCGGGTCAGGGCATTTGGGCGACCTTAGCACGTACTTTAACGCTGCCGACGGCGTGCGGCAATATTTTGGGAACAATGGACCTATACAAAACAGGTACAATGGCACCTTTGGTTTGTCGCTCGACCAAAAATTTATGAACCAGGTTTCTGCAACTATAAGCGGCATTAATTCATTCAGCAACGATAAACGGTTTATTTCGGCAATTCCCGAAACCAACAAAGACTTTTCATTTGTGGAGGCTTCACTGAGTTACGGACACTCCTTTACCAGGGAAATATCATTATTTTTAAGCGGCGGGGAATTTTTAACCGGACGCAATACCGGTGTTGGTACAACCCTATCCCTTGCATTTATTTACAGGCTTGATTACAGGTAGGGTAGTGAGCGGTGAGTGGTCAGACGTGAGTGGACAGTGGGCAGTAGGCACCAGTGCACAGGTAGTCGCACCACTCAATATTCGCGACTCACTATTCACCTTTCACCACTCACTATTCACCACTCCGCCTACTGTACTATTTTATTAGCGCAGTACGAGCTTGCAAAGGCTTCGGGCTTGGCCTTAAATACAAAACCCATACTTAAAATATACCCCATAGCCTCGTGCAAAGCCTGGTTCGATTTAAACATCGGATTAGTGTTGATGTCGGCATGCACTTCCAGGTCAACCTCATACAGGTCAAGCAGGTCGCACAGTTTGTAGGCAATGTCGATTGATTTTTGTACTTCGCTGAGCATACGTTCTTTTATGCTCATTTTTTGCGACGTACGTTCCTGCTGGATAAACATAAAGCCGCCGCGCTGCTCGCGCAAGAACACAATAACGGTGGCAAAATCGGTAACACTTCCTTTCACCTGCGAATCGGTGCCGATACAAACTTTAAGCTTGTTACCAAGATTGGTTTCCCTTTCAATAACCTTTTCTACTTCTTCGATAATGGGCGACTGAATGATCTCGCCGCTAAATTTTCTCCATATCATAAAAATTTTTTTATGGTTAATTTTTACGACCTTTTTTATGGGTCTACGAAAGTAAGCGATTAACCGGCGTATTAACGTAAAGATAGTATGATTTATTTGTTAACACATTAGTGAATATTAACAAGTTGAAAGATGTGTAAATGCGTGGATGTGCAGACGGGAGGATTTGAAGATTTGAATAATGATAAAGTGAACCGGTTTGATTTGACAGAAAATCCATTGTAAATTATTGCATCGTTATTGTATGTTTGTAATACAATCATATCAGAATGATAAACAAAGTTTCAATAAGTAATTTCAAATCAATTTATAAGCAGGAGATTGAGCTTGGCCGTGTAAATGTATTTATTGGGGAGAATGGATGTGGTAAATCCAATATATTAGAAGCTATTGCGATGGCAGCAGCTTCTAACGGTGATGAATTGGATATTGAAGGTTTAATAAGTAAAGGTATAAGGGTAACAAAACCTTCACTGACATTCAATTCTTTTCTGGGGGCACCAAACAGAAGTGAGATAAAGATTGATATTTATGATGGCGAGATTTTACTTGAGTCTGTTTTAAAAAGCGATAATCCGGATGACATTTATGCCACTTGGAAAGATGACAACAGCCCAAATCAAAGTTTAAGAAATTTCCTGAAAACGGTGCGCGAGCAAGTACCTCAAGATGGGGATTTCGATCCGGTTGCTGCTGCAGCATTAGCCGCTGCAGAGATTGAAACAAAACCAAAGTCAAATAATTCATTTTTGTTCCATACAGAACGTCGAAATAATTCACAATTTTTAATTTATAATATTAATACAAATGCTTTAAGGGGTATCAGCAATGAAAGCAAAAAGCAACCACTTGGAATAAATGGGGAAGGGTTAGATATTTTGCTTTCTACATTTACAGAGCTACAATTAAATGAACTTAAACAATCAAATTTTATATCGTGGTTAAAGGATATACACATTGATGTCGGCGATAAATTAAAAGTTAACGGCTTTAAGTTGGGCAGAAGTACGTCTGAATTGTATTTCACCGATAAATACATGCAGAAAAAGAATAACATGTTTGCAGCGGAAAACGCTAATGAAGGGGCACTGCATGTCTTATTTTACCTGGCACTTTTTGTAAGCGAAAAAACCCCATCATTTTTCGGGATTGATAATATAGAAACGGCATTAAATCCAATGCTTTGCAGGCAACTAATAACGCGAATAACTGAACTGTCAAAAAAACATCATAAACAAGTATTAATAACTACCCATAACCCCGCCGTGTTGGATGGATTAAACTTACATGACCCGGAACAACATCTTTTTGTTGTTAAAAGAACAGATGAAGGCCATACAAAAGTTGATCGCATCAAATTAAAACCTAATGTTAAAGACGAATCATTAAAGCTTTCAGAACTTTGGATGAGAGGTTATTTAGGCGCTTTACCTTCAAACATTTTTTAACATGATTGTTGGAATATTTGCTGAAGGCAGGGGTGATCTGGCTGTTATCACTAACATTTTAAAAGGTTCATTAAATATTGATAGATCCGATATAAAGTATCAACTTCCTGAATATGACAAAGACCAAACAGATTTAAGTGTAATGCCAGAAGAGCAGTTCAGTAGTTGGACTGTGGTAAAAAAAGTTTGCCAGGAAAGACAAAAGATAGATGAGTTTTTTGATAGCCCAATTGATCAGGAATCTATTATTGTATTACATCTTGATACGGCTGAAAGACATAGGGAAGATTATAATATAATAGAACCTGTTAAAAATAATGATTTAGATATTAAGGAATATGGTAACCAGCTTAGGTCTAATGTTATAAATAAAGTTAACGAATGGCTTGAAAACTCATATCAGGAAAAAATAGCCTATGCAATAGCTATAGAAGAAACTGATGCCTGGGTTCTAACCATTTACGACAATAGTAATACAGATACTTCATCTCACCAAAGGCCAAAAGAAAGGCTAAATAATCTGCTAAATCAAGCATTGAGGCAAAAAGAAAAGAATATACTCAGAGCCAAAACATTTGATAAGTATGAGTGGCTAAGTTCGGATTTTAGAAAAAAAAGGAAACTTTTAGTTTGTACAACTAAAAATGAAAGTCTCAAGTTGTTTTGCGATTCGTTGGTAGCATTTAAAGAAACACTATCTTAAATCCATATATTTATCAAAATTAAAATCACATGAAATTATCACATTGCTTTAAATTTGGCGGCGTCGGCTGGCGTCCACCAATCCTTAAGGTTGCCGTCTTTATCATACTGACGGCCCTGGTCGTCAAACCCGTGGGTCATTTCATGACCAATTACCACACCAATCGCACCGTAATTAATAGCATCGTCGGCATCTTTGTCAAAAAACGGGAACTGCAATATGCCCGCCGGGAATACGATCTCATTAAACGAAGCATTATTATAGGCATCTATTGTAGGCGGTGTCATTCCCCATTCCGACCTGTCAACCGGTTTACCCACTTTGTTTATCATTTCCCTGTAATTGTGCGCGGCAATAGACTGCTGATTTTGATAATAAGCGTCTTTACTGATCTTAACATCGT
>Ga0207042_1143_pt1 | contig 13191 bp, 8 predicted proteins | sample Alteio_BWMinCont_70_FD_153310 | JGI IMG/M metagenome (GOLD analysis project Ga0207042, IMG submission 153310) | Enriched cells from forest soil in Barre Woods Harvard Forest LTER site, Petersham, Massachusetts, United States -... | ecosystem: Environmental > Terrestrial > Soil > Temperate forest >... | reverse complement strand
GGTTTGCGAAGGTATGCCGACACGCGGTCGCCGAAATAGCGGCTCCGGCCGACCATTCGGCACAGGTTCTCCTTCGGGAACAGGCCCCGGGAACTAGCCGCGGGGTTCGGTGTCTATAGAGACGTGTTTGAACAATCACTACTTCTCAATCACGACGCAAATCGGCCATGGAACTTCGTCGCATCCCTTAGCGCGGAGTGAGGAGCGAATAGATAATGGAAACGAAGACTGTGGATCAGGATCAAGAGCGCCAGCAGGAGTTATCGAAAGCCAAGCCAGAGCCTCGAGTAACCGAAGGACGCGCGCTGCCTCCGCGTCCAAGAAACTCGTCGAGAAAGTTTATCATCCTATTTGCGTTGCTCGTGCTGGCCGCCGTGGGCGTGTACCTGTGGGTCCACTCATTGAATCGTGTGTCCACCGACGACGCGCAGGTGGACGGGCATATCATTCCGGTGTCCTCCAAAATCTACGGCAAGATCGGCGAAGTACTCATCGATGATAATCAGCAGGTGAAGAAAGGCCAGGTGCTGGTTCGCATCGATCCTCAGGATTATCAGGTGAAGGTGGATCAGGAGCGCGCCGCGCTCGCGGTAGCGCAAAGCCAGTCGCAAGGCGCCAGCGCGGGCGTGCCGTTGTCGCGTGAAACCACCACCAGCGATGTATCCAGCGCCGAAGCGCAATTGAGCGGAGCGCAGGCGGATTACGAAAAGGCCCGGGTGGATTTCGAGCGCGCTTCCACCGCCGACATCGCCGTCGCCCAATCCAACGTGGAGACCGCTCAAGCCACTGCCGATCGTGCGGGTGCAGACTTGAACCGCATGAAGACGCTGGTGGACAAGGAAGAAATATCGCGGCTGGATTATGACTCGTACGTTACCGCCGCGCGCGTAGCGAGTAGCGAGTTGCAAACGGCCAAGAATAGACTGGACGCCGCGGCTAAGGACGCCGAAACCAAAAGAGCGGCGATGGTGGCGGCACAAGCTCGTATCGCGCAAGCACGCGCGGGCATCGCGCAGGCCCACGCCGGCCAACAACAAGTGAACGTGCGCGTCGCGGATGCTTCCTCCGCGTCGGCCAACATTGGCCAGGCGCGAGCCAACGTGGAAGCCGCCGAGCTGAACTTGGGTTACACCACGATCGTGGCGCCCATGGACGGCGTTGTGACTCACAAGTCCGTTGAAGTGGGGCAAATCGTGCAGCAAGGCCAGGGGCTGTTGACCCTGGTTCCACTGCAGGATGTGTGGGTCACCGCCAACTTCAAGGAGACGCAATTGGCGGAAGTTCGAAGCGGCCAAAAAGCCGAAGTGAAGGCCGACTTGAGCGGCAAGACTTATCCCGGCCATGTCGATTCGCTCGCCGCCGCCACCGGTACGCGCATGAGCCTGCTGCCACCGGAGAACGCCACCGGCAACTACGTCAAAGTAGTCCAACGAATTCCGGTGAAGATTGTGCTCGATCCCATCCCGGGCGGCAACCAAGTGCTGCGTCCGGGAATGAATATCGAAGCGACCATTTTCACTAAGTAGTTCCCGGCGGGAATTGCATCATGCCGACCGCTTTACAAACCGAAGTAGTGGAACTGCGCACTCCCGCGCGCCCGGTTATCAATCCCTGGGTGATCGCCGGGACCGTGATGCTGGCCACCTTCATGGAAGTGCTGGACACCAGCGTGGCCAACGTCGCTCTTCCGCACATCGCCGGCAGCTTATCTTCCAGCGTTGATGAAGCCACCTGGGTACTGACAGCGTACTTGGTGGCGAACGCGATCGTGCTTCCGCTCAGCGGCTGGTTTTCCACTTTGTTCGGCCGCAAGCGTTTCTACATAGGATGCGTGCTACTATTCACCGCCAGCTCCGCCATGTGCGGCCTGGCGCCCACTCTCCCGATATTGATTCTGTGCCGCGTGCTGCAAGGCTTGGGGGGAGGAGCGTTGCAGCCCGTTTCGCAAGCCATCTTGCGCGAGACGTTTCCACGCGAGAAGCAGGGCATCGCGATGGCGATGTACGGAATGGGCGTGGTCTTCGCGCCCGTAGTGGGTCCGACACTGGGCGGATGGATCACCGACAACTACACCTGGCGCTGGATCTTCCTCATCAACGTTCCAGTCGGCATTTGTTCCTTGCTGCTGACTTCGCTGCTGATCTTCGATCCGCCCTACTTAATTCGCAAGACCTTGCGAGACGGCCTGAAGATCGACTACATCGGATTGGGACTGCTGGCCACCGGCCTCGGCTCGCTCGAAATCATGCTGGACGAAGGCCAGCGCAACGATTGGTTCTCGTCACAGGGAATCGTCGCCGCCGCCGTTATTGCCGCCTTTGGATTGATCGGCGTAGTGGCCTGGGAACTGCGCCAGAAAGAACCCGTGGTCGACTTCCGCCTGCTGAAGGATCGCACCTTCGCCATTTCCACCACCGCTATGTTCATTCTCGGCTTTGTGCTCTATGGGAGCACCATGGCGCTGCCGCTGTTTCTGCAGACGCTGCTCGGCTACACGGCCATGCAGAGCGGTCTGGCATTGTCCCCTGGCGGGCTGATGATCATGGTCATGATGCCGATCGTCGGGATTTTGCTTTCCAAGGTCCAGGCGCGCTGGCTGATTATCTTTGGGCTGATAGCGTCCTCGGTGGGCCTGTTCCAGATGTCGCACTTCGACACGCAGATCAACTTTGGTCACGCCGTCACCGCGCGCGTGGTGCAGAGCTTCGGCCTGGCATTCTTGTTCGTGCCCATCAACACGGTGGCTTTTTCGTTTATCGCCAGGGCCAATACCGGCTATGCGACGGGCTTGATTAACCTGGCGCGCAACATGGGCGGAAGCAGCGGCATCGCGATTTGCACCACATTGATCGCGCGGCGTGAGCAATTCCACCAGCAGGTGCTCATCGGGCATCTTTCGCCCTTGGATCCCACGTATCAATCGACGGTCGCCGGGATGAAGCAACTGTTGATTACCAAAGGCGCGGATCCCGTACAGGCGGCCGCGCAAGCGCAGGGGATGATCTACGGCAGCATGCAGCAACAGGCCGCCATGCTCTCGTTCAACGAAGTCTTCTGGGTGTTGGGGGCGTTATTTCTGACGGTGATCCCGCTGATGTTCTTCATGAGGAAAATCGGGCCGGTTAAGGGCGGCGCGGTGGCTATCGATCACTAGCGGGGAAGAATTCAGAAGACAGAATTCAGGATGGATTCTATCTTATCTGTTCGTCTTTTTCGACTTTGCCGTCGCGAATGTGAATCACGCGGCGCGCCCGTGTGGCCACGTCGGCTTCATGCGTCACCAGGACGATCGTGTTGCCTTGCTTCCAGAGCTGCTCGAACAAGATCATGATCTCGTTACCGGTGGCGCTATCCAGAGCGCCGGTCGGCTCGTCCGCCAGCAAAATGGATGGATTATTCACCAACGCGCGCGCCACGGCCACACGCTGGCTCTGCCCGCCCGACAACTCATTGGGCCGGTGATGCATACGCGTCTCCAGATCCACCGCGCGCATGGCCGCTTTGGCCCGCTCCGCCCGCTCCTCCTTGGATACACCCGCATAGATCAGCGGCAGCTCCACGTTGTGTAGCGCGGAAGCGCGAGCCAGCAGGTTGAACTTCTGGAACACGAATCCGATTTCCTTGTTGCGGATGTGCGCCAGCTCATCGTCTTGCATGTCGCTCACCAGGTTGCCGTTGAGATAGTACAGGCCGCGCGTGGGTGAATCCAGACAGCCGATCAGATTCATCAGGGTCGATTTGCCCGACCCGGATGGACCCATGATCGCCACATACTCGCCGCGCCGGATTTCAATGTCCACGCCCGACACCGCGTGGATTTCTTGATCGCCCATCACATACGTCTTCCATAGATCGTACGTGCGGATGACGATTCCATCGCGCTTTAAGCCCTCGCCGCGATTGACGAGGTCCTGTGTTGCGGTCGCCATGCGCTAGCTTTCCGACGTCGGGGTAACTACTTGGTTGTTTACCTTCACCTTGGCGAAATTGCGAAGCGTCCGGATGATCTTGTAGGTACCGGTAATGATCTGATCGTTGTCCTTCAAGCCGCTCAGCACTTCGATGTCGGTGGCGCCGGTGATTCCCGTGGTTACCGGCACGAATTCCGCTTTTCCGTCGCGGATCATGAACACGCCTTGCAGTTCTTGCTTCTTCGCTTTTTCGGCCACCGGATCCACATTGGACGCGGCTTGCACTGCGTTGGGCTTCTTGGGCTCGAGATCGCCACGTTGCCGCACCGTGAGAGCCTGAATCGGAATCGTAAGAACACGCGGCTTGGTCGCCGTCACGATTCTGCCGGTGCATGACAGACCTGGGCGGATGTCCTCCGGGGGATCGTCCAACGCCACAACAACCTTGAAATCTTTGGCTTCCTGATCCGAGGTATTGCTTTGGGATGCCGCGACGCCGCTGGACCGCAGGATTGCCGTGTTTCCGATCTCGGTCACATGGCCGTGAAAGGTGTGGTTCGGAATGGCATCGATGGTCACTTCGGCTGCCTGGCCCAGCGTCACGTTAACGATGTCGGTCTCGTCCACTTTTACCTCGGCCGTAATGACAGACATATCCGCGATGGTCATGATCGTACTCGCCGCCGAATTCTGAACGCCCGGCACCACGGTTTCACCGGTCCGTACCGGAAGATTGGTTACAATGCCGTCAATCGGCGCAGTGACATCGTATTTCTCGAGGATGTCCTTGTAACGATCCAAATTGGCTTGCAGTTGCGCGATCCGTTTCTGAGCCGACGCCAACTGCTGGCGAGCCTGCGCCTCTTGTGCCTCGGCCTGCGAAAGCCGCGCGTCGGCTTCTCCGATGGCCGCTACCGCGGTGTCGTACTCGGCCTTCTTCTGCTCGAAATCCTGCTTGGCCAGCAGCTTGGCGTTGTACAGTTCGGTGGCGCGGTCGAAATTCGACTTGGTGCGAGCCAGCTCGGCTTTGTTCTTCTCGAGCGTCGCTCGCGCCGTAGTGACGCCGTCGGCCTGCGATTTCAGTGCCGCCTCCGACGCCGCGGAATCGGCCAACGAGGTGTCGATGGACGCCCGCTGCGCAACCACATCTGCATTGGCTTGGACGGATTCCATCTTGGCCACTACTTGCCCCTTATGGACGTGGTCGCCCTCTTTTACCAGAATCTCAGTGATGGGCGCCGGGACGATGGTATTCGCCCCCAGATTGATGTAGTTCTTGGGTTTGATTTCGCCCGATGCCGTGACCGAAGCCACCAGATCCTGGCGCACGACGCGGCCGGTCTGCACATCGACGATGCCGCGCTGGTTGTACTTGATGCTGGCGAAGACACCACCGCTTACCAGCGCTATGAGGCCGATCGTCAGCAGAATCTTGAAGTTTGCGCTCACTTGGGACGGGTCTCCCCAGCAGGTTTAGACGTAGCTATCAAATGTTTTGTTCGATTTAGTTTATCGTAGCACGCGGCCAGCACCGGCATGGGATCTGACTTTTGACATTCTTTGTAATCGTCTGATAACATTCTATGCACCATAATGCATCAGGATCGTTGAGAATCGCGCCTTGATGGCGCTCTTCGCAGTCTCGCAAAGTTGGCGAGTGTAAGTCCCACGTCGCACATTCCTCCCTGTTGATCCGCCTTATTTTGTCCGCACAGGAGTGAACATGAGATTGACTCTGCTGGCTGCTTTTCTGATGGCTGTACTTGCCTCGATCAGTCCCGCACAGACGTTCCGCGGGGGAATTACCGGAATCGTTACGGACCAAACCGGCGCCATCGTGCCCGAAGCCGCGGTAAAGGCAACCAACGAAGCGACGGGCTTGGTTTACTCAACCACAGCTTCCAACGCCGGCGAATTCGCTTTTGCCGATTTGCCGTTGGGCTCGTACGTTGTCGTCGTTTCACGATCCGGATTTTCCACCCTCACCATCAACGGCGTCCGCGTCTCGGCCGGATCCATGTATAACCTGCCTGTCAAGCTGGAGGTTGCGCAGGTCGCGTCCACCGTAGAGGTCTCGGCGGCGGCCCTGGCGCTGGAATCAACCGAGACCACGCTCAACACGACCATCTCCACTCAAACGGTGGAAGACCTTCCCATCAATGGACGGGACTTCGTTCAGATGGTCGGATTGTCCGGCAGCTTCTCCGGATACGCCGCCGGCGCCAATGGATCGGTGGATGGCGCCCGCGCGAACCAGATGAACTGGCAAATTGAAGGAACCGACAACAACGATCAATGGTGGAATATCATGGCCGTGAACCAGGGCGGGATTCAGAGCATCCCGGGTGTCCTGTTGCCTCTGGACTCCGTGGAGGAGTTCTCGATGCAAACCCAAGGCGGACCGGAATCCGGACGCAACCCGGGCGGCACCATCAACCTGATCATCAAATCGGGAACCAACCAACTGCACGGCAGTGCTTACTATTACAATCGAAACGAAGCTCTCGCCGCACAGTCGCCTTTTGCGCCTCCCGATAGTCCGAAGCATGAGCTGCGAAACCAGCACTGGGGGTTTTCTCTCGGTGGTCCTATCATTAAGGACAAGACCTTTTACTTCGCCACCTTCGAAGAGCAGAAATTCGTCATTGGTACCCAGGCGCTTGCAACCACCCCCACCGCGGCGTATCAGCAGGAGGCGCTGCAGTTGCTCAGTCAATACAATGTCCCCGTAAATCCGATTGCGGTGAACTTGCTCAACGCGCTGTACCCCGCAAATTCCCTTACTGGGGCCGGGACGCCGAACAACTACTTTTCCGGCGTTCCTGAAACCGGGTTCAGCCATAATGGGCTGGTCAAGCTGGATCATAGCTTCAACAGCAGTAACCGGCTGTCGTTCCGGTGGTTCGTGGGGCAAGGAATACAGGTCGCGCCGGTAGGATCGTACGTTCCTTACTACTATCAGGTGGGGCCGATGCACGTGCAGAATTATTCGGTGATTTATAACACCATCCTGACGCCGACCATTTCCAATCAGTTGCTGTTTGGCGTCAGCTACTTCAAACAGGTTTTTTCCGACGCGAATACCGCGATCGATCCCATCGCACTCGGACTCAACACCGGCGTGACCGCGCAGAACCTGGTTGGAGCGCCATTTCTTTCCATCGGTAATTTCGCTCTGACGGGACTCACTCCAGACTCCGGGCGTCAAGACATCACAGGTCACATTTCCGATGCCTTGTCGATGACAAAAGGTAAACATCAACTGCGCTTTGGAGGCGAATTCCGGAAGGCGCAAATCGATTCGATGTACACCACCGGCGGTCGCGGCTCGTTCTTCTTCAATGGCTCCGAAGGCCCTTGGAGCGGTCTGTTGAACAACCCGAATTTCGATTCGAATATCGCTTCGCTGGCTGATTATATGGCCGGCTATGTTTACCAGTCCACCATTATGTCGGGCGACCAGGAGCGCCTGGTGAAGATGAACAGTTTCAATCTATTCGCCCAGGACTCATGGCAAGCCACACGGAAGCTCAACATCAATCTTGGTCTGCGCTACGAATACGAAGGGCCGCTGCACGACGGCAAGGACGATCTCTCGGTGTTCAACCCCGCCCTGGGCGGTCTCGCTGTCGTGGGTCAGCAGGTTGCCAATTTGTATCCGCAGTATTGGAAGGCCGTGAGCCCGCGTGTGGGCTTGGCCTACCAGCCGGGCAGCGGCGACTTGGTAATTCGCGCCGGGTTCGGTATCTTCTTCGATACTCCGGCAATCGTTCCCTTCATGGACAACTCCTTCAGCCTGGCGACGCCCTCGACAAAGAACAATGGGCCAATCGGCGTGGAAGGAAATCCGGCCGGATCGAATCCGGTTTATCTGATTCAAGAGAATGGCTACACCATCACACCCGGCCAGCTTCTGTTCCCCTCCACGCTTTCACTCACCGGGAGTAATGTTGTCAATTTATTCTCTGTGAGTCCCAACTTCAAGCCCGCCTACGACCTGAGTTATAACCTGAATATCCAAAAGGGACTGGGCAAAAATGCGATCCTTCAGGTGGGCTATGTTGGCACCGAGGGCAGACGCTTGCTGGTAGTCACCGACATCAACGAGGCTGCGGTCGGCAGCGGCTTCCTCCCGGGAACGGACGCACAAGGCTTCACGTTCCAGCAGGCGAGTCGGCCCTACTTTTCGTCATACCCGAATTTCGGTGTCATCAATCAAATCTCGAGCTCTGGTACATCGAACTACAATTCACTTCAGGTGACCCTCCGAACCAAAGTGTGGCACGGAGTGTCAACGCAGTTCAATTACACCTGGGCGCACAGCCTGGACGAGATCACCGCCTACGTCGGCGCCATCCCACAGGACAGTACGAACTTCAAGAACGATTACGGCAATTCGGATTTCGACATTCGCCACAATTTCAGCGGCTACGTTGTATACGATATTCCAGGAGCGCATTGGGGCCCGCAGTGGCTGACGCACGGTTGGGAGGCGACCAGCAAGATGCAATTCCACACCGGCTTGCCTTTCACGGTGTTCGCCAGTTATGACACCAGCGGCACCGGTGAAAATACGACACGCGGCGTTCAAGTCGGCAACCCGTACGCAGGCGTGAACCGCACCCAGGTGCAAGGCCAGCCGGTGCAGTGGATCAATCCGAACGCTTTCGTTAACCCAGCTCAGGGTAGCTTCGGATCGGTAGGACGCAACACCGTCCTGGGACCGGGCTACGGCGACGTCGATCTTGCGTTCCTTAAGAACATCCCGATTAAGGAGAGGCTTCACGCCCAGCTTCGCATCGAGCTGTTCAACGTTTTCAATCGCGTCAATTTAGCGCCGCCCAGCGGTTACATTGGTGGCGGGTTTGGAGCGTCTTCCGACACCGTCGGAGACTACAACGGCTCTCCTGGCATCGGCCCCGGGGAGCCATTCAACACTCAAATCGCGCTGAAGATTCTCTTTTAGTTCATGCGGACAACAATCTGCGCTCTACTGGTGGCGCTTGCCGCCATTGAGGCGGGCTGTTCACGCGCGCCCGCCATCAGTTCGCAAGAGTCTATGGATCGGGATCTGATGGAGATCACGATCCCCCAGTTGGAACAGCTCTACGCGAGCCATAAATACACCGTCACGGAAGTGGTGCGCTGGCATGTGGCTCGCATCCAGAAGTACAACGGGATTTATCGCGCCTTGCAGAACCTGGACATGCCCGGAGCTCTCGCCACCGCGGCGCGCGAGGACGAGGAGGCAAAAGGCGGATTGGTGCGCGGCTCTTTGTGGGGCGTCCCGATCGTTACCAAGGCCAACACCAGTATCAGGGGCTTGATCACAACGGACGGATGGAAAGGCTACACTATCCCCGGCCACGAATTAGTAGCGCCAAAAGATGCGACCATCGTGGCGAAGCTGCGCGCAGCGGGAGCGGTGATCATCGGGCAGACCAACATGCCGGATTTCGCGGCCAGCGACACCAATCGCAGCACGGCTTACGGACGCACCGGAAATGCCTATGACGTGCGCTTCAGTCCGGGTGGTTCGTCTGGAGGAACCGTCACCGCCGTCACCTCCAACTTTGCAATCCTCGGCAACGGAACCGACACCGGCAACTCCATCCGGATGCCGGCTGCTACCAGCTCTGTGGTCGGCGTCTTCCCAACGCGCGGCCTGGTGAGTATCGGGGGCATCGCGCCGCTCGATTGGCTTCTCGACAACACCGGACCGATCGCCCGCGATGTCACCGATGCCGCCATCGCACTGGGCGTGATGGCTGGAGAAGATCCGCGTGATCCCCGCACCATCGGTTCGGCTGCCAAGGCTCAACCCGGCCCCTATACGCAGTATCTAAAAGCGGACGCGCTAAAAGGCAAGCGCTTCGGTGTTCCTGTCATCGTTCTTGACGGCGCAGGGATTCCGTTTCAGGGCATTTCTGAGTCTGAGTCGCCAGCCGAGGTCAAGAAGGACATGGACGACGCCACGCTCCCGCTACGGCCCGAGACGCGCGAAGCGTTTATGAAAGCGCTGGACGGGTTGCGCGCAGCCGGCGCCACTGTCGTCTTCGACGATTCGATCCTCCCCGACAGTTTTGCGGTGACTGTCGCTCGCGTCGGCACGGTTCCCTATATTCGCGAAGGAACAGAAAAGTTCCTGGCCGAGTTTGGTCCACCGCAATATCACTCGGCCGAAGAATATCAGAAGGCCGTTGGCTCTCCATTGCCCGCCACGATCATTGGCGGCAAAGACCCCAGCGCGCCGAAAAATCGCCGACCGGTGATACAAGCCGTGTTCGAGACCGATCCGCACGCCGAGGCCAATGTTCACGGACCGCGAAAGAGAGCCCTCGATACTTACACTGAAACATTGGATCGGCTGCATCTTGACGGATATGTCTATCCGGCCACGCAGATGCCGCCGCCCGATGAAACCATGGAGCAGGATGGCAAGATCAGCGGAGGCCCGCACAGCGCCACCGGATGGGTCAACATGATCGGCATTCCGGCGGTGGTTGTTCCAGGCGGATTCTATCCGAGCGGTCTCCCGTTCGGCCTAGAAATTTCGGCCAGGCCCTGGAAAGATGGCGACTTGCTCAGTTGGGCGTACGCGTACGAGCAGGCCACTCATCACCGCAGACCGCCCGTACTGGTCGAAAAGGGCCTGCTCCCGAATGCCAGATAATTTCAGGCTTTCGGGTGGGCTTTGTCATACACCGCCATCAAATCCGCCAGCGACACCTGCGTGTACTTCTGCGTGGTAGATAGCCGGGCGTGTCCCAGCAGTTCCTGGATGGCGCGCAGATCGGCGCCGTCGCTCAGTAAGTGCGTGGCGTAAGCATGGCGCAGGCTGTGCGGATGAATGGACGAATCGCCCGTGATCATCCGAGCGTAAAACTTCACGATGCCGCGCGCGCCGCGGTCCGTGAGCCGTGCTCCACGATGATTCAGGAAGAGTGCGCGTTCGCCGTTCGCGGCCGGCTTTCTGAGCGCGAGATAACGTTCCAGTGCCGTCGACGCTTTCCCCGCATATGGAACCTGCCGCTCTTTTTTACCCTTGCCCCGCACGCGCACCCAGCGTTCGCTGAAATCGAAATCCTCCAGATTCAAGCCCACCAGTTCGCTGATGCGCAGCCCGCACCCATACAGCAGCTCGAAGATCGCCACGTCGCGCTCGGGATAGACCCGGTCGAACTTGTCCGCCGCGGGCAAGACGCCGTCCACCAGCCCGTTAGTCTGCTCCGCTGTCATCACCACCGGCAGCGTTTTCGGAGCCTTGGGCGTACGCACCATCCGTGCTACGTTTTTCTCCACGACCCCCTCGCGCAGCAGAAATTTGAACAGTGAACGCACGGCTGCTAGCTTGCGCCGCATGCTGACGGCGGTCAACCGTTGCTCGTATAAATGTCCCAGCCATTCCCGGACCGCGAGCGCGTCAATGTCTTCCACAGCGGGTTTGGGCTTTCCGGGGATGGCGAAATACGCGAGAAGCTGCTCCAGATCGGACGCGTAATTCCGTACGGTATGCTCCGACGCATTCTGCCGCCGCAGCTCCGCGAGAAATCGCTCAATCTGGCCGGGCAGGTCAGGCATATACAGATTTGTATTCGTCCAGCCGTTGGAGCGCCCGCCGGCACACCTCGCCATGCCGCGCCTTCTTATCGTGACGGAACCGCTGACGCGTCGGCTCATCCAGCGCGGGTAGCAAATCAAACGTGATATTGGCCGGTTGATAATTGCGCGGATCGGCACCCGATACGTACGCACACAGCGATCCTATGGCTGTCTCACGCGGAAAAGCCCGGATCTCCGTGTTCGATGCCAACTCCGCGGCGTGCCGACCTGCCACCAAGCCAGTGGCGATGGACTCTACGTACCCTTCGACGCCCGAAATCTGGCCGGCAAAAAAGACGCGCGCGTCCATGCGAAGCTGCAACGTCGGAGCCAGCAGCGCGGGCGCATTGATGTATGTATTCCGATGAATCTGTCCATAGCGTAGAAACTCGGCGCGCTCCAACCCCGGAATCATACGAAACACACGCGCCTGCTCGGGAAACCGCATGTGATTCTGGAAGCCCACCAGATTGTAACTGTCGGCGCGCAAGTTTTCCTGCCGCAATTGAACTACCGCGTAGGGCCGTAGACCGGTGCGCGGATCCAGTAGCCCCATCGGTTTCATCGGACCGAACCGCAAAGTCTCGCGCCCACGCCGGGCTAGTTCTTCGATGGGCAGGCAGGCTTCGAAGAACCGCGCATTATCTTCTGGAATGTGGGACGGAACCGCCTCGGCGGCGAGAACGGCATCCACGAACCGCTCGTACTGCTCACGATTCAGCGGGCAATTCAGATAGTCATCCGTGCCGTCCAGCGACTTGCCGTAGCGCGAGGCGCGAAACACGATCGCAAGATCAATCGACTCCGCTTCCACGATAGGGCTGATCGAGTCGTAAAAGAACAACCGCTCCGCGCCCGTCAGGCGTCCGATCTCTTGCGCCAACGCGCCGCTGGTCAACGGGCCCGAGGCGACAATCGTGATGGCGTCCTCGTCAATCGATACCGCTTCTTCGCGCCGCAACTCGATGCGCGGATTCTCTTCAATCGACCGGGAAACCGCTCGCGCAAAGACGTCGCGATCCACCGTCAGCGCATGACCGCCCGGCACACGCGCCTCTCGCGCCGCGCGCAACAGCAGCGAATCGAAGCGCCGTAGCTCTTCCTTCAGCAACCAGGGCGCGGTGTTTTCCGATTCGCTCTTCAGGGAATTGCTGCACACCAGTTCCGCGAGCTGGTCCGTTTTGTGAGCCGGCGTCGGCCGCTGCGGCCGCATTTCAAACAGGACGCAATCGATCCCAGCGTTCGCGATCTGCCAGGCCGCTTCCGCGCCCGCCAAGCCGCCGCCCAGAATGTGAATCGGAGCCACTAGGTCCAGCATACAGCGCTGCGTCAAGGGTTAAACTGGATGTTCGTGACCTGCCGGACCTGCGCGAAAGATATTCCAGACTCCAGCCGCTTCTGTCTATCCTGCGGCTCAGCCCTGGATGGCGTCGCGCCGCTAGTCACGCAAACCGTCGCCTCGCCGGCATCAACTCCAAGACCTTCCGCCACGCCAACGCCGGCCCGCACGCCTTCGCATTCTTCGCTCTCTTCTTCCTCAGGTTCGCTCGCCGAAGGCCGTTTTCTCCCGGGAGCGCTGCTCGCCAATCGCTACCGGATCGTTGCGCTCCTCGGCCGCGGCGGCATGGGAGAAGTCTATCGCGCGCACGATCTCACGCTCGGCCAGGAGGTGGCGCTC
>Ga0207042_1132_pt1 | contig 13351 bp, 10 predicted proteins | sample Alteio_BWMinCont_70_FD_153310 | JGI IMG/M metagenome (GOLD analysis project Ga0207042, IMG submission 153310) | Enriched cells from forest soil in Barre Woods Harvard Forest LTER site, Petersham, Massachusetts, United States -... | ecosystem: Environmental > Terrestrial > Soil > Temperate forest >... | reverse complement strand
GGAATAAGGTGGGTGAGAAAGATAATCATTTATTGTTAATCATTGATATGATTAAGAAGCCCGAAATCTGGCGCGAGTTTCTTAAAGTCCCGCATTTAAAAAACTTTCAAATTTGTGAAATAGGGAAATTATTGGGACTTGTTCAAGATGCGCTAGCTCCTATCAGCGCAGGAACTTTTGATAAAACTTATAACCGGATTTCCGCAATAATACAAGAATATCCTGATCAGTCAACGGAGTTTTACGTATTAGCGTTTCGTCTTAAAGATCCAAGGCATATTCAAGCATTAGAAAGAATCGACTTGAAGCAGATTTTCCAATGGGACAGAAACGGCGGCTTGAGATTTAGAGCGGCAAAAGAACAACCTATGGAAAGATTAACGCCTGACCAAATTATACGACTTCATAATCTTATTAAAAAAAATCCGAAAAAATCGTCTGAATTTTATATCTTAGCGCTTCATCTCAAAGATTCAAAATGGATTCCTTTTTTTAAAAATCTTGATTTAAAGAAAATTTTTCAGTGGAATAAGAGTGGTGAATTGCGATTTAAGTCTGAGTTAGAGCAACCCTTGGAAGAGTTAACGCCAAATAAAATTTTATTGCGGCTATATGTGGAGATTAAAAACCAGAAGATTGATCATGATCAATTTTCTCGATTTAGAGGCGAGCTAGCTCAATATATTCTTGATCGGGAAAAAGAACGTGTAAAATCACGATCGGAATACACCGGATTTTTTGGGAGTCTGACGGGGACTGCAGCCACAGTCAAAATTCAAGCGGCGCAAAAAATGATTGATGCGTTGAATGGCCAACAGGTCGTTTTTGATAAAAGTGATACAGATGCGTTACGTGAAGGGTGGGGCAGTAAGTTAACGGGTATTATGAATCGGTATGAACGGTTGATCCCGAAAGCCTTTCTTGATGCTGAACAAGTGGTTGAACGGAGAGAAGTTGTTAGGCATGGGTTAAGAAAAACGTTATAAATTATCCTATATTTTTTCGTTAAGTAAAAAGATCAGCAGTTTTTATCACCTTCGCATACTGTCGTAAAATATGATAAGCCGACCGATGCATCTCTTCTTCATTCGCATGAGGAAAATTCGCTGAAGCTGTTGCATCTTCAATTAAAGTAAACCGATAACCTCGATGAATGCCTTCAATTGTCGTGCACAAACAGCACATCGATGAACCATAACCGATGATAATAATTTCTTCCGGATTAGCTTCTGCTAATTTTTCAGAAAATTCGTTGGATGAAAAACAACTGTACATGCTTTTAGTAAATAACAGTTCATTTTCTTTGGGTTCAAAGCCATCGATTAACGCTGATAAAGGATCATTTTTGATAAAACATCGATTATCTTGTTGATGTTGCATAAACCATAATGGAATATTATTTTTTCTGGCATGAGAAATGATTTTTTTTGCGTTGATCAGAGAGGGTTCTATTCCGCGTATATGATATTGACGACCTTCAGTGATAAACTCTTTTTGGATATCGATGGCTAGAATAAGTTGCTTCATAAAAAATCCTCGGTTAGTAAAACCTAACTTAACAAATTCATAAGAAGCAGGATATCCGTATTTTTTACTGAGGAGAAACTCAAGAATTCCCTCATTTTTTTGAGATGTCTCCTCTCTATAGATGTTCCTTCTACAAGTAGCGTTGTTAAATCAATACTTTTGCAGCCCGTGCAAGAGGAGAAGGGATTCTTGAGTAGGAAGTAAGGTGCATCCTATAGCGAAATGCTTTGGCTAATCATTCATACTCTTTCTACATCATACTTTTTGAATAAATACTCCACCCACAAATCACTCAATTTTTCCTGCAATTGATTTTGCACCTGTCTCTCATCCACATTATCAAAATCAATCAACTCCAACGGTTGATCTTGCCAAGAGCAAGCAAACACCGCTTTCGTGCGCTTCCCTGTTTCTGGATCAATTTGCCATTGCAAGCACTGTGCGCATACACCTTTTAACATGCACTGCATCGTACTATATACCGAACCAAATACGCGCGGATCTTTGATTAAATAATCTTTCAGAATGGTTTTTCGAGCTTGTTGAAAAGACCGGAGTAAGGATGTGCTCCCAACTACATAGATGCGATCAATATCATTGAGTGAAATTTCTGGATGCGATTTGTCTTTCGACAATTTTCCTTCTGCATAACGATGTAAAATTTCAATCGGATCACCCGATGCAGAATAATCTTCAGAACGAGTGGTTGTAATGAGATCACCCGATTCTACAGACCAAATGATCACATCAGCAAATTCTTCTAACGTTTTTTGACAATAGAGTTCATTTTTATTTTTATAATGACCCAAATAAATCACGCGATTTCCCGCAGCACGTAATGCAGCGCCATAACTATTAAGTGTTGCAATGCTTAACTGATCACCCACTATTAAAACGGTTTCATGTTCTGTTGCAACTTTTGCGCGCACACCGGTTGGTCCCATGAGCGAGACCTTTTCGCCAACTTTGAATGTCGAGCAGATTTTGGATGTGGCACCTCTTTCAATGACAATTAATTTGATCGTTTGATTGGTATAATTCGCTTCAGCACCTATTAATGCAAGCGGTTCCATCTGCAGCGTGGTGTGATCAAGGTTGTGAGAATATGTTTCATAATTTTGTAAACGGAAAAACTGCCCAGGTTGAAAATGTTTAACCGCCTGTGGTGCATGAACAGTTAATTCAACGACATTGTCAGTACGTCGAATGACTTCGGTAATGTGTGTATCAAATGCATTCGTCATTTTTTTGGCGAAAGAATGATATTCCGCATCGGATCCCATTTGATTAAGCTTGTCTTTGAGTATCGCCAAAATTTTGGGATACGTACGCATGCCAGATGCGATCGCTTTCACAACATTCCCATGAAAAACAGGATGGGTGTCGCCAATTAAACTCACGCGATAATCATGTTGGTGATACGAAGTAAATGGACCGAAATGAGGGTCTTTGCATTGATCAACACCGTGTGCAATGGTGAGTGCATCATTTACATCTTCATACGTTTGATAACGATGTTCTTGTTTACTAAACGTTCCGCGATGTTCAAATTCATAGGCAATATTAGGTTGTGTGCCTGTTGCGACAAATATGGATCGAGCAGGGACACGAATTTCTTCTGAAAGTGCTTCCCATTCGTTATCTTTTTTGTGTATGCGTTTATGGCACACTAACGTTTCCACATGACCAAATTGGTTGAGAGCAACACTTGCAGGCTCGAGTGCTTCTAAATAATAAATCCCTTCTTCGAGTGCTTGGCGCAATTCTTCGTGATTATTGATGTAGGCAGGTGATTCTTGCATCGTGCGACGATAAACAATAGTGACGCCACCCCATTGACGAATCAGTTTAATAAAGTTCGGTTGTTCTTTTGCTAATTTCGCGCGTTCGCGTTCTTTGCGAACGGCTTTACCATGGGTTAAAAATTCTTCGAGAATTTCTTGTGACGCCATGTCTAACTGTTTTAAAATAGAGTCTTCAGCATATTCTGCGTTTAATGTTTCATAACGCATGAGAATTTTTTCAACTTGTGTAATGTAATAAGCTTGAACTTCGGTTGCCGTATCAACACCGGTTAATCCACCGCCAATAATGGCTGCCGGTAAACGCACTTGAATATTGGTGAGACTTTCTTTTTTTGCCGCATTGCCTAATTGCAAGGCCATCAGAAAATCATTTGCTTGACGCATACCAGGTGCAAGACTGCCAGGGACTGGTAATGCTTTAGGTAGTCCAGCTCCAACCGCTAAAACAAAATGATCAAACCCCATAGACCATGCATCTTCAATTAAAATTGTGCCACCTAAACGAGCGCTACCAAACACTTGAAAATAAGGTCGACGCATTAAGCTGATGTAAATTAATTTTAAGAAATTTTTATCCCAACGGACAGTAATACCATATTCTGCAACACCTCCAAATCCTGCGATGATGCGTGAATCCAAGTCTTCTTTTAAGTCATCGAAAAGATAAATGGGTTCTTGAATGAATTTTTCCGGCAGCGGTTCTATTTTCAAGCCATCAAAACCGACGACGGCAAACCCTTCTAACAATAGATGGTGTGCTAAAGTAAAACCAGCTGGGCCCATGCCGGCAATCATGACTTTTAAACCGTTGTAGGGTTTCATTACAAATTGTTTTTGTCGCAGCGGATTCCAGCGTGTTAACAAATCATAAATTTCAACACCCCACGGTAAACTTAAAATATCCGTCAACACACGTGTTTCAATTTGTGGAATATTGACGGGATCCTGTTTTTGATAAATGCAGGCTTTCATGCAATCATTGCAAATGCGATGCCCGGTTGCAGGACACATGGGATTATCCACCATGACCATTGCAAGTGCGGCGAGTCCATTCCCATCGCGTTTCAGAAGATTCATTTCAGAAATTTTTTCTTCGATAGGACATCCAGTCAGTGTGACATCGAGTGGATTTTTTTTGAAGCCCTGTGCGGGATCGCCTTTTTTAACCGGAAAACCTTTCGAACAAAAATCTCCATCATGGTCATGACAGTAAATGCAATAATTCACTTCATCCTGAACTTCGCGTGCATTCATACGTGGATCTGTTAATTTAAATCCATCGCGAAAGCGTAAATAGTCATCCGCATAAGCAAGCCGTCCTAATTTGTCATGAATGGAATGCGTTGGGACAAGGTTTTCGTAAATGGTTCGTTGCGGTAAGCGGAAACTGCTCCAGCCGTGTACGGCTTTTTTTCCTTCGGGTGTGGCTAATGCTTGTGTGCACCAACAAGTTAGTTTATCAATCTCAGCTGAATAGGTTTCAGCGTTCGCTAAAAAATGATTCGCTAAAAGTGCTACGGCAAGTTCTTTATCACGAGTTTGAATCGGCGCTTTTTTTAATTCCGTTGTTAACCAGGCATCTAATTCAGAAAAAGTAGGTAATTCGTTGGATTGCATGATGCGTTTTTTGGCGCGACGCAAAACAAACGATTCTTTGAAAGCGCCGACGGGATTTTCAGCAAGTGTTTTTGCACGGAGTGCATCGGCTGCATTTTCAATTTGGAATAATTCAATTAAGAAATCTTCGAGATGGATGCCGATAGCGATTAAGAGCTCACTGATTTCCAATGCACTAAAAAGTTGGGTCTCTTCGCGATAACGTTTAAGTTGTTGTAGAAGTTCGGGCGTGTCTTTCGCTAATTTATTTAAGAAGGTTTGATCAAGACGCAATAAACCCTCTGCATGAAAGAGTTCAGCAAAATTGAAGCCTTTTAAGTCGAGTGAGGGAGTGATAGACATGGTTCTTTATTGTCTCATGGGAGATGATGGATTATAGGTGGATTGGGACGTCTTTTGCAATGGAGAGGTTTTTTTATTAAGTGCCTTGACTTTCAAGCTGCGCCAGCGCTTAATCATAATCGCACATTTTTTTTAAAAGGAATTTTTTATGAAATTTAAAAAGATTGTTTTATTGACAGGGTGTACGCTTGCATTATTCGGAGGGTTAGCTCACGCGAATATCGTGATTTCGCTTCCTTCAGGAAAAAGTGCTGACGTATGTGATGCTTTAGTAGGTGGCTGGTCTGGCAGCGGTCAAATTACTGCCTTGGGTGGTCTTTTAGTTTGTAACTATTCTGGGACTGGATCATTTGCGAGTGCGGGATCGGCTGGAAATTATAAAGTCCATGTGGATTTGGCAACATCATCTGGTTGGCCATGTGCAAATGTTTCGAAAGACTTGAATGCTGCATGTGGAAGTGGAAATCTGGTTGTAACATCGGATGATCAGTCAGTGAATCTCACAGGAACCACTGATGGTAAAACCGTCACAATTAGTAAAGGTACCGTTGCAATTGATGGTGTGACAGCGAATGTGAAATATATCGATTTATCAAAAACCTCATAAGCTAACCCCTCCTTTGAAAATCAAAGGAGGGTAAGAAAGCCCCTTGATTTTATCAAGCATGCCCATATAACCTACGCATCAGTCTATTTTTATCAGGAGAATCTCTACCATGGCCGTCAATGCACGTCAGGAAAAATTAAATTTCCAGACCGAAGTTAAACAACTTTTAAACATCGTGATTCATTCACTCTATAGCAATAAAGAAATTTTCTTGCGCGAATTGGTTTCGAACGCTTCCGATGCTGTTGATAAATTACGGTTTGAGGCGTTATCCGATCCAGCATTGCTTGAATCGGATTCTAATTTAAAGATCGAAGTCAGCTTTGATCCCAAAGCTCGCACAATTACCGTGAGTGATAATGGCATTGGCATGAGCCGCGATGAAGTCATTGAAAACTTAGGGACGATTGCGAAATCGGGCACCCGAGAGTTTTTATCCCGTTTAACAGGTGATCAGAAAAAAGATTCGCATTTAATTGGGCAATTTGGTGTGGGTTTTTATTCTGCTTTTATTGTCGCAGATAAAGTGACGGTGTTAACACGTCGAGCTGGTTTAACCGCTGAACATGGTGTGCAATGGGAATCGAATGGTGAAGGGGATTATACGATTGAAAACGTCGAGAAAAAATCTCGCGGCACCGATGTGATTTTACACGTCAAAGAAGGTGAAGACGATTTCTTGAATGATTGGCGTTTACGCATGATCATTTCCAAGTATTCCGATCATATCAATTTACCTATCATGATGCATAAACTGGAAACGTCGGAAGACAAAGAAAAACCTGCAACAACAGAATGGGAAGTCGCAAATCGTGCAACCGCTTTATGGACACTCCCAAAAAACACGATTACCGATGAACAATATAAAGAACAATACAAGCACATCGCGCATGATTTTGAAGATCCATTGGCTTGGACCCATAATCAAGTTGAAGGGGGAAGTTTAGATTACATTAGTTTGCTTTATATTCCGCAACATGCACCTATGGATTTATGGCAGCGTGATAAACAGCGCGGATTGAAATTATATGTGCAGCGCGTATTTATCATGGATCATGTCGAACAATTTATGCCGTTTTATTTGCGTTTTGTTCGTGGGATTTTAGATACGAATGCATTGCCGCTGAATATTTCGCGAGAAATTTTACAAGACAATCCAGTGATTGCAAAATTGCGTGCCGCATTAGTGAAGCGTGTTTTAGATCTCTTGGAAAAAATGGCAAAAGATGACCCTGAAAAATACGCAATATTCTGGGATCAATTTGGAAAAGTATTGAAAGAAGGTCCTGCCGAAGATTTTGCAAATCGACAACGTATTGCGAAGTTAATGCGTTTTTCATCTACCGAAACTAATTTGCCCGTTCAAACCGTTTCATTGGATGATTACATTAAGCGAATGAAACCAGGTCAAACAAAAATATTTTACATCACTGCAGAAACTTTTAATGCAGCAAAATCGAGTCCGCACCTCGAAATTTTCCGAAAAAATAAAATTGAAGTTTTATTGTTATCGGATCAAATCGATGAATGGTTAGTGGGCCACATGAATGAATACGAAGGTAAGAAACTTCATTCCGTTGCCAAAGGTGATTTAAATCTAGATGAAATCACCACGGAAACACCTAACGAAAAAGAAGAGCACAAGAAAAAAGAAGAGCAAGTCAAACATGAATTTGATGCAGTGATTAAACAAGTGAAAACGGTTTTAGGTAACCAGGTTAAAGAAGTGCGAATTTCAAATCGACTCACTACTTCACCTTCTTGTTTGGTCGTTGATGAAAACGACATGGGCTTACAATTGCAACGATTACTCAAGGCAGCCGGTCAGGAAGTCTCAGAAGTGAAGCCGATTTTTGAGTTAAATCCAGAGCATCCCTTGGTGTTGAAATTGAAGCAAGAGCTGAATAATGAGGCTTTTCAAGAGTGGACGCACCTTCTGTTTGAACAGGCTGTTCTCGCAGAGGGCGCACAGCTCAAGGATCCTGCGGCATTTGTACAGAGAATGAATAAATTGTTGTTGGGATAGTCTGTGCGGGCTTATAATAGCCACCCAATGTTATCTACCTAGGCGGAGAGCTGTATGTTAATTGGTGTACCAAAAGAAATTAAAAATAATGAATTTCGAGTGGGTTTAGTTCCAAGTAGTGTCAGAGAATTAGTCGCTAATGGTCACCAAGTGATTGTTGAACATCATGCGGGGGCTGGAATTGGTTTTGATGATTCAGCTTATGAAAATGTGGGTGCAACGGTTGTGAAAGAGGCGAAGGAAGTGTATCGCGTTGCGGATATGATCATCAAAGTCAAAGAACCACAAACGCAAGAATGCAAAATGCTGCGCGAGGGTCAGGTTCTTTTTACGTATTTGCATTTAGCACCCGATCCCCAACAAACACGTTTATTGCAAGAATCCGGTTGTATTGCCATTGCTTATGAAACAGTAACCAATCGCAATGGCGGCTTACCTTTACTTGCGCCAATGAGTGAAGTGGCTGGTCGTATGTCGATTCAAGCAGGCGCGAATAGTTTAGAAATCACCAATGGCGGCAGTGGCATCTTGCTCGGTGGCGTTCCAGGTGTAGCCCCTGCAAAAGTTGTTGTGCTGGGTGGTGGCGTTGTCGGAACCAATGCAGTTCGTATGGCGATGGGATTAGGCGCGAATGTGATGGTCATCGACAAATCGCTGGAACGTTTATATCAATTGGATCTGCAATTTGGTTCAAAAATTTCGACGATGTATTCCACAACGGATTCCATTGAACATCATGTCACGAAAGCGGATTTGGTCATTGGTGCGGTATTAGTGCCTGGCGGATCTGCACCCAAATTAGTGTCACGTGAAATGTTAAAACAAATGCGTCCCGGTTCTGTGTTAGTGGATGTTTCCATTGATCAAGGAGGCTGTTTTGAAACCAGCCGTCCAACGACGCATCAAGAACCAACTTATGTGGTCGATGGTGTCGTGCATTACTGTGTATCGAACATGCCAGGTGCGGTGCCACGTACTTCTACATTTGCTCTCAACAATGCAACCTTACCGTTTGCATTAGCGTTAGCGAATTATGGTTACAAACAAGCGATGCTTCAGGATACCCACTTGTTAAATGGTTTAAATATTTGTAAAGGAAAAATTACGCATAAAGCGGTAGCAACCGCATTACATCAGGAATATACACCTGCTGAAGTGATGATGGCGTAAATCGTAATGTCTCCTGAATTTTTCAGGAGACATGTTTTCTAATTTTTAGGAACAATTTTATGCTCGCCTGTTTTTCAACAAAGCTCACACAACACGCTATTCCCATTTCAGTGATTCTCAAAAAAGATTTTTCTGCTTGGTTAAATAAACAAGATGCCTCTCTCAAAAATTGGCTGACCACCAATGGGTTTCGTTCTGAGCCAGGCAATATGAGTTTAATTCCCGATATAAAAGGAAAATTAACACGAGTTGTACTTTGTGTTTCTGACAATGCATTTTGGAGTGTCGGTTCATTACCGTTATCGTTGCCGGAAGGGAATTATGTTTTCGATGTGCCAAAAAAAGATTACGAACAATTAGCCTTGGTTTGGGGTTTAGGTGCGTATCAATTTACCCAATATAAAAAAGCAACGCGTAAACCGGCGCAATTAGTTTTAGTCAATGTCGATTCGGTTGCGATCAATCATACAGTTGAAGTTATTTATGGCGTACGTGATTTAATTAATTTGCCCACAGATGATCTTGGGCCTTCTGAATTTGCTTCACACGCTAAAAAAATGACGAATGCATTCAAAGTGCAATTCAAACAAATTATCGGTGAGAATTTATTAAAACAAAATTATCCCCTGATTTATGCTGTGGGTCGAGCCAGTGATGATGAGCCAAGATTATTAGATATTCGTTGGAGTCACACAAAAACAAAAAGTAAAAAACTGCCGCGTATCACATTAGTTGGCAAAGGTGTGTGTTTTGATACGGGCGGATTAGATATTAAAAATGCCGCTGGCATGTTGTTAATGAAAAAAGATATGGGCGGTGCCGCACACGTTTTAGGTTTAGCACGCATGATCATGCAAGCAAAATTACCGGTTCAATTACGTGTATTAATTCCGCTGGTTGAAAATGCTGTTTCCGGAAATGCTTATCGACCAGGTGATATTATTAAAAGTCGCAAAGGCATCACTGTTGAAATTGGCAATACCGATGCAGAAGGCCGATTAGTGTTAGCGGATGCATTAGCAGAAGCGGCGAGGGAAAATCCTGATTTAATTATCGATATTGCAACGCTTACCGGTGCTGCACGTATTGCATTAGGAACCGATTTACCCGCGTTATTTTCAAATAATGATGCTGTTGCCAATGAAATGATTCAATTTTCCAATGCAGAATCGGATCCTGTTTGGCGTATGCCATTGTTTGGCTCCTATCGAGAAAGCTTAAATAGTCCCTATGCCGATATTAATAATGCCGGAAGTGACTCTTATGCTGGTGCGATTACCGCAGCATTATTTTTAAAAGAATTTGTGCCGGATACCATTCCATGGATGCATTTTGACTTAATGGCGTGGAACTTGAAATCGCGTCCGGGCAGGCCGCAGGGTGGGGAGGCGATGGCTTTGAGAGGGTTATTTGCTTATCTTAAGTCCCGTTTTTCATAAGACAATAAATCGAGTTTTACCGAGCCGCGACCGTAAGGGAGCGTAACGGGACTCCATTAGAAGAATTCTTTTCGTAGCCAGTGAACGCTCCCTAACGGTTGCGACTCGGTAATTTCGAGCAATTATCGGGATCACCGGATTGACAATTAATTATACAATCGCTATAATACTCTCCACAAAAAATCATTCAAAATGAAATGAGGAGAGCTTCCAATGTCAAGAAATCGAACTGCGTATAAACCGCAAATCTATAAACCATTTCCTAATAATTCCAGTCTACAACTTAAACAGGCAAACCAAAGAGAATTATCCTTTGCAAAAACATTAAAACTACTTGGAAGTCATCAGAAGCCAGCTTGTAAGAAAATGTCTAAATGTGAGGAAGCTCGGCAACTATTTTCAACCAATCCCAGCGTGAAAATCAACTGTGAAAATAACAATTTAAAAATAGAATATAAAACGCCGGATGAAGTATTAACTCAATTTTCCATCACAGCGGCTGACGCTAATTCAAGAAGTACTGAAGCGAGAGTAATTTGTGATGATACTACAAAACCTGTTATTGATCCTATCATGGGCATCATTGGACCTTTACTGGCTTTTGGTTTGACTTATACAGCAACTAGATGCTATTTGAGAAACTCTCATAGTGAAAATGATTATGCAATGGATGTTGCTAGTGCTGCAAAAAAAACTAATTAAATGTAATCGATCATGGTCGTGAAAAGTTTTTACCGAGCCGCGACCTTCTGGGGCGTAACGGGACTTCACTAGAAGTATTCTTTTCGTAACCGGTGAACGCTCCCTCACTGTCGCGGCTCGGTAACAACGTGGACTGTCAGTCAGTTACAGCTTCTTAACTCCAATTCATAATAATTTTTCCACTTTGCCCAGATCCCATCGTCTCAAATGCTTTTTCAAATTCATCTGCTGAAAATTCATGCGTAATAACGGGTGAAATATTCAAACCACTTTGCAACATCGTAATCATCTTGTACCAGGTATCAAACATTTCTCGGCCATAAATGCCTTTTACTTGTAGCCCTTTCATGATGATATTGTTCCAATCAATTTGCGTTTCTTTCGGTAAAAATCCGAGTAAAGCAACATGACCTGCATGATTCATGTGATCCAACATGCTGCTAAAAGCTTGTGGATTGCCAGACATTTCTAATCCCACATCAAAACCTTCATGCATGCCGAGTGAATCCATTGCGTCTTTTAAAGATGTTTTGCGAGGATCGATTGCAAGCGATGCACCCATTTTTTTCGCCAGATTTAAACGGTATTCATTCACGTCTGAAATCACGATATAACGAGCGCCTACATGTTTTGCAACAGCAACTGCCATCATGCCGACGGGACCTGCACCTGTGATTAATACATCTTCACCCACGACTGGAAATGCGAGCGCAGTATGCGTTGCATTACCAAATGGATCTAAAATAGCCGCTTGATTATCGGGAACTGAATCTGGAATGGGATAAGCGTTAACGGCGGGAATCGAAAGATATTCTGCAAAACAACCGTTTCGTGTGACGCCGACGCTGACATTTTTGCGGCAAACATGACGACGGCCTGCGCGGCAGTTACGGCAAAAACCACACGCGATATGACCTTCACCTGAGACGCGATCCCCTTTTTTAAATCCACGCACTTCATTGCCCATTTCAACCACTTCACCGACAAACTCATGACCAATGGTTAACGGCACGGGGATATTCTGTTGTGCCCAATCATCCCAATTGTAAATGTGCATATCGGTTCCACAGATCGCGGTTTTTTTAATTTTGATTAAAACATCATTGTGACCAACCGCTGGAACTGGCACATCATTCATCCAGATACCGCGTTCTTTTTTAGTCTTGGTTAATGCTTTCATGCTGTATTCCTTAAGTGATCACGTTCAGTTTTTTTCCGACTTTTTCAAAGGCGGTGATGGCTTTATCCAGATGCGATTTTTCATGCGCCGCTGACATTTGTGTGCGAATACGTGCTTGATTGTGCGGCACAACAGGATACGAAAGACCAATCACATAAATGCCTTCTTTTAATAATTCGTCTGCCATCGTTTTTGCGAGTTTCGCATCGCCTAACATGACAGGGATAATCGGATGTTCGCCTGGAATTAATTTAAAACCTAAGCGTTCCATATTTTTTCGGAAGTAGGCGCTGTTTTCATGTAAGCGTTTTGGAAGATCGTGGCTGGTTTCTAATAAATCTAACACTTTAATTGAAGTCGCGGCGATTACTGGTGCAAGGGTGTTTGAAAATAAATAAGGGCGTGAACGATTGCGTAACCACTCGATCACTGCTTTTTTACCCGAGGTATAACCACCCGATGCGCCGCCTAATGCTTTTCCGAGCGTGCCAGTGATGATATCGATACGATCTAATACATTGTGATATTCCGGCGTGCCGCGACCATTTTTTTCCCATGAAGCCGACGGCATGTGAATCATCAACCATAACCATAGCATTGTATTTTTCAGCAAGATCACAAATCGCAGGTAAATTTGCAATAATGCCATCCATTGAAAACACGCCATCGGTTGCGATAAGTTTATAACGACAATTTTTTGCTTCGATTAATTTTGCTTCCAGATCATTCATGTCATTATTGTTATAGCGAAAACGCTGTGCTTTGCATAAGCGCACACCATCAATAATACTGGCATGATTTAATGCGTCGCTAATGATGGCGTCTTCTGCGCCGAATAGCGTTTCAAACAATCCACCGTTCGCATCAAAGCAAGAAGAATAAAGAATGGTATCTTCTTTTGTTAAAAAACGACTGATGCGGTGTTCCAATTCTTTA
>Ga0207042_1141_pt1 | contig 13493 bp, 12 predicted proteins | sample Alteio_BWMinCont_70_FD_153310 | JGI IMG/M metagenome (GOLD analysis project Ga0207042, IMG submission 153310) | Enriched cells from forest soil in Barre Woods Harvard Forest LTER site, Petersham, Massachusetts, United States -... | ecosystem: Environmental > Terrestrial > Soil > Temperate forest >... | reverse complement strand
ACAAGTTATGGGGCGCCCAAAGATCAGGTTGCATTGGCAGACGCACGAGAACAGCATAGAGCGGAACCTTATGAGGGCCTCATGTTGGAACGGGTTAATGCTGTAGATAGATTTAATCCCGCTGCAGGCTTGGTTGAGCATCGCGACGAAATTATGGAGCTCATTGCACCTGGTGGAAAAATAAGCGTCCCCATTCTATATCCAACTCTTTTTAACATGATTCTTCGCAGTGGTGAGCCTGCGAGTTCGGATTCGGCAGCAATAAAGGCACAAAAAAAGCAGGTCCGTGAAATGGTGGAACGCATATATGCTGCGAGCAGTGAGCAGAGTATCCCCACGCTGATGGAGAATGGCTATCGGGATTTTGCGAAGGCGGCGACTTTGCATCGGGCGCTTCACGAGGTTCCTCCGCGTTGGGGAATATTCAACCAATACCGCGGGCTCGAAGGAGAAGCTTATCGCAGAAAAGTCATAGAAGAGTTGTCCGACACAAGCCTTAGTGATCGAGCAGCCGATACACGGAGGTTGGAGCTGATGGCAGACATGATACGCGCTGGCGGTTTCCCCCCTGGGACAGGGGCTGCGTATTTAGGGCGGGACGGTGGGATCGATACGGTGCTGCGTGCGCGGCGTTTGGTAGAAGCTGCGCTTTTGGCTGGTGATGTGACAACGTATCGCAGCATGAATTCCAACGTGCTAAGGCGAGAAAAAGAATTACGAATGGATACTGTCGAAAGGGCGGAGCGTGATCTTGAGTTTGCGGTGCGTAGCGGCAACCTCGAAGCCGTCCGGACATGTCTGGAAAACACCAGCATGTCGACGGCGGAAGATCTCCTGCGTCGCGCCAAAAAAAGCGGAGATGCTGGAACTGTGAGAGTTCTTTCTGCAGCAGGTGTTGGGAGGGACGTCGATCGCGACCTTCGGGCTGCATGTGTTGCAGGAGATATCAGTGCAATAAGAAAGTTGGTCAAAGAGGGAGCTGACTGGCGTACTTCGCGGGCCTCGGATTACTTGGACCCGAGGATGCCAGGAATAGTTGACCTGGTCTTGGTCGGGGATATTCCGTTATCGAGGATTAGGTTGGGAGAGTTTTTAACCCACGTGGCAGCAACAGATCCCGACAGGTTGGCGGCGCTAATGGCAGTCGGAAGAGGCCAGGGATTTGTAAACGTGGTTAAAGATTTTGCTGCGCTTCATGCTGCGATACGTTGTCACATCACCAGCCAAAAGCGCAGCGAGTTAGATGATAAGCATGCTGCTGAAAAAGTAAAGGCAGCATCACAAGCTGAAGCAGGTGTTGGGAGGGGCGTCGATCGCGACCTTCGGGCTGCATGTGTTGAAGGAAATATCAGTGCGATGAGAAAGTTGCTCAGAGAGGGAGCTGACTGGCGTACTTCGCGGGCCTCGGATTACTTGGACCCGAGGATGCCAGGAATAGTTGACCTGGTCTTGGTCGGGGATATTCCGTTATCGAGGATTAGGTTGGGAGAATTTTTAACCCACGTGGCAGCAACAGATCCCGACAGGTTGGCGGCGCTAATGGCAGTCGGAAGAGGTCAGGGATTTGTAAACGTGGTTAAAGATTTTGCTGCGCTGCATCCGAAAGCGGCCGCTGTCGGTAGGGAGCCCAGGCGCAGCGAGTTAGATGATAAGCATGCTGCTGAAAAAGTAAAGGCAGCGTCACAAACTGGGGCACGTAGTCTCGATGTAAGCGATGCCGATATTGAAAAACAACTTGCGAAGAAGAAAGCAATTCGTGATTTTGCCCATCGAAGCCGGTTAATCGACAAAGGTTCTGTAGCAAAAGCCTACCAAGCATTTGCTTCTCGACTGATTGACGCTCTCAATAGTCCGGAAGGCGCTGGAAAGATGCTCGACGGTCTGCAGAGAAGTCGAAAAGAGCTGGATCGGCCAGAGGTAATAACCGAGGGATCTGCCATATCTGCGGCGACAGCAATTAACACAAGTAGCCCTGTATATGGTATGAATCCTTTTTTCTACGCAGTTCAAAGAGTGCCCGATGACCGGGCTGTAGAAAGCGCCCGGCTATTGCTCGACAACGGCGCCAATGTCAACCAGCGTGATGAGGCTGGAATGACGCCCCTGCAGCGCGCCGAGCTTAGGGGTCATGCGGGATTGGTGGCACTCCTTCTCGCACGCGGCGCGGAACGCCCGGCCGAGCAAAAGCGCGAAGCAGCACTGAATGCCGTGGTCGAACAGCGACAAGCAGCAGCCCCTGCGTCTCGCCAAGTACCCGTCGACGTGATCAGGAAGTTATTGGCAGATGCGCAAAAGCTTGCTTCATCAAGAGCAGCCCACATTCAAAAACTGAACGACCAGATCACGGAGCTCGAACCGCAAACATCGACAACTAAAGACATGGCAGACCTTACCAGCACGATTCGCGGCCTTCGTGAACAAATTGAAAAGTTACAAAAAGAGAAAGAACAAGCGGAGGGCTCAGTTGCGAATCTACAAAAGAGGTTGGCGATCGACGCAAGACGGGCGCGTTTTGGGTAAGCCTCAGTGCGCCATCTTCCATTCTTGCTCAATGCCAAGTTTGGACACCCACTGAGCAAGGTAAGCTTCATCAATTTCTGTCTCAGCCAAGATGCCTCGAATATCTTTCAAGTGTTTTTGCGAACCACCTTCCCGATAATATTCGAGCTTCTTTATAATCACATCCTCGGGACTCGCCAAATAAACCTCGGTCCCTTGCCAAAATGGTACCTTCCGTCTTCGAGCAAATTCACACAAAGCATGTTCAGTGTTTTTTCTTACAACGAGGTCGATCTTTAGCCCTGATTCATGATCGATCAACTTGAATTGGCCTCGATGTATAATCTCCGAGCGCATCACTTCCAAGGGTGGGCAATAAAATTGGTCATGCGGAAAAAGAGACTCCAGTCTCTGCGCATCCTGTGGGATCAGGTTGATGACAACGTCCAAATCATGCGTCATGCGCGGCTCGCCGTACGTCATGGATGCCATGGAGCCAACGACCATGTATTGCACATCGTTCTCTTCGAGCTTTTGAATGATGCCAAAAAAAGTTTGGATAATGCCCTGCATTTACGCGCAACCTTTCTCAATGAGCGCATAGGCGCGATGGTTAATTTCGCGCTCGGAGAGGTGCGGATATTTTTGCCTCAGCTGAAACCGCTTTGTTTCGTAAGCCATGGTAAATAGCTCATCGATGATGCGGAGTTTGCGCTCAATCTTTTCGCGCGTCAGGGTTTGGTTGCCTTTTGCTGTCATGCCATCGTTCCTTCAACTACTATCCTTCACCATGCTGTTTCGCACTGCGTTTTGCTACTGCGTGATCGACAGAAAGTCTCCCACCACCATAGATCGCATACACAACCAGCAAAACCAGCACGAGCATGGTAAATTCAAGCGTCTGTGCCTTGGTAAACAGCCCTTCTTTAAGGTGCACAAGAAATACCGCTCCAAACAAGATCGGGATTTGTATCGCTGCAGCAATCCTGGTGAGCAGACCAACCGCTAAGAACAACCCTCCGGCAATATGTGCCAGCATAATTGCATGGGCAAATAAATAGGGAAAGAAATCGAATTCCGCAACTTTTAGGAAATGGACCGCAACGGATTGATCGAACAAAAAATGAAGGCCCTTCAGAAAAAGCGCAATGCCAAGGTAAAAACGCAAGAGCTCAAAGCAGAGGTCCTTGTTTTGCTCTATCCATTGCGAAGTAGTGAGTTGTCGTTCTTCCATACACGCGTCCCCTTTCATGCGAGTATAGCAAAACTAAAAATAAAAATGGTGACCCCTGCGGGAATCGAACCCGCGTCTACAGCGTGAGAGGCTGCTGTCCTAACCGCTAGACGAAGGGGCCACGCTGGGCTGCACTAAGCAATCAAACGGCTGCTGTCAATACAGCCAAGGCTTCTTATCCGGGGAAGGGTGGCTTAGTGGCCAAGCTCTTTCCAGCCTCCGTGAGCAGATAGCGCTTGGTGCGCTTCTCCATGGAGACTTGACGGATATAGCCCTCATGATCGTGCAACATGCGAGAAACATTGATCGGGTAGATTTCGATCTTGGCTGCGTGAAACAAGAGTGAGCTAATATCATGGACGCTAATACCTTCTTCGACCTTGGCTTGCTCGGCCGAATGCAAGGCCCACATCACCCACGCCAAACTCTTCTTACCATCGACTTCGGCGTTCTTATGAATGACCGGTTTGCCTTGGGCTTTCAAATCGCTCAGAATTTTTGTGGCACGCTCGGATTCAATCTCTTTACCCGATCGCACCGAAACGGCGCTTTGCGGCACCGTTACCTTGGGAACAGCAGAGCGTTTAGCGGCCGCTCTTGCTGGAGTAGGCTTGGTCACCTTATGGGGGCGCGCGGAACGTTGAGGTGCCGCGACGTTGGGCTTTCCGTTCTTCCCGAGCAACGTGTCGAGTGTGTCTTTTGCCGTATCGATGGCATTCAGCGTTTTGAACACCAAACTAATCATGCGCTCTACAACCATGATTGGAATTCCTCGTCGTGAACTTTTTGCTTCGGCAAATTGACACGATTTGGCGCCAGAATCAAATTAATCTTGTTTGACGAGCTCGATATCAAGCCCGATGGTGATCATATCGCCCACCACGCTCACGCCTTCTGTAACTTTGTCCCACATGAGGCCAAAGTCTTTGCGGTTGATCGTAGTTGTTGCTGAGAGGCCTCGACTGATTTTTCCAGCCGGATTTTTGATGGCGGCTGTTGGCTCTTCTACGGCAAGAACAACGTCTTTGGTGACGCCGTGAATAGTCAGCTTGCCACGCATTTCAATCTTCCCATCTGCCTTTCGAGACATTTTTGTAGACTCAAACTTCATCAAGGGAAACTTCTCTACATCGAAGAAGTCTGGGCTCTTGAGATGGTGATCGCGCTTTTCGATTCCGGTGTCCAGGGTTCGCACATCGATGGTGGCGTTCACTTTTGTTTGGGAAATATCAGCTTCATCACCAACGACCTCACCTTTGATGCCATGAAACGATCCCCGCACATTGGAAATCCCAAGGTGGCGAACCTTAAATTCTGCAGCGGCGTGATCGGAGTCAATTGCCCATTTTGTTAGCTGAGCCCCGCGTTTTTGGGGTGCCGAATTGCCTGTGACGCTGGTGAGTACAAAGAAGCCAAATAAAAAAAGTGCTGTTTTTTGTGCGGTCATCGTTTTTCCCTTCGAGAACTAGACTCCAGTTTTGTCTCCCCACAGAAACTTGTGCAGCTGTGTCTGAAAACGTACTGGCAATCTGTCTTCGATAATCCATTCCGCCAACTTCGTGGCGTTCATGGTTTTCGCTTCATGGGAAAATAGCACATGACATCGCATGGCAAGGTCAAATTTCTGCAAAATATTTTTTGCAAACAAGTAATCTTCTCGATCGCATATGACAAATTTGATCTCGCAGCCGGGCCAGATGAGCTCAAAGTTAGACCAAACATTGCGCTCATGCTCCCCTGAGCCAGGGGTTTTGACATCTAGTATGACGTGCACGCGTCGATCGACTTTGTCGATACTGACGCCTCCAGATGTTTCAAGAAGTACCATGAATCCCAGATCGCACAACGTTTGCATGAGCGTAAATGTCGACTTTTGCAGGAGTGGCTCACCACCGGTGATTTCCACGAGGGGAATACCGAAGTTTTTCACTTTATCGGTGATTTCCTCGAGAGTCATCTCCGAGCCTGCGTAAAATGCATGCTCCGTGTCACAATAAGAACAGCGCAGGTGGCATGCGGTTGTGCGCACAAACACGCAGGGGAGCCCGGCGAAGGAACTCTCGCCTTGGATCGACAAAAAAATCTCGTGGACGAGGAGCGCGCTTTTGTCGCGCATATTTTTTAGGGGCATTGTGCGTAATGCAGTCATTAAAATTCCAAAATGGATCGGGCAGCGGTCAATATTTGTTCATTGGACACCAAGTATGCATCCTCCAGGGGTGGTGAATAGGGGACGGGGGTGTCTTTGGACCCAAGCACACGCACTGGCGCATCGAGCGCGGTGAATAGCTCTTCGCCAATTTTGGCAGCAATCGATTCTAGAATACTGCCTGTCTTAGCATCTTCCCCAGCGAGTAGAACTCTGCCTGTGCGCATGACAGAATCCCGGATCGCATCAAAATCCAGTGGCACTAGAGATCGCAAATCGAGCACATCGCAAGAAACGCCGTCTTCTTCCTGCAATGTGCTGGCTACCCGCAATGCCCTGTGCACATAGGCACCATAGCTGATCAAGGTCAGATCTGAGCCTCGCGCGCGGAAAGCGGCTTTGCCAAGTGGCATGGGATCAACATGGTTTGGTATGATCTGCCGAATGCTCGGATCTCGATAGAGAGCAATGTGCTCGTAAAACAGCACTGGGTTGTCGTCGATGACGGCAGACTTGAGGAGTGCACACGCATCATAGGGTGTTGAGGGAACAACAATCTTGAGGCCAGGGGTGCGATAAAACCACGGACTGGTATCCTGTGAGTGGTAGGGTCCTGCACGCCGCAGGCCCCCAAAGGGCATGCGCAAGACCATTGGAACTGGTTGGCCTGTACGGTAAAAGAACTTCGCTGCGTTATTCACCAGCTGGTTAAAGCCCGAGGCAACGAAATCGTTGAATTGCATTTCCCCGATGGGCCTCAAACCCTCAAGCGCCATCCCCACACAGGCTCCAATGATGGCATTCTCAGCAATCGGCGTATTCAGAAAGCGCGCGCCATATTTTTCCATGAGCGGGCGAAAGAGCATAAACGCATTGCCATAGGGAGGACCTACATCTTCGCCGAGCACAAAGGTGTCTTTGCGTTCTCGCAGCAGTTCTCCAACCGTAAGCGCGATGCTCTCCAAAAGCGTGATCCCTTTTGACGAAAACTCCGGAGCACTCTCGATGCTGTTGTACGCCTGAGGCTTTGCAAACACTCGTTCTGTTTCTACCGTTGCTGTTGGCCATGCGCGCGCTTTGAGCTCAGCCACTGCACGTTCGCATGCTTGCGTGGCTTCTTGTTGCATTGCATCACGTTGCTTGTCTGAACAGACACCAAGTTCCTTCAGCTTTTTGGCATAACATTTTATGGGATCGCGCTTCGCCCACTGCTCATATTTTGCTTTGTCGACGTATCCCTCATCTCCGAGATAAAGCGTATCATCGTGATGTGCATGCCCACACATGCGCATGGAGACAAGTTCAAGCAACGCCGGCCCTTCATCGCCACGGGCACGCTCCGCTGCCCACGTGAATGCTGCAGCAATAGCCTCGGGATCTGTGCCATCAAGAGTGACATGTGGCATGCCATAACCCAGGGCTTTGTCGCCGAAAATACGCGCGCTCGACTGCTCCGCTATCGGAGTGGAAAGGGCCGTTTGATTATTCTCCACGCAAAAGACCACGGGGAGTTTGCGCGCCGCAGCGAGATTAATAGCCTCGTGCCATTCGCCCAAAGAAGAACCCCCCTCACCAATAAAGCTGATTGCGACCCTGCGCTCTTTTTTCAACTTCATTGCAAGCGCTTGACCGGTCACTGTGCACGTTGCAATCGCAAGGGGGGCTGCAGGAGGCAAAACGCCTCGCTGCATGTCCCCGATATGCAGGTCTTTGCCAAATAATGGCGGCCCATCTTTTCCCACTTGTGCGTTGAGTGCGAGGGCCACATCGTTATCAGTAAAGGCAAGCTGCACGCCAAGATCTCGGATAACGGGTGCAACCACGTCACCTGTCCAACGTTTTTTCTTTATGAAAGACTGACCTCGATGCAGGCGCAAGGCCGCTGCATAAATGGCTTCTTGACCAGTTGAGCGAAAACCTTTTCCCTGAAATCCGGTGTCTCGATATTTGATCTCGCTGGAGACAAAGAGCCGTTTCATGGTGTCGTCCACCGCTCTGGTCCAGATCATGCCGCGGAGCATCCAGAGCCTCTCTTTGTCAGTCAGGCTACTTTTAATTTCTTCGCGACGAAAAAATCCATGGATGGCACCAAGAAAGCGCTGGTTTTCTTGCTCCAATCTTTGCGCGCAGGAAACAAATGGAGTTGCATCGTAGCGCAGCGTTTTTGCCGTTGGCATAAACTTTTTCAGCATGCGTATGACTTCCGCCTGCGTGCGAGATATTCGCAGAGATTGCTCAGCGATCCCGAGCGCAAAAGGAAATTGCTCCGCGACGAAAGCGAGAAACGATGCTCGCAAATGTGATTCCAACATGGCTGCTCCAAGCACAAGGAGAAAAGCTTCCGAATTGCATAGGACATTCACTTGATCATGTACATTGCCCGGGCTAGACTCATTCACTATGCGCGTTTTTATAAAGGGCCACATAGAGTGACTGCTGATGCATTGCAAGCGTATGCCTTTGGCCTAAGTGACGTCGGAAAGAGGCGGGAACGCAACGAAGATTGCTTTAAAATCATCCCCGATCTCCACTTGTTTCTTGTTGCCGATGGCATGGGTGGTCATGCGGGTGGTGCAACAGCGTCAAAGCTAGCTGTCGAAACCATCGAAAATATTGTCCGCGAACATCGGCACGTGCTGGATGCACAAATGGGCGAAGAAAGCTCTACCGCTAGCAATATGGCTGCCAATTTGCTCAGTGACGCCATGCGTGGTGCTTGCCATCGGGTCTATTTGGAGAGCATGGCAGACGTTAGCCTGCATGGAATGGGCACCACGGCGACAGCACTTCTCGTGCATGGCGATCACGCCTATGTTGCACATGTAGGAGACAGCCGGTGCTATTTGTTACGTAATAATGAGATTTTGCAACTCACCGAAGACCACTCCCTCGTCAATGAACAAATGAAAGCAGGGCTTATCACTGCCGAGCAAGCTAGGCAAAGCCGTTTTCGTAACATCATCACCCGCTCGATTGGTTTTGAACACGACGTTGATGTCGATATGGCGGCATTGCAAATCTATACCAATGACGCTTTTTTGCTGTGCACCGATGGACTGACCACACTGGTGACGGATGAAGAAATCAAGAGTGTGATGGCTGAAAACTATTTGAATGCAGTGCCGCAATCATTGGTTGATCTGGCAAATCATCGAGGCGGAGATGATAATATTACTGCTATCATTGTCTATGTTGAGCAAGTGTTGAATTCTGAAGAGAATATAGGCCTAAAACGCATTGTTTTTGGTGTTGAGGACTCCGATAAAACACGGTGATTATTTCTCGTTGTGCCGTTTTTATTTGACATCACAAAATAAAATGATAGCAATGCATGGCTGTGTCTAACCGCTTTTTTACCATATTGATTGTGCCAGAGCGGCATGGCAAATCGCTTCGCTGGTACGTTGGATCGCGCACGGCGTACCTAGCAGGTATCATTGCGTTGCTATGCGTTGCAGCGCTCGCAGGCCTCGTGATTCACTACACATATATTCTCGGCCAGGAGTTTGAGGCTCGCCACCTTCGGAGCGAAAATCAGGCGCTGAAGACCCAGGTTGTTGCTGCTACACAAAAATTAGACATCATGGAGAAGAGGCTGCTTGATCTTTCGCGGCTGGATGACAAGTTGCGAGCCATGACGGCGCTTGCAGATCAAGATCGTGGTTTGGCGACCGGACCTTCACATCCTGCGCCCTCATCTCACGTTTCGACGAATAGGCAGATTGTGCCGTTTGCAAGTGCGCTGCCGAGGGCAGAGCCGAGCTTGAGAGAGTTGGAGCGGCTTATTTTTGATAGCCGGCTTCTCGGCATCGAAGAAGAAAGCAAGCATCAAGGCGCGTCGCTGACTAATTTGGTGGACTATTTTGGCATGCAGAAGAGTTTGCTTGCTTCAACACCCAGCATTTGGCCTGCCATTGGTTTTGTGACCAGCCATTTTGGTGTGCGCGGCGACCCATATACGGGTGAGCGCATGATGCATTATGGCGTGGATATTGCTGCACCGGAGGGCGCGAAAATTGTTGCACCTGCGGGTGGGCGCGTGACTTTTGTGGGGCAGCATCGGGCTTATGGTTTGCTCGTCGCAGTGGATCACGGTCGCGGCATTGTCACGCACTTTGCCCATTTACGAAAAGCGCATGTGAAATTGGGCGACGCTGTGCATCGCGGAAAACATATCGCCGATATTGGCAACAGCGGGCGAAGTACGGGGCCCCATTTGCATTATGAAGTGCGGCAGGATGGAGTGCCCGTCGATCCGCGACGTTTTGTCGTTTACAACTGATGGTTTGATTGATGCAGCGCAACTTTTCTACTGAGTTGATTACCTGCCCTGTGGCAATGGGTCGCTTTTCTGAGCGGATGCGTGGCCAGGGGAAAACAATTGCGCTTGTGCCTACCATGGGATGTTTGCACGAAGGTCATCTATCTTTGGTTCGGGCGGCAAAGCAAAAAGCGGACGTTGTCGTGGTATCGATCTTTGTGAACCCACTGCAATTTGGTGAAAACGAGGATCTTGCTGCTTATCCGAGGCCATTCGCCAGAGATTTACAATTATGTCAAGAGCTTGGCGTCGATGTGGTCTTTCATCCCGACGCGCGTGCACTTTATCCCGGAGAGGTGCCGACCCGGGTTGAAGGTGGTCCGACGGCCAAAGTGTATTGTGGCCAAACCAGGCCTATTCATTTTGGTGGTGTGCTTACAGCGGTCTCTATTTTGTTTCACGTGACAAAACCGCAGTTCGCATTTTTTGGAGAGAAGGATTTTCAGCAGCTATTTTTAGTCAGGCAAATGTGCCGGGATTTACATTTTTCGGTAGAAATATGTGGGATGCCGATTGTGCGCGAGGCGGGTGGTTTGGCGATGAGCTCGCGCAATGTCTACTTGAGCCCTGATCGGCGTGCGATAGCCACTGTTTTATATCGAGCCATAGGTGCTGCACAGCAAATGGTAAGAAATGGCGAGCGTTCTGCCGCAAAGGTGCTCAACGAAGTGCATAGCCTTGTGCAGAGCGCGCCGGAGATGGCGCTTGATTATGCAGAGCTTGTCGACGTGAACACGCTCGCGCGTGTGGATCAACTTTTAGGGCCATCGCGTTTGCTGCTCGCCGCTTTTTTCGGCGATAGTCCACGTATACGTCTCATCGACAATGGCGCAGTCTAGCAATCTGTTTCTTTTCGCTTCTTGAGCCTGTCGCGTAGACGCGAAGCATACCCTGCTTTGTTTTCTTGACGTCCACGGCCAATGGCCAGCGTATTATCAGCGACGTCTTTAGTCACCGTGCTACCTGCGGCAACATAAGCACCGTTACCGATCGTAAGCGGGGCGACCAGGGTGCTGTTGGAACCGATAAAAACGCGATCGCCAAGAATCGTTTTGTGCTTGCCAAAACCATCATAGTTGCAGGTAATGGTTCCTGCGCCGACGTTGGAGGCTTCTCCCACCTCGGCATCGCCGATGTAGGCAAGATGGTTAGCTTTGGATCCCTTTCTGAATCGCGTGTTTTTTGTCTCGACAAAATTACCAATCTTGGCGTTTTCTTCCAGAATGGAATTGGGTCTCAACCGCGCAAAAGGTCCAACTTGTGCGTTTCTCCCGATATGCGCATTCTCGCAAATAGAGTAGGGATGAATCACAGCGCCTTCTTCCACGATGGTGTCGCGTAGAATGGAACCGGTGCCAATCGTGACATTGTTGGCAATGAGCGTCTTCCCACGCAGTTGAACTCCAGGCTCAAGCAAGATGTCTTGCCCAAGACGCACTTCTGCCTCAACACAAATGTGCGCGGAATCGGAGAAAGTGACCCCCGCAAGCATCCAGCGTTCGACAATTTGCTGATAGAGGCAGTACTCGATCCGAGCCAGGTCAGATCGGTCATTGACACCAATTGACTCGTGATAGGGAATCTCGATGCTTACTACCGGCGCATGTGTTTTGGCCAACGCAATGGCGTCGGTTAGATACAACTCGTTTTTCTTATTGCTGGGTTTGAGTTTGAGAGGAATCTGTCTGAGAAAGTCGGCGTCAAAAGCATAGACACCAACGTTGACTTCATTGATCTTTTTTTCCTCTTCGCTGGCATCTATTTCTTCGACGATTTTCGCGATTGATCCGTCCTTTTGACGGACGATTCGGCCATACCCGCTATCCGCGGCAAAAAAATGCTGGGTCGTTAAGAGAGCGACTTTACAGTTGCTTTTGTGTTGGTTTTTGCATAACTCCGATAACTTCTCCACATCCAGCGCGGGCGTGTCGCCGTACATCACGAGAAGCGTGCCATGAAAATCTGGCAATGCGCCGAGGCCGGTGAAGACCGCATCTGCGGTGCCTTTTTGTTCTTTTTGCTGCGCAAACAAAATACGCGCACCAAAACGCCCTTCAATGTTTTTTTGCACTTCGTCGGCTTGGAATCCCACGACGACAACAATGGGTCCGTCGCAAACTTGCAACGCTTTTTCGATGACCCAATGACAAAGTGGTTTGCCGCACACTGAGTGCAGCACCTTGGAACGTGCGCTTTTCATGCGCGTGCTTTTTCCAGCACAAAGAATAATACCTGCGATACTCATAGTGCTGGCATTTTGCCAGTGTTTATTCAGAGACGTCAAATACACCAAGGGCCAAATTCTTGCCTTTTAGCCGTTCACCCATTTCGCCGCGGGCATCTTCGACCAGTTTCTTCGCGTCTTTGCTTAAGCCGGAGAAATGGATATTGACCTTGCCGGCTCGTGCCGAAACACGAATGTTGCCGCCGCCGAAAAAACTACCCTGCAGTTCGATCAGAAACTCTTTTTGCCCGCTTTCATTTACGCCAATATAGATCTGATCAACCATCTGGTTCAAGATCTCGTCAGGAATCCTGCCGGCCATTGTTGTTTGTGCTGTGGGCACCGGCGCTGTGGGACCCGAGGCAAAATTCACGCCGGTTTGAAAGAACGCATCTTCCGATGAGGAGCCGTTTTGTCCACTGTCGCTGGTGTCGCCATCTCTTTTTTGCGTGACTGCGCGCTCGTACGCAAGGTCTTGGGCTTTTGCTTCGCGGTGACTATCTTGAACCGCATCTTGCTTCGCATCATGTTTTTCATCGGTTTCTTGGGTCTTTTTGCTGACCGTCTCTTCTCTAAGTTCGCGCTTGACCGGTGTCTTCTCCATCGGCTCTTTTTTTGACATGCTGCTTTTGAGTTGGTTTTCCTCAGCACTCTTCAGCGTTGCTTCTTTCCTTTCGGGTACTTCTTCTAGCACTTTTGGCCGGGACGTTTGGGTGGTTTGCTCCGCCTGCTTTTTGGCTCCCATCACCTGCTCAAACATGCGCTGCTTGCCTTTGTCGATTTCTTTTTTTTGAATGTCTTTTTGGAGACGCTCAAGATTTCTACTTTGTATGCGGTCATCAACGCGAGAGGGCATGGCTTTACTCTTTTTTCATTTCTTGTTGACGGGTAAAATATTGTGCCTGAGAAATATCCTCAGCCTCTGCTTCTTCTGCATGTTCTGCTTTTTTCTTTTCCTCTTTGGCCCACTTCTCTTTGTGCTTCTCGAGCGCCTTGAAGTCTTGCGAAGCCTTTAGCATGACTTCTTTCGCTTTTTCCTCTGCTTCTTGGGCTTTCTTCAAAACGT
>Ga0207042_1139_pt1 | contig 13625 bp, 11 predicted proteins | sample Alteio_BWMinCont_70_FD_153310 | JGI IMG/M metagenome (GOLD analysis project Ga0207042, IMG submission 153310) | Enriched cells from forest soil in Barre Woods Harvard Forest LTER site, Petersham, Massachusetts, United States -... | ecosystem: Environmental > Terrestrial > Soil > Temperate forest >... | reverse complement strand
TCTCATGCCTTGGTTTATTTGGCCTTGCATCGTACATGGCCGAAAACCGCTCCAAAGAAATCGGTATCCGCAAAGTTTTAGGTGCAAGCGTTGCCGGTATAGCCCAAATGCTCACAAGAGAATTTGTTACACTGGTAATAATTGCAATCGTTATAGCAAGCCCGATAGCCTGGTGGGCAATGAACAAATGGCTGCAGGATTTTACTTACCGCATTAATATCGGCTGGTTAACTTTTGTTATTGCAGGTTTGGTAGCAATCATAATAGCCGTATTAACCGTAAGCATGCAATCAGTTAAGGCCGCGATGACAAACCCTGTTAAAAGCATTAAGATGGAGTAGGGGATGTGCAGATGTGCGGATATGCGGATGTGCGGATGTGCGGATGTGCAGATGTGCGGATGTGCGGATGTGCAGATATAAATTTAAAATCATTTGCACATCTGAAATTTGCACACCCACGCATCTGGTTTTCCATTCCCGAAATAAATAAAATCTCACCAAAATTAATCTTTTCCGGTTTGCTGTTGGCTTTGGCAAACATGTATTGGATGGCCAGGCTGCTTTTGTTTCAAAAATCGCAGAGTTGGCTCATGACGGTTGTAACCTAACCCAAACCGGTGTCGTCAAATAAATGGCTAAAGCTTTATTTCTCCTGATTAATTTTAAAACATTGGAATGAAACTCAAAAACCTGCCCTGGGTACCATTTGCATTTTTTGCGATAGCCGTTGGCCTTTATCCCTTTGCTTTCTATCTTTTTGATATACATAACCATGACAAAGGACTTTTACACAGCAAACCCAAAGGATTAATATACAATACGATTTGGCTCACTGTATTTTATATTCATATTGCTTTTGGTGGTATTGCCATGCTTACCGGGTGGACACAATTTAGCCAAAGGTTACGTAACCGTTACCTGAAAGTACACCGCATGGTTGGTAAAATATATGTCATAGCAGTATTATTCAGTAGCTGTGCAGGTTTGTACACTGCTTTTTTTGCTACCTGCAGAGCAATTACCGCCATGGGTTTTGGAGCGCTTGCCCTGCTTTGGCTCATTACGATAGTTAAAGCCTATACAAGCATACGGCGCCTTGATATTACTGAACATCAAAAATGGATGATCCGTAATTATGGGCTTACATTTGCCGCGGTTACCTTTCGTATATGGACGCCCTTGTTTATAGGCTTTATTTTTCGTGGTGATGTACTTGATTCTTTTCGTATCGCGTCATGGCTGTGCTGGGTCCCAAATATTATTGTTGCCGAGATCATCATCAGCAAACTAAAACAAAAACCTGTTTACGCAACTGCGTGAATATTCTGCTTTGTGCATTCAGCTTTTAGCTTTTATATAATTCCGGACTAAAACTTGTAGGTTACGCCAGCACCAAATATTTGTTTTGTTTGCAATAACGAATGATACTCGGTGACCCCGTTATTCATAACGGCAATCTTAGCCAGAGGGTCCGAAATTAATTCTACGCCAGCGTTCACAGTTACAATTTTGCTTACCTTCATAAAAATGTTGGCGGTATAATCCATATAAATGTTTTGAGGTTGGGCCAGGTAGTTTGAATACAATTTCAAAATGTTTTCGAAAGCAATATTATTTGTAAGGTTTATTTTATAATAGGCATCCAGCGAAGCGCCAAATTCAAAAAGGGACTTGTTGCCAGGTGTCACACCAAAAGCGCCGGCGCTTGAAAGCGAATCATTATCCAGAAATGTAATGCGCGCCGCCAGTGGCGAGATATTGATCCTGAAATTATCTGATTGTTTATATGCAAAACCTGGCCCAAAAGTAAGGTAAGCCGGTGCAAATAAAGCGGATATCAAAGTACCCTGGTTGGCGCTGTTATATGAATACCCGTTTGTGAGCTGTGTTTGAAAATTTGCGTAAAAAGTGTACAGCCAATTTTTTGCCGCTTTATATCCTAATAAGCTATTCAAAATGATCCGGTCATCATTCTTGCGCCAGCCCAGTCCGGTTTGATCACTTAACCCGTAACCAAAAATTGCTTTATTATCCCAGCTCCAGTCAGCTTTTTTATAGTCAAAATCATAATCTAAAACCAAATTGGCGGCAAAGGAATTTACACCCCCTGCGGCCCAGTTTGAAAAAGAACTTTGACTGATCAAAAATGTGTTCTGGCCGTGAATTTTCCAGGCAGTATCTTTATGTGTACTGTCCTTAGTTGCAGCAGTTGTTTGCGAAAAGCCTGGCAGACTTAAGCATAACAACAATAATAATAAGGGTAAGGTCTGTTTCATAAGGGTTCTGTTTGAGAATTTATCAACTATCAAATCTACAATTCGTCGCAAATAGAACCAAATGCTATAATTGTTTCTAAACTTACGAAGTTTTAAAAACTTCGTAAGTTTTTCACCTTTCACCTTTCACCTTTCACCTTTCACCTTTCACGTTCTCTTCACTTTCACCATCACCTTATCACTTCAAAACCGTATAAAACATCCCCACCGCTGCCGCGCCCATGGCAACAAAAGTTACCCAAAGTATGGTTTTGGAAAGCCATTTGCTTTTAAATTCACCCATTATTTTTTCATCGGCCGAAATTTTAAGGATCAAAAATATAAGCGGGACAGCCGCCACGCCATTTAAAACTGCCGCGTAAACCAAAGCCTTCACAGGATCGACGCCAATAAAATTAAGGAGGAGGCCTATAACAGTTGCTGCAATAATTATTGCATAAAAACCTCGTGCTTTTTTAAACTTTAAATTTAAACTCGCCTTCCAATCAAAAGCTTCTGCCACCGAATAGGCGGCTGAACCAGAAAGCACCGGAATTGCCAATAGCCCAAGGCAAATAATACCAAAGGAAAATATAAGCTTTGCTAAAAAACCTGCATGCGGAAAACTATGCACCAGCGGTTCAAGGGCTTTGGCCGCATCGGCGGCAGTATTAATATTTTTTACGCCGCCGCCATGTAACACCGTGGCGGCAACAACAATAATACTCCATGTGGCAAACTCCGAAAATATCATTCCAAAGGTGTTATCCAAACGCATCTTGTGAACGCTCATCCAGCTTATCAACGGCTTACCTTTTGTCAATAAGTGTTTTTCATCATCTTCTTCCACTTCTTGTGATGATTCCCAAAAAAACATATAGGGCGAAATGGTGGTGCCCAGTACCCCGGTTATGATAAAGAAGAAAGCAAAAGATAACTCAAAATGAGGCACTATTGACGCCTTTAAAATAGTTGCCCATGGCTGTTTTACTATAAACAGGGTTATTGGATAAGCCATCAGCGAAACAGCCAGCCATTTTAAAATTTTTGAGTAAACCCTGTAGTTTGTAAATACCTCAAGCACTAATATGATGGTGGTGAATATTAATGTCAATACAATAAATGATGCCGGTACCAGTAATTGGGCAGCTGCGGCCATAGCGCCCAGGTCGGCGCCTATGTTAATGGTATTTGCAACAACAACAAGCCCCACTACGGCATATAAAATGCTTTTGCTGTATTGTTGCTTAACTATAGTAGTTATACCTTTGCCGGTCACTAACCCAATTCTCGCGCATGCTTCCTGAACGGCAGTCATTAGTGGGAGCATCCATAGCGCCGTCCACAATTGTCCATAACCAAACTGTGCGCCTGTTTGCGAATAGGTGGCAATGCCCGAAGGATCATCATCCGCTGCGCCTGTTACCAGGCCAGGCCCCAGTTTACGCCAAAACCCCTTTATTTTAGCTGCTGCCTCAGTGCTTGATTTCATGTATAGATGCTTTTTGTCGAAGGTAAGTAGTTAATATGATTATAATATTAACGATTTAAAACAGTATCACCTATAATCAAATTTTGAGCAATAATGTTTAGGTATTTTAAAGATTTTTTTCCAAGCTATTTAAACTTCAACGGTGACACAGTTTTATACACCAGTTTTATATCTCCACGCCTTCAATTAAAATCACTTTTTCAACCGACTTATTTTTAATTGCCATAAAAGTTAAGCGTTTTGGATCGTTTTTATAATGCTCAAAGTCAATCTTGCTGTTAAAGGCCACTAAGTGAATTTCATAGGGTAATTCGCGGTTACTTTCGATAACACTACTCTTATCCGGCCTGATGCGATAAACAAGTTCTCCGTTATGTTCTGTTAAAAGCGGGAGGACCTTTTCTTCAAAAGAATTAAAAGCATCTTCGCAACCTGGTTTTACAAAGATGAGTTGTGTGTAATAGATCATCATAATTCGAATCAGGCGTCAAGATACAAGAATCAGGACGAGAAGTTTGAAATCCGGCGAATAAAAATTTATTAAAGCCTTTGAATCTTACCACTCTTTTACACAACGGCAATTAATTCATGCCATGCCTTAGCAGGCCTTTCTGTGGGATAACCGTATTGCGCCCGGTAGGCTTTTCTTTCTGCAGTAAAATCCCACCAATTTTTAGTGCTGCCGCGATGATGGGCATGATATACCGCCAGCCGAAACTGATCTTCGACACATGGGTCGGTCCAAAAACCTTGTTTACGCTCCAGTTCATTAAATAGTGTTGGCCCGTCTTTGCCAAGCAGGTCATCTATAGAGTAGTATCCCAGCGATATCAGGTCATGTGCGAATTTTGGCCCAATGGATGGGATACTTTGAAAGGCTAGCGTGGCAAAAATTTCGTTTGCTCTCTGTTTGTTTGTATTTAACAGAACACTTATCTCATCAGCTGCGAATTCATTAAGCCTGCTGATATTCAGCCCGTTTTGCTTCAGTTGTTGTTTTTCTGCAACTGAGAGATCCAATTTGAAAGTTTTCATGGTATAAATTTAAATTGATGGTTAAACTTACGAAGTTTTTAAATGGCAAAGCCTTCAACGAGGCAATTAAAAAACACATTATTTCGAGTTAAACTTCGTAAGTTTTATGCCAGGAAATTTTAATTAAATTCGTTTTCATCGGCGCTTGGCCCATAGCTGCCCGGTATCGGCACATCTAACAGGCGAAGGAACACGCCTAACTGAGCCCGGTGATGTACTATTTGGCAAAACGCCATACGCACTATTTCGCCTTTGGTTGAAACACTGTAAATTTTATCGCCGTTGCGTAAGGTCCAGTTTTTTAGTAACTCATCTTCGTTGGTTTCAGCCAAATGGGTCTTGCCATCTGCAAATGATCTTTCAAATAGTTCCAGCAATTCTGCAGTGTTAATGATCATTGTGGGATTATATGGATTATTGGCGAAATCAAGTTCATCAGTTGTCAACGCCATTGTAACCCATGAGGGCAGTTCAGCAATATGGGTGGACAAACTTCTGATCGTCATGCTTTTTTTATGTGGCTGCCAGTCATATTTATCATTGGGAATACGCCCCAGCATTTTGCGGGTGGTTTGAGCTTCCTGCTCCATTTCTTTTAATAACATCGGGATAATTTTCATTTTCTTGTTTTTTTAATTGTTATGCAAATAAAACAAGCGGCAGTGACAGCCCTATGTCAGCAGGTTTTTTTTGTTGGAAAGTTTTAAGGTTGAAATGTTGTAAAGTTTTTGAGCGACGAAGCCCTGGCAAACAGACTTACGGAGTTTTCAAAACTTGGTAAGTCTTCCAGGCATTTATAACTCCATAAAATAATCAGTCAGCGATTTAAAATCATCAAACTTAATGTCATAATCATCTGTTTTGCCAAAACCGTAGCTGACAAATACAAATGGTATGCCCGCCTGGCGGCTCTGGTCGCCATCACCGGAAGTATCGCCAATGTAAACCGGTGTTCTAAGGCGGTGGGTATCCATCAGCAGTTTCATGTTATGATGTTTTGGCATACAGTTTACCCCGTAGGCAATTTCATCGGTTATGTAATCGTCGATATCGGCCCAGTTAATAAACAACCGGATAATATCCCTGGCGCAATTACTTAAAATAAACAGCTGGTATTTTGAAGACAGTTGTTTCAGCCCTTCTAAAACCCCTTCATAAAGTATGCCGCCATTTATTGGCAGGAGTTGCCTCCTTATACAGTTAACATCGTTATAAATCTCTTTACGCTTTTCTTCGTCAAATTCAGGAAGCACGGCCTGCATTACTTTGTTGCCATCCCATCCAATTCTTTCCACCAGTTGTTCCCTGGCTATCTGCCGGTCGATATGGAGTTTTTTAAAAATCAAGTTCCACGACTCGGTATAAGTATCAACGGCGTCCCAAAGGGTACCATCCATGTCAAATATCAGGCTGTCGGGTTTTTGCATTGAGTTGCGGTGATTTTAGTTTTTTAAGATATTATTTATTGCTTACCCACTTCCATCCGGTGAGTAAAGAATGCAACAGTTTTATAAATTTTGGTTTTCAGGCGCCTTTACAAAGATAATAGCTATGGTCTATGGACTATTAACTATCAACTAAAACCTTACCCTGCTACCAACTGGCTTTTTACCTCTTTATCAAAATTTTCCATCACCAATACCGAGGCGCCAATCAGTTCGGCATCGAAACCAAGTTCAGATATTAGCAGTTCTGTACCCCTCGAAAGGCGGGGGATACAGTATTTATTCAGCGCCTGTTGTATAGGGGCCAATAATATTTTGCCAACCTTTGCCCCTCGGCCGCTTAGTACAATGGCTTGCGGGTTCATGATATGGATCAATATGGCCAGCGCTTTTCCTATTTTGTAACCGGCATCTGAGAATAGTTCAATAGCAAATTGGTCGCCGTTATTGGCGGCTTCCATTATGGCATCGCCCATTTGTTTAGAGTGGGCTTCGTCAATTTGTTTTAAGCTGGTAACGCGGCCCTGTTCAATGCCTTTTATGGCCTTTTTTGAAACTACCAGCATTGAGGCTTCGGCCTCAAGGCAGCCCCGTTTGCCGCATGCACAAAGTGCGCCGTCTTCTGATAGCGGGATGTGGCTAAACTCACCTGCAAACCCGTTTCTCCCCCTGAAAATTTCTCCGTTAACGATCATCCCCAGGCCAATACCCCAGCCCAGGTTGATCACCATTACCTCTTTCTGCGATTTGGCAATCCCGAATTTTTGTTCGGCCAGGGCAATCAGGCTGGAGTCATTATCAATGTACGCCGGCAGTCCCGTTTCATCCGATATATGTTGGGTCAGGGATTTACCGCCTGCATCAAGATAGGTATAGTTGATGCCTTTTACCGGGTTTATAAAACCGGGCATCCCAATACCTATGCCGGTAATTTTCTCCTTAGAGACACCTGAATTAATAATATATCGATTGATATTTTCTACCAGTGTATCAAGCGCATGCGCGTTATTTAACAGTTTCAGCTCAAACATTACAAAATCTGATACAGGATGATTAAGCAGGTTGACCAGCTGGATACGTGTTGAAAGCTGGTCCATAGCGATAGCCAGTATATACATTGCGCTGGCATTAATGGCATACATCAGCGGACGGCGGCCACCACTTGAAGGGGCATATCCCTGCTCGATCACAAAGCCTTCCTCAATCAATTCGTTAACTGCTTTAGCAATGGACGGGATACTTTTATCAAATAGCTCACTCAATTCGGCACATGACATTGCCTTATCAAAATAAAGGCATTTGATGATCATGTTTTTTAAATGAGTGCTTTTTACACTTTTAGTTTTAATTTCCATTTAGTAATTATGGTTTATTAATGCACTCTACGGCGTGTAGCAATATGTGATTTTAATAGGTTAAAATTAAGAATAAATAGTTGATTGCGTGAATGGTTGATTTAGGCGGCCGTCAGTAGTGAGCGGGCAGTTAGCAGCAACTCACTATTCACCTCTCACTACTCGCCAAAATATTATTTCTTCAACAATTTAAAAGCATGCCCGTCCCATTTATTGGTGGTAAAGCCGGTGATGCACCACAAAATTGACAAAGGTTCAATTGCCCTGGCCGCTTCGGCATGGCCCATATCTTCAGCATCAAAACTAAACTGGCTAATAATTTCAGCCACTTCATTTTTGGCTTCTTCATTATTACCGCAGATAAACATAGTTGGTTTAACGCCATTAAAATCAGGGTTGATCATCAGCGGCGCTCCTATACTGTTGAAAGCCTTAACAAAATTCGCTTCGGGGAAAGCACTTTGCAACTGCTCCATCAACGACTCGTTTAAATTTGTAAAGAACTTTAACACCCCGTTAACAGGCGGCGCAGCTTCGATAGGATTGGTGGTATCCAGAATGGTTTTCCCTGCAAGGTTGTTTTTGCCGGCGCTTTCGAGCACTTTAATAGCTGCATCGCCTTTAACAGCCAAAACCAGCAGATCGCCAAATGCGGCGGCATCAGCAAACGAACCGACCGAAACGCTGTCGCCATATTGGGCCTTCCAGTCGTTTAGTTTTTCGGGGTGCCTTGTACCCAAAAAAACCGTATAACCATTTTTAATAAAACCACCGGCCAGTGTGGTAGCTACAACGCCTGAACCTAAAATACCAATGTTTTTCATGGGAAAGAAGTAATATTATTTCGTAATTAAATTTAAACTAAAATAACGGCCGTTATATCAAATAACTGTTTGTCTTTTGTAATAATCTATAAGGCACTGCTCATCAATCAACCTGATAAACCAATTACCAACCTTAATACTTCCATTTATCTTCCAATTTAGCGTCTTTTTCGAGTATGTGGTAAAGTTCATCGTCTTCTCTGCTTGCTTTATTATAATCCGACTGTGAGTAATTAGACGGCAATTCATCAACCTTTCTTTTGATCATGATAACATTCAGGTTTTCATTAGGATATTTAATAATTCTCGTTTCCTTTGAATACTTCGAAACACTAAAGGTAAGTGTATCGCCTTTAATGATATTTACCTGGAAAAGGCCGCGGCTATCGGTATTGACTTTGTCACCTGTGCGAATGTTTGTGACGCTTACCCCCTGTACATTTTCGAGGTTTACACCGATGACCCGACCGTTAATTACAAAGCTTTTAATCACTTTGGGTTCCTTAATCCCAATATCATGTTCAATTGGCGTATCAATGATCTGCTGGCACCAGACGGTTTTTGATAAAAAGACCGAACCGGTAAATGAGAGTAAAAAGAATAATTTTTTCATACTGTAATAGCAAACGTATAAGATTTAAGCAAATAGTAACGCCCTGAGCGTTTCGAAAATTGCAAAAAAATTTGGAGAACATGAAAATTATGACGGGCTAAGCGTTTTTAAACCATCATATTTTTTTTGTTTTGCCAACCTAAATGCATTTAGCCCGCCATAAAAAACCAACAGCAATTTTCTTAACTAACTGTATATCAATAAAATAAGCCAAATAACAAAAAATAAGCCTTGTTTTTATTGATTTTGCAGAGGTTATGGTTGGACCTTTTTGAAAAATTCAGCCAGAAAAAGATTGACTTGCAAAGGACAGATACTTAAACAAAGATACAAAATTTTGACGAGGATTGCCAGGTAAAAATTAACCGCAAAGAACACAAAGGAGGTACGAAGATCACAAAGCCTGGATATTATTTTGCAGCTACTATTGGAGCCCCGTTGAGAGAGGCGCCAGACTTCCGAAGTTTTTAAACGGCGAAGAGAGGCGCCAGACTTCCGAAGTTTTTAAACGGCGAAGATCGCATGTATGAAATCGTTTAGGCCTGAGCGCTAATAAAAAAAGCAAAAAGAGTTCTTGAAAAAAAGGTTGTAGATTAATTGTGAAAACATTTAACAAACACTTTAAACCAAGAACTCATGAAACAAGGTACACAATTAGATTTTAGCGGACAAACAATTTTTGTCGGCATGGACGTTCATAAAAGATCCTGGAAAGTTTGCATTCGCAGCGAACACATGGAACTGAAGACATTCTCGCAGGAACCTTCGGCTAAGCTGTTGATCAATCACCTGAAACACAATTACCCGTCAGCAACTTACAAGGTTGTCTACGAAGCAGGCTTTTGCGGGTTCGGGTATCAGCGGGAATTTAGCGAGGCAGGCATTAACTGCATCATTGTACACCCTGCTGATGTGCCTACAACTGATAAGGAGAAGCAGCGCAAATCAGATACGGTTGATTGCCGCAAGCTGGGTAATACACTAAGTAAAGGAGATCTTACCGGTATTTTTGTACCAAGCGTTGAACAACAGGATGATCGGGGCATTATCCGCGTTTACCTACAGATGGTAAAAGATCGGACACGATTTAAAAACCGGATCAAAGGATGGCTAAACTTCCAGGGCATAACCATACCAGGTGATGATGATTATAAGTACTGGTCAAATAACTTTACTAAATGGCTTAAAGCACTTTCCCTAACTCCGTCAGCAAGGGTAAACCTGGATATTTTGATACAGGGTTATGAACAGGCCCGGGCTATGGTGTTGACAGCGACAAGGCAGGTCCGGGTCTTGTCGCGGCAGGAACGCTATAAAAAGAAGATAGAACTGATCAGGACCATTCCCGGCATAGGTGAGATCGCCGCGTTGCTATTTAAAACAGAAATAGGCGATATGAACCGGTTTAAAGACCTGGATCAATTATGTGATTATCTGGGACTTGTTCCCAAAATACATGGCAGCGGCGATAAAGAAACAGTATTGGGACTTACGCACCGTGGCCATCATCAGCTTAGGGAAACACTCATAGAAGCAAGCTGGGTTGCTATCCGGTTAGATCCGGTGATGACTATGTTTTTTAATGATTGCTGTAAAAGGATGAAAAAAAATAAGGCAATTATAAAAGTAGCCCGAAAAATGCTCAACAGGATACGCTTTGTGATGAAGAACCAAAGGGAGTATGTTCCGGCAGTTCTTATATAAGTTAAAAACAGAAATAACTAATGCCTGGTAAAACCGATTAGTTTTTTTATTAAATGGCAAATCGAATTTTGAGGGCCGCAGCCCATAAGGTGTCTGCTTTGCGAAGATTACAGTTGCCGTTTTTTATCAAATAATATAAACGCGATCGTGCAGCCCTTATCGTGTCTGCTTATAGGAGATTGATTGGTTAATTTATCACAGCATAAAAACGATACTCAAAGTTTGTGATGGTTTTTTTAGCCATTCATGAAAAGGATAAATAATAAAAAAAGCCTCCTTGTGAGAGGCTTATTTATCCAATTCAGCAAATCATATTGCTGACAGGTTGCTCCACAGCAGCGCCTGTTTCCTCTTTTGATTTGCGAATGAAAGTTAAAAAAATATGGCCGCGCTTTGAAAATTTATTAGAAAAATATACTTTTACGTAATCTATTACCTCCCTTTCAAGAGCTTTTTAAGCATATTGGGCATATTTCATCATAGGAGGAGCCCTCAACGAGGCCATTAAAATCAAACAACACCGAGTTAAACTTCGGAAGTCTGGCGCCATTCACCATTCACCTACTCAACCACTTCAAACTCCCTCTTTAGCTTAATATCTTCCGATGAACTGCCTATCATCACCTGAAATTTACCGGGCTCAACGATCCAGTTCATGTTTTTATCAAGGATGGCCAGGTCATCAGGGTGCAGGGTGAAGTGAACGGTTTTTGTTTCGCCGGGGGTAAGCGGTACGCGCTCAAAACCGCGCAAGTCGTACTCATAAGTGGTTACGTCACTAAATTCCTGTTTAAGGTAAAGCTGCACCACATCATCGCCTTTGCGCTGGCCGGTATTGGTAACATCAACAGTTACGGTTATATCGCCCTGCTGGTGTTCTTTTTCCGGCGTTACCTGTAAATTGCTGTAAGCAAAAGTGGTATAGCTCAAGCCATAGCCAAAGGGATATAAAGCGCCGCTAACGCTGGTTTTACCCCAGCTGTTGCTACCGCCCTGCCCGGCTTGCGAACCGGGTTTAAACGGAAAGTTAAATTCAATTTGTCCCACAGTTTTTGGGAAAGTGATAGAAAGTTTACCGCCGGGGTTATTATCACCAAATAAAGTTTCAGCGATCACCTGCCCGCTTTCAGGGCCGGGGAACCAGGCTTCCAGTATGGCGGGCAGATATTTGTTTTCCCAGTTAACGGTAAGGGGCTGCCCGTTTATCATTACCATTATTACCGGTTTGCCTGTCGCTTGTAAAGCCTGTATCAGTTTAAGCTGCCGCCCCGGTAAATTCAGCCCTGTACGCGAAAGGCTTTCGCCAACCCTGTCTACATCTTCGCCTACCACAGCGATCACGACATCGGCCTGTTTTGCTGCCGCAACGGCTGAATCAATTGAGGCCTGTTCTTGTTGGGTAAGGGGCGTTTCAATGATCTCGCTTTCAGGCCATGTAGCGTCAACTATGTCGCAGCCTTTGGTATAATTTACGGCAGCGCTATTACCCATATAATTTTTTATCCCATTGAGCACGCTTGTAACAGGGTTATGCGATGGGCCGTAACGGCTGATGGCATAATTGGTTTCGGCAGCAAGTGGACCAGTTACCAGTATATTTTTTATGGCTGATTTATTCAGCGGTAATAAATTATTCTCATTTTTTAGCAAAACCATCGATTCCCGGTTCATTTTCAACCCCATCGCTGTTGCTTCGGCATTGTGTACAATTTTATCAGCTGCTTTAGGGTCTTCAACATATGGACGGTCAAATAAACCCAGCTTAAACTTCACCCGCAGCACATCGCCCGTGCGTGAATCCAATGTTTTCATGGATATTTTACCTTCACTGTATAATTGCCTCAATGGCATAATGTAGGTTTGCGGCATGGTGAAATTAGTGCGCACGTTAAGCCCTGCCTCAAAAGCCTGGCGAACGGCCTCTTCTTTACTGCCAGCTACATGGTGTTTGCTGTAAAGAAACTCAACCGCTTCGCTGTCGGATACTACATAACCGTTAAAGCCAAACTTTTGCCGCAGCAGTTCGGTAAGGAAGAAATAACTGCCGGTTATTGGTTCGCCGTTCCAGTCGTTATAGCTGCTCATTACCCCCAGGGCGTGCGCTTCCTGTATTACCCGGCGAAATGGGTAAAGGTATATCTGGTACAATTCCCTCGGCGCCACATGCGGATCGGTGCGGGCAGCGCCGTCACGCCCACCCTTTGGTACACTGTAAACCGCGAAGTGTTTTAACGTTGATGCTACGCCTTCTTCCTGTACGCCCAAACACATTTGTTTGCCCAATTCAGCAATTAAAAAAGGGTCTTCGCCATAGGTCTCTACCACACGGCCCCAGCGCTGATCGCGGGCAACATCCAATATAGGCGTATAAACATTGGTATAACCTAATGCTTTGGCTTCGCGGCCCACAACCTGCCCGGCCAGGCGCACTAATTCTTTGTCCCAGGTACTGCCAATGCCGATAGGAGCGGGCAGCGAGGTGGCCCTGTCATGGTTAAGGCCATGTATGCCCTCGTTTGTAAAATCAACCGGTATGCCCATGCGGGTTTGTTCTACAAACCATTTTTGTATAGTATTTATTGCCGCCGCATGTTTGCTGAAAGGGTAGGAGTACTGTGTTGGCGCTGCATCGGTATGCGAGGTTAAATTATTCAGTTCTTCGTCAATATTGGCAATGCCATCCTTCCAAACCTCGTTCTTCCACGATTCGGCGGGCATTTCCTCTTTCAAAACACGCTTATAGCCATAAAGTGTAGCCAGCTGGCAGGTTTTTTCCTCAACGGTCATCTGGCTAAGCAGGTCGGCAACGCGCTTATCAATGGGTTGGGATGGATCTTCAAAAACATCCATTTTGCCGTTCTTGTTAAAATCTATCCAGCCTTTATGGTAAATGCTTTTTT